>ERZ887942.1863-NODE-1863-length-13759-cov-6.637843_pt1 | contig 13759 bp, 2 predicted proteins | sample MGYA00521099_ERZ887942 | MGnify/ENA primary metagenome ERZ887942 (study PRJEB32303, sample SAMEA104408605) | aquatic metagenome | biome: Brackish water; feature: Pelagic; material: water | place: Baltic Sea | collected 2014-06-07T06:48:00 | depth 16,251 m ... | reverse complement strand
CGGGCTTTTTTTATGCAGAAACTTCAGTGTTTACAATGAATTGGCAGGGGATGACCGGTATGGCAATCGCTGATCAACACGGATGATGCAACCCATTATAGGGTATCACGTACACTTCACTCGATTTCATCAATCGGTATAGGTTTGTATAGCACTCTTTACTTAATTTGTGTTTTTGGTCGATAATAAAAATTGAATAATGGGTATAATAAATAGATTAAGCGATTGTAAATTTTTTTTTTCTATATTGGTCGAGAAACAGGCAATTATGAAAAATCACCTCCCCCAAATCCACAGGTGGATACTCGGATTTGTTTCGATGGTCCTCATCCAAACATCCGGTTTGTCACAGTGGTATAACGGCCAATCCGGTTGCGAATCAGCATGCTCAGTAGACTGTGCAACATACTACTTAGATGTCGATCATGATGGGCTTGGGGTAAACGACAGCCTTTGGAACTTGTACCATTGTTCGGATGCTGTTCTTGTTGGTATTCCCAGTGGCTACACAACAGAACGGGATGATTTGTACCCATTTGACATGTTGCGGCACACAGACAACTCGGCCAACCAAGTTTACGGATGCACCATGGCAGCGGCTTGCAACTACGACGTTGAAGCGACCATAGAGAACGGCACGTGCCTGTTTCCGCTCTCTTGCCAGACATGTGATTTGACCACTGGAAACATTGCCTTGGATGCCACCACCGGGAAAGCGCCGTGCTCGTGCGATCAGGACGACCCGACGGTGCCATTATATGAAGATGCTCTGAATCATTGCGGGGGTGATTGTGCACAAGACGCTGACGAGGATGGCATTTGCGATGACCCCAACAAGGACCCGTGTTTGGGCAATGAATTAAATATCGTTGACCATTGCGGAGAATGCCAAACAGATTCCCTTTCAGGCTCTTGGGTGAAGCATGTGGTGTCGGACGAATTGAAGACACTGGGTTCAGATAGCACGACGATTGGCGGGAGTCTGGACGGATTTTGCAATTGCCAGCAAACGATGAAGTTGAACGCCTGCATGGAGTGCATTCCGTTAGCGGATGTTGATTTGCCGTGTGGAGACCTTGCCAATGCAACAGACACCATTCCAAACGTGGCCTATTACCTCGCTGTTTTAAGCGTAGCCGATTCGATCGGCAACGGCATTTTGGATTCAGAGGACATCGAGGGATGCACGGACAGCACTGCTTGCACCTACAACACCAATGCGACATGGGGGTTGACTTCTTTGTGGTGCGATACGTTGGACGTCTGCGGCGTATGTGGGGGTGGAGCTGCGCACAACAACGGCAACCCTGCTGATGGTTTGGTGGACGGTCGTTGCGATTGCAATACGTTCCCGGCGTATGCCAAAGACTGCGATGGACAATGCCTGAACGACATCTTGCCAAACGACGCTTATTGGACATCCTTGGGGTTGACGGATTCACTGGGGACCACACCGAGTGGAAACAACGTCTGCGACGAATTGGAGGTTTACGGCTGCACGGATGCAACGGCTTGCAATTTTGATGAAAACGCCACGATTTATGCGAACTGCATTTACAAAGACGCGCTGCAGATTTGTGGCGGGGTGTGCGCGACAGATGCCGACAAGGACGGCAAATGCGATACAGAAGATGACTGCGTAGGATCGCACGACGAGTGCGGTGTATGCAATGGCGACGGGATCACAGATGGCGATTGCAATTGCTTCGGAGACAAACTCGACGCCCTCTCGGTATGCGGTGGAAATTGCCCTGAGGATGCCGACGGCGACTTGGTCTGCGATTACTACATCCAAGACGGCGACACCATTGTTAACGACCTTGATATTTGTTTAGGAGTGCTGGATGCCATTGGCGTGTGCGACGGGAACTGCACCACGGATTCAGATGGCGACGGCGTTTGTGACACGGAAGACGACTGCCTCACAGGCAGTGGGCTTCGAGATGATTGCGACCAATGCGACGGATCGAACTATTTCACTTTAGCCGATGGCAGCCCCTGCATTCAAGGGACTTCTTCGGATTGCTTGAATCGATCAAATCCGTTGGTGACTCCGACATGCAATTGCGCCGGTGACACATTGGATGCCATTGGCGTATGCGGTGGCGCCTGCTTGACCGATCTCGATCTCGATGGGATTTGCGACGACGGCGGAGGCGACGATTGTACGGGTACGATTGATGAATGCGGGGTATGCGATGGCGGCGGAATACCGGCAGGTCACTGCAATTGCTTTGGCGATACGCTGGACGCGCTAGAGGTGTGCGGAGGACCTTGCTTGGTGGATGCCGACGGGGATTTGATCTGTGACTTGGATATCTACAACAACGTTCTCGACAACTGCATTGGTGTTGGGTTGGCAGAAGACGAATGCGGTGTTTGTGGTGGAACAGGGCCGTTGCCCGGATGTGGCTGTGATCCCATCATTAACGGTGAATGCGACTGCAATGGGAATGTTCTGGATGCGTGTGGTATTTGCGGAGGTCCGGGCCCACTCCCTGGACGAGACTGCGATGGCAACTGCCGGGACGACGCCGACGGTGACGGGATTTGCGACGCTTATGATCCGTTGGTGTGGAAGGTAGAATCCCCCTTGGAAGCGCAAGTTTCAAGCGGTGAATTGTACGTGTCCATCTCCGAATACAACGTGGATGATGCTTTTCAAACGCTCATCGATTTACACGAGGCGATGGCCATCAATTTGGATGACGGGTCGCTCAGCGGAACTTCCAATCGCATCACCATCCAAGACAGCGTCCAAAACAATGGCGAACTCAGTGTGGAGGGCGATGCGGAATTCCGAAAGCAAGTGCGGGGCGATGGGCCGATGTTGGTCGAAGGAGACGTTGCCATCGGGGATAATTTTCAAGTGGCAGGTGTGACGTTTAACAACGGAGGCTTGAATTCCACAAATGTTCAGAATAGCGGTAATTTTACGGTGCGTGGATCAACCAACGTAGGCGGAAATGTCAATGTGGCAAAGACCACGACCATCCGAAACTTGAGCGAGGTGGTTGGTGACTTCAAAGTGCACAACGGTTTATACAGCGGTTCTTTCGACAACACCGATTCCAGGGTGAATTTTTCTGTCAGCGGAGTTACCGGTAAAGTCCGAATGGACGGGGATGTCGATGTGCAGAGCGAAATAGAAGTGGGGCAAATAGGTTTGTTGAAGAGTACCCTGAATGTCAACCGACAATCCCGCACGCGCGTAGCCCGCATGAGCGGTTCCCTCGAGGCCAACTCCTCGGTTGACATCGGCGGAAATTTCCTCGTGAACGATTCGATGTTCACCGTCTTCGGAGGAACAGGATTGACGCGGATTAAAGGCAACCTGCTGGTGGACGGAAACGTCATCATCCGCGGCAATTCGCTGCTCAAGAGCAGTTTGCGGGTGACGGGCACCACCTTTGCAGATGGCGGCATGTACACCACCAACGTCAACATGACGGGCGACATGGTCGTGGACAACGACATTTTCGTCTACACGAATACACGCGTTGCCGGCCAGACCCGCTTGCTGCGCGACCTGCAGGTCGGATCGAATTTTTACGTCTACGACAAGGAAACAGCGGGCAAAAAAGCCAAATTGACCATCGTACCGAATGTCATCGTCAAAACCGATGGTGAAATCCGTGGCCAGCAAGCCCAGACGCCCAGAATGACCGTCGATTACAAATTGACTATTAGCTCCGGCGGACTTACCGTGGATTCGGCTAGTACCGTGAATGCCGGAACCATTACGGGACGATCCCTGTTCACCTCTGCCGACACCATGATGCTGTCAGGCGCAACGACCACGTTGCAGGACTCCTTGGTCGTTTTGGAAAACTTCATCGGTGACGGACCTGTCAACTTGGGCAAAGTCAGCTCATCGAATTACCTAGATGTGAATGGATTGCGGGTGACAGGAGGACTTCCGTCGAGCCCAGCTTCAACAAATTTCAACGCAACGGACGATCGATTGGGCGCGTTGCGCGTTTCGTCGAATTCCACTTCAAGCGAAGGCGTAGCCTCCATCCACAATGCGAATGCGGCCGGCCACGGTGTCAAGGTTCGAATCGATGCTCAAGTCCCGAACAACGACAATGAGTACGTGCGTTTCGTCACAAGCAACGACGTGGTCATCGGGCGCATCGAAGGAGAGACGCCCGGGGAACACACCAACAACCTGGGATGGGTAGCCGATAAAAAAGCCATTGATGCTGAATTGTACAGCTCCGAGGCCACCGAGGTGTTTGCCCATGCCAGTTACATCGCTGCGGAAGTTGACCGGGCGATGGCCATTGCGAGCCAAGTGGCAGCCTTGGCTTCGGTGACTTTTTGCGCTGGTTTTGGATGGTGTGTTACCCTGCCCATTCCTTCGTTTATCATTTCAGCAGCGACAAACCTGATTTTGACCGAATTCGTAAAGGAAGAGGCCAAAACCGATTGGAACAACTCTAAAAAATCGTTGGCCAGATCGCGGGAAATTCAACGCATTTTCAATTCGAATTCAACAGGAACGGCAACCAAAGTTGCGGCGGGAGGACAGATGGTAGGGGTGGCTTTTGCCTCTGGATCTGGAGACTATGCCGAATACTTGCCCAAACTGAACCCTCAGCAAGAGATGCTCGCAGGGCAGATTGTTGGAATCCACCAAGGGAAAATTTCTTTCAATACCTCCAACGCAGACAACCTGTTTGTCATCTCGACTCAGCCCATTGTTCTGGGCAATCAACCTGAATCGAATTTGGACCAATACGAGAAGGCTGCTTTTTTGGGACAAGTTCCGGTTTGGGTGAAGGGACCAGTCAGGAAGGGAGACTTCATCTTGCCGAGTGGCAATTTTGACGGTGTGGGCATTGCAAAGCCCAAGCACGAGGCCAATGCGCAGGATATCGCACAACTGTTAGGATTCGCGTGGGAGGCCAATTCCGGGGACACTTTGTGCCAAGTTGTTGCTGCCGTGGGCATCAGTGATGGCGTCGCATCGGTATCACAGGACCTCGATGACCGTCTTACTGATTTGGAGCGCGACTTAGATGAACTCCACACCGTCCTCAAATCTCAAATGCGGGGTGAGAAGATGTCGCTGTATGAGGCACAAATGCAAGGACTGATTCCGCCTTTGATTCGGCCCACATCGGAAATCCAATACATGGAGGAAGCAGAATTGGGAGATAAGGAAATGTTCAACTACGTGACTTCGGATGACATCATTATTCATGAAATCACCGATGAGGCCATGGAATACGCCTTTGACATAGCGGTGAAGGAATTCGGTCGCATTACCAATGGTCGAAGCAACGTGTTGAAGCAGATTGAACGGAATCCCGAATTGAAGAAGGTGATGATGTCCGAAATCAAGAATGACATCAACGAATACAACGATAAGTTCATCGAAGACTTGGATAGGTGCAACGGCCTCAACGTCCTGCAACCCGTCACGACAGAATTGAAGGAGCAGAATCCAATGGAATACCGCGATGCCAAGCGAGCCAAAAACCAGAATGAATCAACCCCTAAGCGCAACTAAGATGAAACAGAATTTACTTTTCCTTTTCATGATTGCGTTGGCCATTAAGGGATCCGCGCAGTCTTCCACGTTTTGTGAAACTTCTTCTTGCGCAACGCCGACATCGTATTACCTCGATATCGATGGCGATGGCTACGGGGTGGACAATCCCGAAACGAACCTCTCATGCTGCGCAAAGCCCGACATGTATGCCTCTCTAGCGGGGGATTTGTTCCCGTTTTATGGAAACAGGGTGTTCGCGACGAGCTCACAAGACTCTTTGAGCCTTTCGCACGGATGTACAGTGGATGGGGCGTGCAACTACGATGCCTCAGCCATCCTCGAGAATGGAACCTGCGTGTTCCCACTCAGCTGCCAAACATGCGACCCGATCACGGGCGGAATTGCTGCAGATGGGACAGGGCAAATACCTTGCGATTGCGACGAGAAAGCGCCATATGGACCGTTGTATTTGGACGCCTTGAACACGTGTGGTGGTGCATGCACAGGTGACTCCGACTTCGATGGTATTTGCGACAATGATTCCGATGGGGACGGCCACGATGACGATAAATGCATCGGGTTTGGCGGGGTGAACATCGTTGACCAGTGCAATTCTTGCCAACCCAATTCGACCTCGGGTTCATGGTACTACATCGTTGGCACCACAACTCCTTGTGTCCCAGGCGACATGAACTGTACCTTGGGCGGAGTTGCAGGTGCGGCATGCAATTGCGATGGCGAAGTGTTGAACAACTGCAACATGTGCCTTGCCAACGACATCGACATCACGCGGTACGATTGTTCAGGGAATTGTTACAACACAGACAATTTGACCTATCAGTTGCCCAATGACACTACAAACTATATGCTGTGTGACTACCTGCGTGTCGAAGGGTGCAGAGACGAATCGAAGTGCAACTACGACCCAGAAGCGAACTTCGGAGATCAAACCCAACTTTGCTTGACATTGGATCCGATTTGCGGAGAGTGCGGAGGCAGTGGAATTGTTACAGGAGCTTGCGATTGCGAAGGGAACGTGGAGGACGCACTGGGTGTTTGTGGGGGCACGTGTCCATCGGATGCCAACAACAACGACATCTGTGACAACGCAGAAATCGTTGGGTGTTCTGATGCATCAGCGTGTAATTACAACAGTGAAGTGAACGTCGCAGACGACTCAGTTTGCATCTACAAGGACAGCTTAGATGTATGCGGCGGAACGTGCTTTTACGATGTGGATAACGATGATACGTGCGATGACGTGGATGATTGTGTTGGGTTGTACGATGCTTGCGGTACCTGCGTGGCAGATTCGGCTGCCGGAAATTGGTTTACCCTCGCCAATGGTATAACACCCTGCGAACCGGGCACTGAAGATTGCTACCTTGATGTGGCGCTCAACCAATGCGATTGCGACGGTTACACCTACGATGTTTTGAAGATTTGCGGTGGACTGTGCCAAAATGATGCGGATGGCGATGACCTGTGCGATGACGACCTGGATGGCGATGGGTTCCCGGACGATCCAGATATTTGCTCGAGCCAGCGTGACAGCCTCGGCGTTTGCGGCGGTAATTGCTGGTCCGATGGCGATGGCGATTACTTGTGTGATCACGACACCAACGGCGATGGCATACCCGAAGACCCCTGCCTCAATGATCCGGACAACAACCGAAACGAGTGCAATGTCTGCCTGAACGATCCCGCTGCCTTGGTTTTACCAGCCGGGAGTTGCAACTGCGCTGGTGACACATTGGATGCGGTGGACGTTTGTGGTGGAAGCTGCACGACAGATGCGGACAACGACGGAATTTGCGATGACGACCTAGACGGCGACGGAAACCCAGATGATACCTGTTTAGGGATCATCGATGATTGTGGCGATTGCGCAGCTGATTCAACGCAAGGGAATTGGTTCACAATGCCCGACGGCACACCTTGCGATGCCGGTTCGCCGGGCTGCACCAACTCGTTGGGCCATTGCGATTGTGAGGGGAGCACGCTGGATTCACTGTTCATATGCGGTGGTACGTGTTTTCAAGATGCTGACCACGACTTGATTTGTGATTTTGATGGAGATTGCCCGGGAGGGGATGCCGACGACGACGGATTGTGCGATGCAGACACTACCATTGCTCGTGTGGATGCTTGCATTGGTGTAATGGATGAATGTGGCGTCTGCAACGGAAACGGTGCGAACTACGAATGTGGCTGCTTGCCAAAACCTGCAGGCGATTGCGATTGCGAAGGCAACGTGGAAGACGAATGTGGAGATTGCGGTGGTGTGGGGTCGGCATTTGGCTGGAATTGCGACGGCACGTGCATTGATTTGGACCAAGACGGTGAATGCGATTACGACGTGCTTCTCGAAATCCCGCGTGTGCTTTTGCCGTCTCAATCCATCGCCAACGGCAAGGTTTCGCTGAGCCAATACTTGGATCACCTGCGATTGATGGAAGTCCTCGACACGATGAGCGTGATACACGACCGCATGTCGGAAAACCTCGACGACGGTTCACTTTCGGGTCACACCCGCAATATGACCATCGAAAATTCCATTGTGAGCAGGGGCTCACTGTTTGTGGGTGAGCGGGCTCGCTTTGAAAAACTGCTGGTCGTTGGGGGCGACATGACCATCGCCAGCAAGGCTGCGATTGCGGGAAGCGCGACCATTCAAGGGGTGACGTTCTCGGAAGGAACCGTTATCACCACGAGCATGGAATTGCTTGGCGACGCCGATGTAAGTGGGGATATGAACGTTGCGGACGAATTGAAGATCGATGGGCCCTCTGCGCTGAAAAACGGTGTTGACGTTGCCGATGACCTGGTGGCCTACGACGGTCAAGGTGCAGGCGCAACGGCAACCATCGAAGTGAATTCGGTCACAGGGGATGTGAATGCCCTGCGATTGGCTACGGATAAAAAATTCGAGGTGGCGGGAAGCACGAACTTGGATCACGTAAAGGTGGATAACGTCTGGACCTTGACCAATGCCGCCGTGGACAGCCAAATCGTGGTCGACAACGACATGCACTTGCTCGGAAGCCTCTTTGTGGGCAATTCCAACGTGGTAGACACCATCATGACCGTCAACAGCTCCAACGGAAACACCTTCATAGGAACGGATTTGGATATAGCAGGTGACTTCACCGTTCAGGATTCCGTTCACGTGATGGGCGATATCCGCATCAAAGGCTCGACGTTCGCCAAAGGCGGATTGGAGACGAGCAATATCCGCGCTGGGTACCTCTATGTGGACGGCAATGCCAACCTCAAAGGTGAGCTCTCCGCGGGCAATACGGCATCTTGGCATGGTACTGTCGATCTCTACCGAAATTTGAACATGCGCCAACTGCGCACCGGGCACACCACCCTGAGCGCCTCCAGCGACTCGTTGATTTTCAAAGTTTGGCGCCAGAGCGGGGACATGCGAACCTGGAACGGTTCCATCGCCGCTCCGCGAATCAAAACGGATACCACCACAACGGCCAACCGCGTCTACGTCGGTAATCGACTCAACGTTCGGTCCTACGCCACGTTCAATTCGGCGGTGGACATTCACGGACGCGCAACGTTCTCCGGTCCAGCCGTATTCAACAGCCAATTGCGCATCGACAAAAGCATTCGCACGATAGGCGAAGTGAACTTGGGCGGCGGGTTGATTACCGATAGCTTGTTTGTCACAGGCGGCGCACCCACCATCAACGGTGCGTTGGAGGTGGTGAGCACTGGGGTGAAATCCACACCTGTGCTAGACGTTGATGTCAACCTAAACGACGGGTTTGCGGCGGAATTCATCAATACAGACGGAGGGGACGGCATCAAGTTGAAATCCGGTCGGGTCGACCCTAAAAATGCCACCAACTTCATGGAGTTCAAGAACGCTCAAGGCGTGGTAATTGGTCGCATTGAGGCCGAGAATATCGGCGAATTGAACAACAACAAATCGCATGAAAATGCCGTGCGAGAATTGGAAACCGCTCTGGTAATGGCGGGAATTGATCAAGCCAGTTCGCTCATCGGCCTGTACCTTGCTGGCAAGGATTTGAGCGACGCCATCAGTGATGCCGCTGAGGAGGGGTCGACTACGGTCTGTGCCGGTTCGGGATTCTGTACCACCGTGCCCATCCCTTCGATGTTGATCGCAGCTGCTGCGGGAATTGTGTCAGCAGGTGTTGGATTTTACCAAGCGGAGTTGGCGGTTGCGGATGCGGCCTTTGGATTGGATGCAGCAGTGAAATCAAAGAAAGCTTATGATGCAGCGAGGGATGCGGACATGGTCAACACCGGCGGTCGCAGAAGGGGCATTACTTACGCCTCGGGTGCGGGTGATTACGCAGAATGGCTGCCGAAGCGAAATCCGGGTTATGATTTCATGCCAGGTCAAATCGTGGGTGTCAAGCGAGGCGAGATATCGCTGAAGACATCTGATGCCGATCACCTCTTCGTGATTTCGACGCTTCCAATCGTGCTCGGAAATTCACCAGATGATGAATCCAGATACGAGAAATGCGCCTTCATGGGGCAGGTTCAAGCGCAGGTGCTTGGCCAAGTCGAATCGGGCGATTACATCGTGACAAGTGGCCACGATGAAGGTTTTGGAGTTGCCGTGTCAGAAGCGGAATTGGATGCGGAGATGTTGCCACGAGTGGTTGGCCGTGCGTGGGAAGATGGCAATAGCCATTCAGTTAATCTGGTAAACATCTCGGTCGGTTTGGACCGAGGAATTGCGCGCAACCTCGCCAAAATTGAGTCGGAAATCGCCAAGATGGAGCGCGTTTCGAAGGGAATGAAAGAAATTACAGAGTCGCTGGCCAAAGATGAAAAGCCCTCTTTGTTGGCCCTTCAGAATGCAGGCATCCTGGGCGTCCCCATCGGGAGTGCAGGGGAGGAATCAACGGTGGAATCAGGTAAGCCCATTGGGTATGAGGTTCCAGAGAATACGTCGGTTGCTTTCTTCAATTTGAACAACGTGGGCATGGAGCTGGCTTTTGATGAAGCAATGGAACAAATGAATTCTGGGGATGAGGATGACCATCTTCGCCAGTTCATGACCGACATGGAAACCCATCCCGAACTCAAAAAAGCATTTCTCGACGGTTTGCAATCCAAAATAAATGCGCACAATCGCAAAACGCTGCGTGAATGGCACAACTGGGGATTTGATACCGGCCCGCTCGAGCCTCTGACGACCAATGTTTCAACACAACAAGGAAAATGATCATGAAAAAGTTAGTATTAACCTTCATTCTTTCGACTGCGGTTGTGTTGGGTTACGGCCAATGCACGAGTTGCACTGCGACACAGACTTATTACCTAGATTTGGATGGCGACGGATTGGGTGAAGACAACGCTGCCACAAATTTGCAATGTTGCCCCGAGGAGATTTCCGCGGATAGCTTGTACGTGTCAACTCTAGGGGATCTATGTCCTTTGAACAATGCCATTACCACGGCTTATTCTTCGCTGTGCCCTGGGACATGTGATTGCAACAAAGCTCTGCATGGATGCATTCATCCTTTGGCGTGCAATTACGAGAGTTCGGCTACCATCGACGATGGATCGTGCAAATTCCCCAACGTCTCCCGTTGCGAAGAGTGCGAAGGCGACGAAGTGAAAATCAGGGGTGGGCGCTGCAGTTGTGAAGCTGTGAATTACAAGGTATACGACGAAGTGGGACGGTGCCTTTTGCCCAGCGATGCACAATTTTGCACCCTCGATGGTGACAACGACGGACTGTGCGACCACGATACGAATGACGATGGTGAAATCGACGATCCGTGCGTAGGCAATACATGCAATGAATTAGATGCCTTAAGGCTGTGCGGCGGGCATTGCCTGACCGATAAGGACAACGACGGCGTGTGCGATGAGTACGGCGAGCCCGGTTGTTTGATTGGCACAGTCCCCACGGATCCGTTGGATGCTTGCACAGATTATTCAGCATGCAACTACCTCGACCCAGCAGCTGTGGCTTGCATATTCAAAAATGCTTGCGATTACTGCGGCGAAATCAACGACATTATCCCCAACAGTACGTATTGGTTGCAGTTCGGTTTTGCGGATTCGACAGGCAATGGCGTTTGCGACGAAAATGACATAGAAGGGTGCACCGATGGCACAGCGTGCAATTTCAATTCCGATGCCACATGGGGACTTGCTGCTGAATGGTGCCAACAACTTGACGATTGTTCCGTTTGCGGTGGTTCTGCGTTCTACCTCGATGCCATAGATCCATCTCTGGGATTGAGCGATGGCCGGTGCAATTGCACGACGTGGAAGGTCTTGGGCCGAAATTGCGATGGAACGTGCGAAAACGACACATTGCCAAATGCCGCGTATTGGACGGCAATCAACGTCACGGATTCCATTTCAGGTGCAACCGGAAACAACGTATGCGATGAAGAGGAGGTCATCGGTTGCACCATTGCGACCGCTTGCAATTACGACGCCTCGGCGACACTGCTCGGCCTCGACGCGTGCACCATGAAAGACAGCCTCGACGTGTGCGGCGGAACCTGCTTCAGCGACGCCGATGACGATGGCGTTTGCGATGACATCGACCCCTGCCCGAACACCCCCAACAACACCGTTGATGAATGCGGTGTGTGCGGCGGCACTGGCATTCCCGCTGGTGCGTGCAACTGCGACGGGGACGTGGAAGACGCAATGGGCAATTGCGGCGGCAACTGTGCAGTGGATGCAGATGGCGATGGTGTTTGCGATGACGACGGCAACGATCCCTGTACAACCGGCAACGGAATCATCGATGCAGCCGGTGTGTGCGGCGGCGATTGCAGCACGGACATTGACAAAGACGGCATTTGCGATGACATCGACACCTGCACAACGGGTACGGGAATCATCGATGAATGCGGGGCGTGTAATGGAACGGGCATCCCTGTGGGCTATTGCGATTGTGCAGGCACCAAAACCTACGATGCCATTTACGTCTGTGACGGCACGTGTGCTGCAGATGCCGACGGCGATTTGATCTGCGACGACGTGGATGATTGCTTGGGTATTGAAGACGAGTGTGGGGTCTGCAATGGCAATGGAATTCCTGCGGGTGTTTGCGATTGCAATGGAAACGTCGTAGATGTTGTGGGCATATGCGGCGGAGGGTGTAGCACAGATATGGACGGCGACGGCGTTTGCGATGACGACTTGGATGGAGACGGCATTCCCAACGATCCGTGCACCGAAGGCACGGGCATCATCGATGAATGCGGAGTCTGCAATGGTCCCGGCGGCTTGGAGGGATGTGGGTGCGAAGCAAGCCGACTGGGGTATTGCGATTGCGATGGAAATGTCTACGACAACTGCAACGTGTGCGGCGGACCGGGCAGGCCGTTCGCGCGGAATTGCGACGGCACGTGCATCAACGATTCGGACGGCGACGGGGTATGCGATGAAGAGGTGTTGTTGACCTTTGAGCCGCGCGTTAACCGGTATTACGATGTGACCACTGGATTTGGCGTTTCCAGCATCAACCCATTCAACGTCCAATCGTCCATAGACCAGTTGACCGAACTGAAGTCAATGATGCATGAAAACCTGGAGTCGGGTTCCCTTCGAGGCACGTCATTGAATCTAACCATTGAGGAAAGCATCGTGGACAGCGGGGTGTGGGTCAACAAAGAAGTTGCACGCATCGCTGGGAACATAACTGCGCACTCGTTGCTTTTGACCGATGACTTTGCTGCGTTGGGTGACTTGACCATTGCCGGAAGCCAATTGAGCGATGGCGGCATTCAGACCTCCTCCCTTGACTTGGACAATCAAATGGTCGTTGGAGGCGAAGGTCAGTTGAACAACCTCAATGTGGTCGGTCGTACAAATTTCAAAGATTCCCTCGAGCTGCGCGCGCAGCTCGCCGTGAAGCAAGGAATGGATGAAACGGGCATGCCCAATGACTCAACGCTCTTCAAGTTGCAGCCGAGCAACGGGAAAGTCTATTCGCACGGTGGCATGGACATCAAAGGGGATTTGGTAGCAACAGGATCCTCCCGGTTCAACAACCTGGATGTTGCTGAAAAATCCACGTTGAACGAGTGGCGCGTTGCTGATTTATTGGATGTCAACGCCTCGGCCACTGTCAAAGGAAATCTGCGGGTGAACTCACTTTTCAAAGCGACCACAAATGGCTCGGACAATGGATTGGTGCTCATCGGCGATTCGACCATCGAGAATACGGGAGACGCATTTGTGGAAGGCTCGTTCATCGCCACGGGCAACGTGTTGGTGAAGGGGGACCTC
>ERZ887942.1861-NODE-1861-length-13773-cov-28.132454_pt1 | contig 13773 bp, 8 predicted proteins | sample MGYA00521099_ERZ887942 | MGnify/ENA primary metagenome ERZ887942 (study PRJEB32303, sample SAMEA104408605) | aquatic metagenome | biome: Brackish water; feature: Pelagic; material: water | place: Baltic Sea | collected 2014-06-07T06:48:00 | depth 16,251 m ... | reverse complement strand
AGTCATTCGTTTTAGTCATTGCGCTTTCTGTTGCCCTTGGGATCCGCCGATATCGGCTGCCAAAATGGCTTGGACATTACTGACCATACGGTCAAGGTTTTTAGGATTTTAGTACAATTTTTATAAAGATCAACAAAAATAGCCCTTTATGAAAATAATATCAGCGTCTAGAATCATCCATATGGTCAATAAAACACATCGTGAGTTGCCGGCGCCAGGCTCGATCAAGGCGCACATCCTTGTCGCGGCGAAAGCTGAATTCGCACAATACGGCTTTGAAGGCGCCCGCATGCAACGCGTTGCCGATCGCGCCGCGTTGCCGAAGCCCAATATCCATTACCACTTTAAATCAAAACAGCAGCTCTATTTGGCTGTTTTAGAGCGCATTATCGAATCTTGGAACCTGGCATTTGATCAGGTCAGCGAGGCATCAGACCCAGCAGAGGCTCTAGAAGCCTTTATTCGACAGAAACTGAGGCAAGCGCAACAAGACCCAGCGGCTTCTCGGCTTTTCGCTAATGAAATGATCCAAGGCGCGCCCAATTTGAAACACTATCTGAATACCAGTATGCGGGCTTGGGTTCAGGACCGAGCGAAAGTCATCAAACAGTGGATGCAGGCTGGAAAGATCCAGAACGTTGACCCTGAGCGCCTGATTTTTCTAATTTGGTCGGCAACCCAGCATTATGCCGATTTTCAAGTGCAGGCGTTATCCCTACTCAATCGCGCAGAGTTCGATGACCCCGTATTAACGGAAACCGCAGATTTTCTGGTCACCTTTATTCTGCGAGGCTGCGGCCTTGCGCCCGACAGCAGGACAACATGAAACTCTGGATTAAGGAACCACTGGCCATTTTTGCCCCTGGCGTTGATGCCAGCGCAGGTCTTCTCGTCGAGAACGGTCTCATCACAGAAGTCCTTGCTCGCCCACCAGAGCACTTTGATGAATGCCTTGATGCCTCAGCACTCGTGGTTCTGCCCGGACTCATCAATGGGCATCACCATTTTTATCAAACCCTCACGCGCGCAGTGCCAGCAGCTGGCAACCAGGGCTTGTTCCCTTGGCTTGAAGCACTCTACCCCATTTGGGCAAACCTCAGTCCAGACGATATATTTTTGAGCACTCAATTGGCGGCGGCCGAACTCCTGTTGTCGGGTTGCACAACCGCGGTCGATCATCATTACGTGTTTTCTGATGAGCTCACCAATGCCACCGAGATCCAGATTGAGGCCATTACCAGCCTGGGCCTGCGCAGTATTTTATGCAGAGGCTCGATGAGCCTGGGTCAATCCCAAGGCGGACTGCCGCCGGATCGGGTCACGCAAAGTGAAGCCGACATTTTAGCGCACAGCCAAAATATGCTTGAAGCGCATCACAACCCAAACCCAGGCGCTATGATCCAAATCGCCTTAGCCCCCTGCTCACCCTTTTCGGTTAGCAAAACGCTTATGCAGGAAACAGCGCAATTGGCCGCGGCCTACGGGGCTGGCTTGCATACCCATCTAGCAGAAACCTTCGACGAAAATGCGTTCTGCCAAGATTTATATCATCAAAGACCCCTCGACTATTTAGAAGAACTCGGGTGGCTCGGACCCAAAACCTGGCTGGCCCACGGCATTCATTTTAACGATACAGAGATGCAACGATTAGGCGCCAGCAGCACGAGCATTACCCATTGCCCGAGCTCTAATATGATTTTGGGATCCGGCATTTGTAAGACCTTGGACTTGATGGCCGCCGGAGTTGAAATCGGTCTTGGCGTTGACGGCTCTGCCTCAAATGATCACTCCAACCTGATCCTTGAAACACGGCAAGCGCTCCTACTGCAGAGACTGCACTACGGCAGTGATCGGGTATCAATTGAACATGCCTTGCGTTGGGCAACCAGCGGCGGCGCGCAAGCCATCAATCGACCTGAGCTTGGGCAGATTCAGGTCGGTAAACAGGCGGACTTAGCCTTTTTTAAAGTCGATGGCATTCAGCACTCTGGGCACCATGACCCCTTAGCCAGTCTACTCTTATCGGGTACAGACCGCGCTGAGCACGTGCTCGTTCAGGGTCAATGGCGGGTACGCGACGGCGCCCTAACCGGCATCGATGTGGCGGCTTTAAAATTTGACCATCATCAAGCTGCCAAAAAACTCATGGCCCGGCTTTAGACTCAAGCGCCGGCAAAGTGGTTTCGTAAACCGACCAATTCTCGACGATCTCTTGGACCACGGCCGCGCCATAACGATACGCGGATTCCAGCGCGGGCAGACCCGAATCCGGATAATCCGCGGTCGCACTCCAGACCGCGGACTCCCCAGGCGGCGGTTGCGTGTAATTACTCACCGTGCGCAGAACCATTACCCGTTGCACATCAACCCGCCCAATCCGCGCCAGGCGATACAAGGCCGTTAACGTGCCACTGTCTTCCATATTGCTCGTCATGAAATTCATTTTTGGCGTTGCGTAAACCTGAACCCAATCATTGGCCCATTGACTCAACCGCTCGCCATGCCAATAGGTACTGGCTGACAAGGTCTCACCCAGCATCACGCCCGGCTCAGAAAGCGCACCAGCAAACCCTTTAAACTGCTTAGAAAAGGCGCGGGAAGCAGGGTACGTTGGCAACACAACGCCTGTTGACGTGGCAACGGCCCAATCTGCCAAACCTGCATTGAGCATAAAACTTGAGGTATCGACGGTCCAACCTTGGCTCACATCATCGCCAGGTGCCGCCGGCGCATGCGCTCCTAGCGGAATCATGCCATAAGGCCAATCCTCGGGAATTTCTCGCGCGTCGACCTCAAAGGCAAGATCCCCATCGATCACGTATCGCGCCCAGGCCCCAGAACCAATGGTCAAATCAATAGGATCGCCACCGGCGATACCCGCCACGACCCAATACGCCGCGCTTAGATCAAACCTCGGGTCCAAACCCAAGGCCATGATTGATGCTGTGGCATTGGTGACGCCCCCACCAGTACAGATGCCTAAAACCCCCGAGGCACTTAGCCGTAATGGGTGCTGGCCCATCTCAAAGGGCAACTGTTGATCGAGCGGAAACCGCTCGACCCAAAACTGAAATTCACCCGGCCGGTCGCCCTCCGACTCGCCGTGTTCAAACATGGTGACCACGACCGCTTTGATCGGAATGACCGCCTGTTCGTCGCCCGCCTTCGCGAGAGGCAATAGCGCGCAGGTGAAACTGATCACCAGCAAGCTCAGCCAAGCCTTTTTACCGATTGCCGTCATATCGCATCCTTGTCGAATTTGGTTTTTCAAGACGCGCTTACTGTATCATGCAGTGGCTCGACGCGCGGAACACCAAGGCCGCTTAAAGGGCTCTATCAGGCAAACCAAACCTCGACAGAGCACTATCGCGTTATCGAGTCATGAAAGCCGGGCCGCTCATCCATTGCCTCAGACACCGGCACTAACCGCAATGCGCCAAGCCGCTAGGCAGCCTTACAAACCGCATCCTACGCACACAACGAGACCGTTAGACCCCAGCGCGATCAGCCCGCCGCACCTGGTCGTTTCGGCAAAATTAAGCCAAAAAAAAGGGCACTAAGTGCCCTTTTTAGATCTCTTATTTTCCGAACGGAAATTAAAAGTTAATCCCTAGCTTGACGTAGTAGAACGCGCCGTTGAAACCTAAAGGAGCTGCTTCTGGGTAAACCATACCAATGGCGCCTTGGGTACCCTGACTTTCTTCATCTGGATACTCATCGAACGCGTTTTGCGCGCCCAGCGTCACATTGTACATACCGAAGTCGCGAGCCACTTCTAAATCAACCGTCGCCATACCATCAATGAAACCGCTGCTTTCTATCCAGAAACCATCAATTGAATTGATCCGTGCGAGCAAACGCCAGTCACCATTCAAGTGAACAGCCGATAGATTCCATCGCTGCTTGGGCAGCGAGTCTTCTAATCGCTGGATGAACGTGCCGCCCACCAAACCGTTCTTGCTACGATCCACTTCCGTTTCAACGTCGCTGTAGACAAACGTGAACTCGGTGCTGCCGTTAAACATGTCAGCGCCATAGGTCGCGATCAGATCGAACCCAGTAGTCGTGGTATCAAAATCGTTCACATAGAACTTGAAAGTCGTTAAATCCCCTGCACCGGTGACGCCAAGGCCCGTTAAGGTCTCAATATCGGCATCCGTGACAGTAACTTCGTCGCCTTGTGTGATTCGATCGGTCAACTCGATCTGGTAGGCATCAAGCGTCACATTCAACGCATCGGTCACGTCCCACACCAAGCCTACGCTAATGCTTTCAGACTCTTCTGGCGTCAACTCTTTACCACCGTAAAAGGCTGAAACTGGATTGGTTGGCGACAGCGTACCGCGCTGAAATAAAACACCATCAAGACCAGAGACGGTCGAAATATTCGCGATGTTCGCTTGTCCAGGTGTTGGCGCTCTAAAACCAGTGCTTGCCGTTCCTCGGATCGCGAAATCATCGGTGATCTTCAGACGCGCTGAAATCTTGCTATTACTGGTTGAACCAAAGGTGTCGAAATCTTCGTATCGCGTTGCGAATCCCAACAGGAACTGCTCAGTGATATCGGCTTCTAAGTCCACGTATACGGCGTAGTTACCACGATCCCAAACACCCGCCATTTGCGGTGAGAAACCGCCAAAGCCGTTAGACCCAATGCCGAAGCCTTGCGTAAAGTATGGACCAATTTCCCAGCTGGCTTCATCACCTGAAACCACTGTGAACTGCTCTTCACGGTACTCAACACCCCATGCGACGTTCAAGTCGGATGCGAAGCTATCAACCGCAACCCCTTTACTGAAATCAGCATTCACAGTCTTTTCAAGCTGAATATAGCTGCCAGGATTGAACGCCGTAGGCGAGTCTGGTCCTAACGAGCCGTTCAAGGTGTTCTCGATGTAGAAGTCAGCTCGGTTCTCACCAATGCTCACACTAAAATCGTACATCAAACCACTATCGGTGCTACCACTTACGCCAGATGCGATGGCCCAATCTGAAACCGAACCACCAAAGCTTGGCGTAAAGCCGCCGGGGAACATTTCATTAAAGACAAAGCAATTTGGATTGGCTTTAATTTCAGCCAAAGCAGTATCAGATGCTGAGCCCGCACCCGTCTCAGGAACAGCCACTACAGGGCAAGTTCGAGCGGCGCCAGCAGCCTCGGCTACGTCACCGACAAGGCGCGTTGCACCGCCATCAGCTGAGAAAATACCGCCGCGGTTGGTTGGGTTTCTGTAGTAAAAACCACCCAAGACCTTTCGCTCGCCATAGTTACCAAACAGGTAAAACTTCTTGGAGGCATCGAGGTCTAAACCAATGTTTGCGACAAATTTCACATCATCGCTCACCTCAGGCGAACCCCAAACCTGCGCTGGATTCGGATAGTTCCAAATGGCACTGTTGCCGCCGTCATAGAGGGCTTGAGCGTCATTTCGCTGAATGCTGCGAGAGGTTGCGTCCGAATCAGCTAGTTCAACTGAAAAGTTTGCAAACCCGTCCGCCGTAAACGGCATACCAACGTTTGCTGCAATTCGAAACATACCGCCGTCGCCTTCAGAGTACTCACCGGTACGGATCTGAATCTCGCCGCCTTCTGCATCATCACGATAGACAAAATTCATAATCCCGGCAATTGCGTCCGAGCCATACTGGGCTGCCGCGCCATCACGAAGCACTTCAACTTTTTTCAGCGCGATCGCTGGCATTGCAGAGATATCCGCGCCCTGCGCACCATCGGCAACACCACCACCGAGGAAGGAAATAACCGCCCCTCTGTGTCGACGCTTACCGTTCGTGAGCACCAACATATCATCTGGCGGCAGGCCTCGAAGGTTCGCCGGTCTTACCAACGTGGCAGCATCACTAATCGGCTGCGTATTCACGTTAAAGGAGGGCACTAATGTTCTGATCATATCCTGCAGATCACCTGAACCCTGGTTGACAAAGTCCGACCCGGAAATAACATCAACCGGTGCTGGTGAATCGCCAATTGAACGTGCTTCACGCCGCGTTCCAGTCACAACCACCTCTTCCACCTCATTCGCACCGAAGGCACTAAAAGGCAGAGCAGGCGTCAGAATGAGGGCAAACGCCGTCAAACTGCCCAACAGCTGGGACTTGTCCATCAATTTAAAATCTATTTTCATAGAATATCTCCACATTTATTTCACTCACGGATTGCCCTTCCCGCAACAGCTCCGTAACCCCTTATCTGTACCGCAACGAGCCTTTACACCCTACTTCTTTACCTTCGCAGAGAGGCCCCCAGCCCAACCCATTACCCCTTCAAACTAGGCGCATTCTGGACCGGGCGCGAATTTTGCCAACTTTTTCAGAAAAACTCCAGACTTTATTCATATTTCTAACAGGCCGAGCCCGGTCCTGTGTCTTAGCGGTACACCCACGTCATCGCGGCGTGCGATCGGACACGAACTTTGAAGTGACCAATCATAACGACTGCTCGGCATCATGACATCCGTGCTGCCATGAAGGCCGCCCGAGCCGCGTCGTTGAAGGATATGAAACGGGCTGATCGATCGCTGAAAGCGCTAATTGCTTTGAGGCAGGATTGATCTAACACCGCCAATAACAGGTATGAGCCCTGCCAAACACAATAATGCGAGCCCTATAACGTCGATGTTGACCGCCCTTGGCACAGACTAAGGCCTCTTTTCCGCCCCCCTACTTTGGTACTCAATGAATGTTTGCTTGAAACGGTTGTTCTGAGGCGCTTGAGAGCACCAAGTCAATCTCGCGCCCGACGCGTTAGAAGGGCAAATCAGAGCCTGCAAAGCAGGCAGCTTCAGTGCGCTTAGCAAAGCACCCTAACAGCAAGCCATTTAAATTTAATCATTGCGATCTAGCACTATATGTCGTCTGCATGGCCGTCTCGAATAGGGCTGTCAGCCTCTCCGAATCAGCCGCCATCGCAACCGTGTGAGGCCCATCTTCTGACGGCGTCAAGACGGTCCGGCCCCGCTGTTCGCCTAATGTTTTGCACACAAGGCGTCCAGGGCGTATTTCAAAACACTCCGGGTGAACCAGCGCTAAGGCCGCGGTTGAGTCGTGGATTGGAAAACCGTCGAAGATGCCCTTGTCCGCGTAGAACTTTAAGTAACATTGTTTGATTTGCCATAAGAATTCGCCGGCATCCCCCAGCTGATTCCGCAAAGACATCAATGCCGTTTTTTTCATCCGATGCTCAAGCGTTGCATCCAGCCCCACCATCAGGACGGGCACACCCGAATCAAATACATAGGCCGCCGCCTCGGGGTCTCCGTAGATGTTGGCTTCCGCCCACTCAGTCACATTGCCAGGTACCGCGACCGCACCACCCATCATCACAATCCTGTCAATGAGCGGCGCAATATCCGGCGCTTGCTTTAGCGCTTCGGCAAGGTTCGTCATCCTGCCAACAGCCAACACCGCGATCGGTTCACTCGTCGCGCGAAGCGTTTCAATCATATAGTCCACCGAGGACTGCGGCTCTGCACGACGCGTTGGCACGGGGAAACCGACGTCCCCTAAGCCATCTGCACCATGAACAAAGTCTGGATACGCTGTCTCAGCTAGGCCCGAAAAGGTTACGCCAGCCCCTTTGTAGACGGGGTAGGGCAAGCTGAAGCGTTCACAAATATATAACGCGTTGCGCGTACAATCTTCGATTGAGGCATTACCAAAAACGGTTGATATGGCCTGGATATTGATTGAAGGCAGCGCGTGTAACAGCAATAAAGCCATCGCATCATCAATACCAGGATCTGTGTCAAAAATAACGTTTACCGGTTTCATTGTTTTATTCCACTTAGATTCATGTCCCGCCGCCAGGCGATTGCCGCGACAACCAACAGCAGCACCGCTGCCAAACTCACCAAACCGGTCATCATGCCCGCGGCCACCCCCAGGGCCTCAACCATCCAGCTACTCGCAAGCGGGCTGCAAGCCGTGCCGAGAGACGCCGCCAGTAAAAGACTCGGAATCAACCCAGCTGGGGTTTCATTAAACGCAAGCGTTGCTTGTGAGATCAAGCACTTCAGCAGCCCAAAATTACAAATTCCCCAAATCAGTGCAAGCATCGAGGGACTGTCAAGGCTCAGAGGATAGGTGAACAAGAGCGCGGAAGCCATAAAACACCCTAGCGCGCCGGTAAGCGACATTTTTACCGCACCCAATCTCACAACAATCACGACCGTCAGGATTTGGCCAATAAACATACCCAACCAATACTGACCCACCAGATGCCCGCTCTCTGCCGCAGATAACCCGATCGAGGTTTGTGCAAAGGAGGGCAACCAAATTAAAAAACTACTTTGACCAAACGTGTAGCAAAATAACGCAGCCGCTAAGAACCAAATGGTTCTCGGCCACGCTCTGACGCTTAAGCCCGCATCTTCTGGATCTTCGCTTCGGACGTTTTCGGGAAATTCCAACCAAAAGGCGGCTACAAAAATTACGAGCACCACCGCAAGGATCAAACCATAGATACTTGCCCATGGCGCGCCTTGGGTGAGCAAAAAAACAGTCGCTGATGCCGTCACGAATCCAGCCAGACTGAAACTACCATCGGTCGCGACCAACATCGATGGCCGATAGGTTTCACTATAGATCCGCGAGATCACCAGCGCGGCTTGAGCCAAACCAATGCCAAGACAAGCGCCAAGGACGCACAGCATTGCGGCAATTGCTCGTAAATCGGTCGGCATCAGCAAAAGACACAGCAAGACACAACAAGCCACGCCATAAACGCTTAGCGTCAGCGTCCGCAGCTTTACACTGGGCAACAAGACCACTGCCGCAAGCGAACCTGCTAAGGTACCCGTAGAAAAAAACCCGAGGGTTCTCACCATTTCACCAGCAGACACCCCTAAAGCCGCGGCGCTGGGTTGAACCAATATCCCGATGGGCGCCAGCATGCCTGACAAAGCAAAGTACGCTAAGAAACTCGCGAGCGTAAGCGCGACGCGGTTCATCAACGTCTCGCGTAGAAAGCAAGCCAACCTGCCCTGATTAGCCGCGCATCTATTTCAACCTCCGCCGCGGCCATGCCAACGACCGAGCTCGCCGATAAGTCGACACCATCTGTCGCCAGGTCCTGAAAACAGCCAGCATCAGCCCACAAATGGTTTTTCATGACGATTTGTCCTAATCCTAAAACATTAGCCCGTATAAAAGGTAAGTCGGCGATCACTTCCAGTGTTCAACAGACGCCACATCCAAACACTTCAGCGAACGGCGTTCTCAAACTGGTCTCGCAAAAAACGACCTCCATGGCATGACAGACCCCAAGGTATTCTAAAGAAGCCCACAACATCCAATAAACAGAGGTCCAAGGGACCGAATCGCCTTAATCCCGAGTATTTAGACGAACTCGACAGTTTGCCATAAACTTCAGCAAAACAATGTCCTTTCTGCAGAGCAGAAAGTGGGGTTCGCGCAATCAAGTTAGACGCCCTAAGCGAGCAACCTGGACGGGCTATCGATAACGAGCGACTTGATTGAAGCAGCGCCTGTCCGCCAAAACATCCAGCTCCCTCAGCCTAATAAAACTCAGTCAGATCATCAAACGAGCACAACCACACTGGGCGCAGACAGAACCAGTGCTCGCCCAGCAGACCTGAGCGTTTTAATCAGATCTCGCGCCAGAGTCCATTACTCTCGCGTACGCAAAATACTGCCCGATAAAGGTTCAGCCTTGACGACTTGACCCCGCACTGAACTCAAGGGATGTCGGCGTTTGGCATTCACGCCTGCCGCGCTAGCCTGGCACGAACCACTCGATAAATATTCCAACGCTGTCGCAAGCCGCGCCTCATCAGGATTGCCCAAGGCTTGACTCAGATCATCATCAACGGCACATCCACCCACTTCAACACCCACGTTCTCCGCTCCTGGCGGTGAAAACCCGTCGGTATAGTCACCAAAGCCAGAGGCATTGACCCCTTTAAACTGAATGGTGAAATACGTCGTGCCACAATTATCGATGCCGTAAAAGCCGTAAGGTTTCCCGCAAGTCGTATCGCCGATCAGAATGACCTCGACCCCAATGCCTCTTAAACCATTAATCACAGCCTCGCTTGCCGAGCAGGTCCCGCTGCCCGAGATCACAACGACTCGATTGAGATTGAGCAGGGGCAGATCGGTCTCACTTGAAACCACGAACCCGGGTGCTGTCCTGGCAAATCTTGACGGTGATAGGGTCCGTCCCGTGATGGGATTCTGGGTGGGGTATTTGCTATTGAATTTTAACTCACTGAAAGTCTGATCGACGGCTTCTTCCCCGGCAATCATTGAGGCAAGCATCCGAGCAATATCTAGGTAACCACCGCCGTTATAACGCATATCGAGCACTAACTCTGTTATCCCCTCAGACTTAAACCCCTCAAATGCGTCAATTAACTGTGCTTCAGCGGTTGCAATATGGTCGTTGAAAAGCAAATAGCCAACTTTGCTATTCCCAAGCGGGATTGCCTTGACTGATTGAACTGGCGTTGACGTGATTTCCTGACTGGTTAGATCAACCGAGGTGGTCTCTCCGCTCGCAACATCTCGAAACACGAACTGATGCACTTCCCCTAAGGACTCTGGGAACAAGGCCGCATTGAGCACATCGGTATCGCTACCCTCCTTGAAATCGACCCCATCAACCGACGCAATTTCCCAACCGCGTAGCAAGCCGGCATCCCCAGCCGGAGTGTTCGGCTCCGTGTAAGCGACAAGCCACTGTCTCGGTGGCGACGACCGCACTCGAAAAAAATTGACCCCATACCCTGCGGATATTCCGGACTGTGACAATTTTTCCCATTCTTCGGTGTCGTAGGTGAAGTGAAATTTATCCTTTGGATTACCAGAGGGTGACAATGCGAAAGTTTTCATAACATCAAAATAGGCATCAGTCGAACTAAGCGTGCCTGGGTCGACATCTTCGATTTCGTCAAACCAAAGATAAGTATCAAAACTATAGGCTCTGATCCAGAAGTTCTCATCCACTACTGTGCCCTGCACATCCGAGAAACCGCTTCCCGCGCGCGGATTCTGACAACTCGCCTCAAAATCTGCGACATCACCATACTCACCCTCAACCCAACCTGAGTCACTCGTATCCGTCGGCGTGCTGGGCGGCGTTACCGAAACCGGCACTTCGGGCGCTGATGGACCAGAAGATCCACCACCACAAGCGGCTAACGTCATCATTACAACAATCAGCGCTATCGGCCGCAAACAAGACGTGATTGTCAGCTGCCGTAGAACCGCGTTTCTGAGTAACTGCATCGTCTCACCACCTTTTGATCTATTTGGTCTAACCGTTTTAGTCCCAACGGATGTTTCTAATTTAGCAAAGTTATCCTACAAACTTCACCCCAGCATCTCATTGGTGATACCTTTTATAGAATAAAATTACATTTTTGCGCTCAATTACACAGTAGCCGATGACCCGTTGTGATCTACGATCAAGTATTTTTGCGATCATCCAAAGGCACGATTGAGTTGCGGGTAGGGGGCAAGACGGCATACGGCTCTGATCGCTTGCGGCACAGCTCAACCATTGCGCTTTGTCGTTTCTTATAAACCACCATCAACACAAAAAGGTCCGAACGCTATGCCTTCATCTTGCTTCATCCGCCCGGCGGCATTGGCGTTTAGCGCCCTGGCGGTTATCTTCGCTTCTCTTGAGGTTTTTGCGGAGGCGCACCATGATCGAAAGCTAACCGATCTGACCTATATCGGCAGCCATAATAGCTACAAGCGCGCCTTACATCCAAAGTTGATGCGCTGGCTGAATCGAATAGATACGAAAACAGCTGAGGCCCTTGATTATAGCCACCCGCCCCTGACAACCCAGCTCAATCTCGGCCTTCGACTTTTCGAACTCGATATTTTTTATGACCCTGAGGGCAATCTCTATCAGGATCCGCTGGGTGACGCTTGGTTGTTTCGAGACGAATCCTTTTCAACAAAACACTCGCAGGCCCTACAGATGCCGGGCTTTAAGGTCCTACATGCCCAGGACGTTGACTTTCGCAGTCATTGCATCACTCTCGCGGAATGTTTATCTGAAATGGTGCGCTTCTCGACGGAAAACCCCAGCCACGTTCCGATTGTGATCACGTTTAATTTAAAATCACAAACCATCGAACTGCCTGGTTTCACCGTACCACTTCCCTTCAATCAGACTGCGCTCAAAGCACTGCAGAGAACAATCATTGATCATCTCGGTTTAGGCCGCATTTTTAGGCCAACAGAGCTTCAAGGCCGATGGACATCCCTTGCAGCAGCTGTTGAAAATAACGGCTGGCCTCTAATTGAAACCCTACGAGGCAAATTCCTGCTTGTGCTCGACGAGTCCGAAGAAACGCTGAGCCCTTACAGCGCCCTCTTGGCAACACCAGGGCCGCATATTTTTTTTAAAACCCCACCGATGGGCCATCCGGACGCGGCAATTCTGATCCTAAATGATCCGATCCAGCAGTCAGCCGAGATACGCCAGGCTGTAAACAAGGGCTACCTCGTTAGGACGCGGGCGGATGCCGATACGCTCGAGGCACGCATAAACGATTCAACGCGGCGAGACGCCGCCTTTTCCTCCGGCGCACAGCTAATCAGTACCGATTACTATCAAGCCGATCCTCGCTTTGAAGGGCGCTATGAGGTTCGCTTTGAAAACGGCGGCTACGTTCGATGAACCAATTCACTAAAAGCCGACTATACGCACCAAATGAGCGTCTAAGGGTTAAGACACAGGCGTAAAAAAGAAGCGATAGCCTAAAACGTATTCAAGCTGCATCAGGCAGGCAGAAACGTGACTTTACGTCGATCTCGGCGCTGAGATGGTCCTTTTCACGCGGACGCGTTAAATCGCTAATGAATGGCACAACGAATGCGATTGCCGTCTAACGCATCGATACCATTTCAACCAGATCTTGCTGACGAACCGAGTCGGTATATAGATGACTGGCCTTACAGAAGATGATTTGAGCCGCAGTTCGCACCTTAAGGCGTGTACTTTTCGGCGTCTTACTTTAAGACAGACAAAAAAAACCCCGCAAGCGCGGGGTTCTCTTTATCCCAACCTTAGTGGCTAGATTCTGAAGAATCCTTGTACGCAAGGTTCCAAATAATCAAACCAAAGAGGATCTTATTCACAAAATCTGCAAGGTTATAAACCATATTGAGTGAGCCTTCATCGACACCACCCATCATATAGCCCATTACATAACCAATCGGATAGATCGCCCAACCCACTAATACGATCAGCCTCATATACCCGAATGCAGCTTTAACGCTCTCTGTCGCTGCCGCAGCTTTGCCAGCTTCACCTGCGAAGATCTCATAGATAATTACGGCCCAACCTACCATTCCGATCCAGAAACCTAAGGTCGCATCCATAACACCGGCTTCGCCTAGATAGCCAAAAATCAGCATGACCAAGGTACCCGCTAAGAGTCTTATAAATGAACCACTGCCGACTGACGCGCCAACGGCTTTTAGAATGATCCAAAATTCAATCATCAGAAGCGGCACGGTTATCAGCCAATCGATATATCGATAGACGATTGGTGTACTCTGCTCAAGCACCCAATAATCTCGCATATAGTCGTAGTGCACTGCTGCGACCAACGTAACCAGACCTGCCACCAACATAGACAGCCGCCATTCACTCTTAACCCGTAGGCCCTCGTATAGGAAAAACACTGTCGATGCGATCATCGCAACTGACACAATCCAAAACGAGACACCGACCAAATCACCTTCAGCTAAAAATTGCATCCCTACCTCCAC
>ERZ887942.1860-NODE-1860-length-13788-cov-6.936940_pt1 | contig 13788 bp, 11 predicted proteins | sample MGYA00521099_ERZ887942 | MGnify/ENA primary metagenome ERZ887942 (study PRJEB32303, sample SAMEA104408605) | aquatic metagenome | biome: Brackish water; feature: Pelagic; material: water | place: Baltic Sea | collected 2014-06-07T06:48:00 | depth 16,251 m ... | reverse complement strand
TCGTTCTCGTTCTCGTTCTCGTTCTCGTTCTCGTTCTCGTTCTCGTTCTCGTTCCCGTTCAATAAAATAAACCTCCAACAAATAATAAAACATGCACCAAGCGACGACCCTTTATGTGGTGTGCGTCGTGCTTTCACTGTCTATCCTATATGTCCTAATGCGTATCTGTCACATAGAAGCACAGCTCCACGCGTTGCTGTCAAATAAAGTTGTATCTACTACGTGTTCCGATTCCACCGAATAGAGGAGTTCGACTTTCCATTGCTACTGAGTGTTCGTTGTTCCTGTTTTTTGAACTTCTGATGCCACTCTCTCAGCGCCTCGTTTTCGCCGTCCATGTTGGACAGATCGGGTTCGCAGGTGCCGCGGTTAGTTGCGTCATTCACATCCGGGTTCCATTTGCACAACTCGCTGGCCTTTCCCATCTCCAGTGAGAGGGGCAAGTGTCCTTTCTTGTCACTTATGCATGCCTCTTCTTTTCTGAGCTGCGAGCACAGGGCGGCACGGTCGTATAATTCATATGTCTCCAGCTTCCTGCCAGTGTGTGTCACCGGCCAGGGCGTATCCTTCTTTTGGCGCAGATTATCGAGCTCGTTGAGATGGTGATAATCTTTTGACTGGACGACCTCTTTGTCCTGCAAACTTCCGCAGAATTTCCCCTCTTTCCCACTGCGTGAGAACTGGTACAGCTGACTCTCCGACTTGCCATCAGCGGGTTCCAGACAGCCGCGCTTCGGTACTCTGACGTATGACGGACCTAGCGGTGGGGTTTGTGCGTCGATCTGATCCGCGAACTGGACCCGCGCCTTTTCGAGGACCGTCATTGCTCGCACGCGCTCGGGTGTGTGCATATCATCAGCGGATGGTCGATTGCGCCCACCCAGGCTCTGCACCACCTTTTCGAGCGTTGCGATGAGCTGCTTCACGGAGCTGGTATTATCGATGGCTGGTTTGCATCGAACGCAGTACGGCTTGGTCTTGCTGGCGTTGCGAACGAACTTGCCATTGTGCATGTTTTTCATCGGGGCTTGGCTCCGACATTCGTCGAACGTTTTTTCATTGGCATTCGTCCACGTTCCGTCGTCGAATTGTGTACAGTCGCCTTTATCTATGGTGTGAAACTTATAAGTGGTGGCGTCGTCCATGACGTGAGGACTATTTTTCTTTACTTCAAGAAAATAAAAATGTCACCGGGGACCCTTGACGTTGCGATATGGGTGGGTGTATTCGCCGCAACTGTCGTCACTCTCCTCGCGAGTCTAATATTCGCCGAGCGTCCCCGTATACTGAATACCCCTCACGCGTGTCTGCTTTCGAACGAGCATGTCAAGGGACCGACCATCTTTGTGTCGGTGGCCAGCTACCGAGACCCACGGTGCGTTGCGACGGTGCGAAGTGCCATCGAACGCGCGGCGGCGCCCTTCCGGCTGCGATTCGGGGTGTGCGTGCAGGAGCATCCATCGGATGACGATACGCTCCCCGACCCCTCTCAGTGGCTGTCCGTACAGGGCATGGCCGCTCACGTGCGTGTCACGCGCGTGTCTCATGCAGACGCCAAGGGTCCCGCATACGCGCGATATTTATGCAACACCATGTACGACGGCGAGGACTTGTTTCTTCAGATCGACAGTCACATGGAGTTTGTCGATGCCTGGGACGACCAGTTGCTACGTCAGCGCGCCGACTGCATTCGTCAGAGCGGCCATGACCGGGTGATACTGAGTCATTATCCTCCCGCCGTCATGTCCAAAGAGGTGGCATGCGGTGGGGTCACCGTCCAGATGGCGCTGGGGGAAATGGAAGAGCACGGGGTTCCCTCTTTTCACAGCAACCAGGGTGCGTCCATCCCACACCCCACGCCCAGCTGGTATATGGCATGTGGGTTCCTCTTCGCACCAGGTCAATTCCTCCGCGACGTGCCATACGACCCTCATATGAAGTGTCTCTTTTGGGGAGAGGAGGTGTTGCTCAGCGCTCGTGCATGGACGAGCGGATACGACATCTACAACCCATCGGCGGCCGTTTGTGTGCACCAGTACATTCGTTTGGAACAGCCTAATGTGGTGTACGACCAGATCGACGGCAAGACGATCGAGATGTGGCTATGCGCACAGCGACTCGCTGTGTGCAGGGTCCTTCGCCTGCTCGCCCTACCGCTACCCCCCGACATGTCCCCGGATGCCATCACCATGGTGGATGCGTCGGTATACGGGGTTGGCGACGCGCGACCGCTCGTGCAGTATATGCGTGAATCCGGTATAGACGCACTCATGCGGGGTGGTAGGGATGCCGAGTGATTATAAATCGTAATAATAAATGACATTAGTCGGACTTTCGCATGCGCTCGGCCATGCACGATTGCACGAAATGTAGCATGTCTTCGAGCATGTGATCGTCGCCGATGCGCGTCAGTTCCTCAACGAGCAGAGCGTCTTCGTCCATCGACGCGACCCGCTCTTGGTCCATGCAGAATGGAACAAGCTGGCGGCGAACGGCACGAACATGCGCATCATCGTCGCATGTGCGATCCATCGGGCACTTCGCGACGAAACGGCGAAAGTCGCAGTGAAACGAAGAATGTCGCACGAAAGAGGTCTCATCAAACACGGTTGCCATGATGGAGATGGTGTCCACCCATGGCTCGCACCTTCGTGTGTTGTGATCTACATACACGCCCATCTGATGCAGGTAGAGACAGAGGGTCTCGACGTGTGTGTAATCGAGCTGGTGCGATGGGTCGTTGGTCAGATGGGTCATGAGATCATAGACGGGAGAACTGATGATACTCCGCACCTCAAAGCTGTCCGTCGAAGAGCACATTACTGTTAGCTCGTCGTGCATGCACTCCATGTACTGTGATGTGTACTCGGCCACATCGTTGACCGTGTAGAAGAACATGCGGTCGGTAGCTGTCTTGGTGAGGTAACTGCGCATGCATCGCATTATGAGATTGGCAACGTCGGCTTGGGATTTGCCTCTCCTGTCGATCCTGCGGATGAGCAAGTCCAGTGGCGAAGGGGAAGGTGACACAGTCTCCTTGTCGGCGTGGACGCGTTCGCGTAAGCGACAGAGCAGGTTGGTGTTTACATGGATTCCAAATAGGCTGTTGTATATGCGAGCGACACACCTGACGCGCTCCCACATGACTTCCCCGTCGCTCGATGATCGCTCGATAACATAGTGGACCAGGTTGATGACGGAAAAATACATTGGCGGCTTATTGTCCATGAGGTAGACAACGTGATGCGTTTGGCGCTTGGGAACATCCGGCAGTGGCCGCTTGGTGTCCCATTGTAGCGATGCAAAGCTTAGCTTTTGAATGTCCATCGCGCTGCACTGGCGGTCGCGACTGCGCTGCGCGCGCTGCGCATGCTGCGCAAGAGTGAAAATGGCGTCGTACCCATCTATACGCGCCGTGTTTTCGTCGAACTCCTGACCCATGTCCGATGAGGTGTTCTGACGAGGGTGTGGTCTGCATGCGATATGGTCACGGTGGATAGCGAAAACGTGGTCGTACACGATCGGGTCGATAACGGGAGGTTGCGTGGGATTGAGCCCGTGTGCCGTCATTGCCGCGACGGTCGCCGACATCATATTTGTCTCGGATGTGACCGTAGAGGCGGGGAGATATATGGTGTCAGGACGAGCGTCTACCAGCTCTTGGATCGTGACCAACACCTCCCTCGTAATCGCTTCCATCGGCTGTTGAGTTTGGCAGTGGCGCATCACTCGTTCGCAGCACAACCACGTGCTGTGTATACCATCGCCGTGTCCCCGATCGCGGTCCGCATCATGGTTGTAATGCTTCGTGTATATGCCATGGATGCGCTTGGTGATATCGTCATATTTGGAGAGATTCCAGTAGAGCGGGTAGCACGACCGTACGAGGCGAATATCCACAATCACCCGACCCTCGTCGTCGACATTGGGACTCATGTTGATGACGTCACTGCATCGAATATACGCCACGCTCTCCAACTCCCTATCGATAGTCTTGAGCGGAACGAACGTGTGAATATCACGGGGGGTGCACTTTGAGATCAGCTCCACTCCGCTCGACTTGATGCGCGCTGCATATTGGTGGTGATAGTGGCGATACATGCGCACCATAAAGAGGCGATGATCTTTCGATGGGGTGTGTTGCAGTTCATTTTGCAGCGAGACTGCCGTCTGGAGAATGTGTTCGTTCTCCCATCGATCTACGATCTCCCGACCCACGTCCATATCATAAATTTGCATCGTGCAAATATAGCTCGCGCGCCAGCGCCTCTTCTTATCGTGCTCATCGCGAATGTGTTTGTTCGCGTCGATGTGACCCTTGACGTTGGATACAATGCGCTTGACACCCCGCGCGCTCCAGTACGGACCGAAGTTCATCTGCGTGTCGCATGGATTGTGCACGAGGACAAAGACACGGTAGTTGTAGTGACGGCGGCTGACGTCTTGGACACACGTGTAGTCAAAGTAGGGCCGGTGCATGGACAGTACCATCCAGTGCTTGTGGGTGAACTCGAGTATGGTGCCGTTGAGCGCGTCTTGTTTTGGAACGACGACGTTAATGTCGGGATGCGACGCACTAATGTGCGATCGCACCGCATTTTTTAGTTCGTCCAGCGTGCGATAGCCATGCCATGACATGTTGGTAGTGGCGAGTAGCACCCGATCGTCCTCGCCGCATGAAATCAGTGGCCCCGGGTGTTGCGAAAGGTCGGTATTCAGACTATGCAGCGAGTCTAGCGCGGCGCGTCCTGTCTGGGGTAGAGTGTGGAGCACGTTGATGGCATACCGCTTGAGGTCGCGTCGCGAAGGGTACCCCTGAAAAATTTCGCTGTTATTCGTTCTGATACCGACAGCGACGCCGTTCCTGTCGGTCACGATGCTTTTCAGCTGCTGATGGTCATTATCCCACGTATGCCGGATGTCCAGTTCCTGTCGCATGATCTGCTGTACGATGCAGCGCATATCGGGGTATTTTGTGTACTTTAAATACAAAAGCACAAACGCCTCTTCGTGCGTCACGGTCCATACGCCGGCATCGTCCATGCGAGTGCAGACGGTCTCTGTGCCGAGACCGCGGGCGAAGGAGTCGAACATGCTGTTACAAGAGGCACAGTTGCACTCTAATGGGCAGGTTTTTGATGCGGTAGTGGGCTTTGGCGCGGGGATGCGTATGGGCGGTGCTGTTGCTGAGGATGTGTTGGTGATTTTGCGCCGCTTGGTGCAATTTGGATCCCCTGTCTTTTTCGAGCGCTCTTTATCGTGAGGGTATTCGGTCGTTATACGGATGCGTCGACTGGTGTCGGCATCCGCAGAGACCACCAATTGGACCTTGTTATACCAGCACTCCCAGTTGTCGATCGTCTGGGGGGGGAAGAAGATTGACATACGCGGCAGTGGCGATCTGAGATTGTGAATGATAGGCGACACAAAAAAATAATACCAGGAATAATCACAAATGACGCCGGCGAGTCGATATCTTCGTATCGGGGGAAATTTCCCCCACGCCCCTCCTAATCGGCAACATCACCCATCTCTGAGCGTGGTAGTCATTGGCGCAGGGGTCGCTGGTATCTATGCGGCTCGTCGACTTCGACGCCATTTCGAACCCGGCGATATCGACGTGCAGATCTTGGAACGCGCGGCTCGCGTCGGCGGTCGTGTGCACACCGTACGAACCGCAGACGGTGCCATGGAGGCCGGTGCTGGAAGGGTTTGTATCCCCGGTCATCGGCTCGTCCTGCGGCTCATTCGCGAGCACGGGCTGACGCTGCGTGCGATCTCCGACGAGCCCGCGTACCAGCAGCGAAATCGCCGTGTGCTATGCAGCGCGGCGAACGATCGCACTCGCGCTGATCATGTCCGTCTGGTGGACATGAACGTCCTCTCAAAGCCTACTCTTCGGCGCATCCAGACTGCGCTGGGTTACGACGCGGAATTCAATGTCAGCCACGCCAGAGGCACCTTTGACAGTCTCTGTGCACCCTGTCGATACGCGACCGTGCAAGAAGGCTTCGGAGCACTCTGCACACGGATGCTACGAGCGGCGGTCCATGACGGCATTCGCGTGAGTCTCTCGACGCGGGTGCTGGCGGTGCGACGCGACGACGCTGGGAAGATGCAGGTGCGCGTGCTCAACCCCGATGGCACTTGCGATGACATCCGGTGCGATGCAGTGGTGGCATGCGTGCCACCCTCGTGCTTGCGCGTCATCGACCACACGGGTGCGGTCCCCACCGCGTGGCTGTCTCGCACCTACGTCCGCAGCATTCCTCTCCTGCGCGTCTACGCCAAATTTCCGCACAAGTGGTGGGATGACGAGCGTCGCACGTTCGACGGACCGATCCGGTATTTCATACCCGTGGGGAGCGATCGCATCGTCATGGTCAGTTACACGGACGGGGCACTCGCGCGACGATGGCACGCGGCCCATCGGCGGTCACCTCGACAGGCCGAGCGAGCCGTGCGGCGTCTACTCGCCAGCGCGTTTCGCACCGACGTGCCGCGGCCCGAATGGGTGCGGTTCTTCTACTGGGACCCAGGCGTGCATCTCACGCCGCCCATCGACCCGCATATCGGAATGGGCGCGCGCGAGTGGTCGAAACGCATGGCTCATCCGGACCCCGGTATCCCCATGTACCTTGCCAACGAGGCCTACTCGCACGATCATCAGCAGTGGGTCGAGGGAGCGCTGCGGTCGGCACGCCGTGCGGCGGCGGCGGTGAAGCGAACTGCTCACGCAGGACGCTCTTCGCGCATGCGCTGTCGGTAGACGCGCATGTACATGTCCATGGAGCGGTACTTGTGCTGGATCTCCACCTTGGAACCGCCCACCAACCCCATCATCCGCCGCTGACGACACCTCGCGCTCCCCCCAATCCCCAGTCGCTCGCGGCGGAAGGACGGCGCACTCGCGTCGTCAGTGTACAGGTACTCTCGGAGATGTGCAACGTCCTCTTGACTCGGCGGCGTGTCGTCGGCGGAGAATGACCGACACATCAGGCACGAGGGCACAAGGTACGTGACGATCGACAGCAGCCGTGTCAAGTAAACAGTCATCAAAATGTCCAGTTGCGGGTACGCGAGACGCGCCGTGCAGAGCACAGGGAGCAGTGTGCAACATCGCGACACTTGCTCCAATGAACCGAAGCACATGGTAGCGGAGCAGATCGCGCTCTCAAGAGGGTCGACGGCATCCTCGCCCCCGAGACACGCCACGGGGCGCACGTCAGGAATGCTTCGCTCCTGCTCGTCGAAGTCCATGCCATAGACAAGCTGCGGGAACAACGGCCGTCTTTCGTCGGTTCCCTCGCAGACGCCATCGTCGAAGACACGGTCCACGTACTGCTTTATACTCGTCGTATCGTCCGCAGATGTCACATGACCGAATGTATGTTCGACCGTCTGTGCCCAGCAGGCGTAAACCCCCTTTTGTGCGGACATGTCTTCTAGCATCCGCTGGTCCCAGTGTGGCGTCATGACCACACCGGCACGAACCAGCGCACCGTACGAAAAGTATCCCGACAGTGTGCTGTTGTTGCCACCGGCGACCGACGCCTGCACGCATGTCAGGTGGTCTTCCACGTGTGTGCACACGCTCTCCGTCATGTTGCGCCTACGAAGCATTTGCATAAGCATGCGGGCGCCTGCAATGGCGGTGTCCGCCGCGTCGTCGTCGTCCGCGTGCACGACGACCAGTTGCGTGCGCAGCGGACAGTATGCCATGAGCACCGCCGAATAGAGTGTAAGCGCGCATGTATCGGCGGTGACATCGGGTGGCAGGTACACCACCCCCATGATATCACGAGACTGGGTGTGGTCGATCATGTAGCGGTGCTGAACCGCAGAGCTGTACGACGCCATCGCGTTGCGCGAGGACCGCGCCGTGTATGCGCACAGTGCCGACAGTGCGCATGCGAGGATCAGGAAAAGAGTCCACTGACGATGCATGAGCAGCTATGTTCTACTTGTACCCACACAGAAAAAAAGACATTAAACCGCGGGACATGTCGTGGGATGCGCCATGCTATCAGAGCACGATTCGGGTGATTCCCATACATTTGCGTCGTTATCGGCTGTGCATGTGGATATCTCCCGCACGTGTGTTTGTGCCGCGTCGCATCCGATGCTCCCGTCGGTCTGAATGCGAAGAGACACCGTCGACGAGAGCGCGTCGACGATGGGGATCGCATAGGGCACGACTCGTCCATTCACCTGCGTCGCTTGGGTAGTGTTTCCCATCACACACCGCAGTAGATCCACAATCTGCGTCGCGCCACCGTCACACGTGCAGGCATACTCGCAACCCGCGGCCTTCGCCGGTCGGCAGTCGCATCCCGAATCTCCAAGGTCAACGCTCAGGCGGCATTTTCCGTTGACCTGCGCGACGAGCGTGTTGGTCATGTCGACGGCGTCCGCGTGCACATTGCCCATTAGCGTCAGTGTGTGCTCCGAACTCGTGTCCAACTCACCAGAAGGGGATGTGGCGGTGGTGTCGATCGTCAAGTCACACGCCCGCGCGCTAGTCAGAACCGCCGCGGACACTGCCTGATCGGACGCACGCTCGAGCGCCTTTGCCTCTGCAATTCGTGCAGTTGCCTCGTTGGACGAGAGCTGCGACTGGTTGATGCTCGTGGTGGTGCTATTTTGCAGGACGTTTTTAATCTGGACCTGGTGAGACGCGTCGCAGAAGAGCGTGTTCGCGCCGTTCGAATAAAAGTAAGCGGGGGCGGAGGGGGCGCAGTGAGTAGACCAATACGACGTCTGTCGCGATTGGCACGCTGCTTCGGTCGTCGCCGGTGTGTCACCGTATGACCCGAGCGCGTCGTTGTACCACCCCGGCGCATGAACACCCGCTCCGTCGGGGAGCGTCGTGCACGGCTGTTGCAGATGCATGTAGCAGACGGGCATCCCTGCGGTGATGACCTGATCGAAGATCGGCGAGAGGCGCTTGACGTACGAACCCGGACACCCTTCCGTGGTCGTTTCATGCACGGTGAGGTCGGCACAAGCGCACGTCCCATCCGCGTTCATCGTCGCCCAAGCGTATCCCCGACCGGTACACCACCCCTCGCACCCGGTGTAGCCAGACGTGTGGAGGATTCCGGGGGGCGGTGACACGGTCAGATGCCCTTCGCCGTCTGTGCACCCCTCCAACCAACCATTCGTCCCCTCGTCGGGAACCCATCCCGGTGCACAGACGGCCGGAGTCGTGTTCGTCACGGTGGCGTTCCCATGTATCTTATTCGAAAGCGCATGGCCCATTTCTGCGTAAGTATCACCGCAGGTCTCTCCGCGAATCACATTGGTCGTGCATACGTTCATGGGGCGTTCGTTCTCACTACTATGCGCCACTTAAAACATTTCGCTTAAAATGGCAAGTTTGTCTTTACACTCGATTTGCGCCGATTCGATGGTGCTCATGACGTCAGTCGATGCCACCTCAGTGACCGATGGGAAGATGACGGGCGGTTCGAACGCGTCTCTCTTCTCTTCCTCTCCTTCCTCCAAATCTTCCTCTTTTTCTTCCTCTTTTTCTTCCGCTTTTTCTTCCGCTTTTTCTTCCGCTTTTTCTTCCGCTTTTTCTTCCTCTTGCTCCACATCTGCCTCGTTCTCCAAGGTCTCCGCACCTTCGCTATTCTCTCGGGGTCCAACTTCCATGCGCTCGGGTACGGTGGGCTCGTAACCACCCCTCTCGCCTGACAGCGACTTGGTGGGCACCACAAATGCAGTCATGAAGCGGCACGCAATCTTGACCAGCGTGGTGCACTTTCGGTAAATATTGTCGTCACTGGGTTGACGAAAGAAGGCGTCGTATTTTTGTCCATCGGCGTGCTGTCGCAGCACTACGTGCACCAGCCCCCTATGGTCATCGGACGCCTGAGAGCACTTCCAGCTATTCTGTAGCATCGTTGCCAGCGTGGCCTGTGACGCCAATTCCGAGTGTAGAAACAAACGACGTCGCTGACGGTGCATGCTCGTGGGTGTGCGGATGTTGAAGAACAGGTCCACAATCTCTCGACATTTGACAAAGTGTCGACCGAAGCGGTTGTTGTGCAGGAGTGGGAGTAGCATCGACTCGCGATAAATGTCGTCTTTCTGCGTAGACATGTTGTACACCTTGTAGGTCGCCATGCTCTCGTCGTGTTTTCGAACCAAGTAGCGCTTTGACGTGCGCTCGAGCATCTGGCCGAGCCTATTGGCGTCGTCCAACGAGCAGTCGAGCAAAAAAGTTCCGTTGATTTCCCGCACAATGTCGTTCAGACTGCTATTGTGCTTGCTCGCCATCATCTTCGTGCGAGTATCGTCGAATGCCGTCAGTGTGGTGTTCTTGTCATCGAGAACGGAGCTCATGCGTTTGTACTCAGTCGCAGGTATTTTTTTTGGGTCGTTGCACGACGAGTCGTGGTCGTCGGCGGTATAAAATGCACACACCATAGAGAAAGCCTCGATCATGGGCGAATGTGAACGCACAATGCCGTCGTCGATTCCCGTCATGGAATCGGCGCCTTCTACCGCCATTCCCTTCGCGACATGCACTGGCAACCAGGAGGCCTGTCGCGTGGAGCTTCTGTCGGCTGATCGCATGACCACGAACAACCTGAGCTCCGTCAAGTGCACTCGGTCGGGGGTCAACACTGCCCGAGCATACAGCACACGGTACAAAGACGCACAGAAGACCAGTGTGCAAACGATCAACGTCCTTCAGGACACCCTCGTCGCCACAACCTCCGGATCGAGAGCGCCTGCGCTGGTTCTCGACAATGCCGTCGTAGGGGACCTCAAGACGTTCCAATACAATGGCACATGTGCCCTCAAATCTTCCAATATCCGCGTCGTCTCGGAGGACGCGTCTGGCGTGCGAAATAATTGCGAGCCGTTTCAGCCGAAACACGACTCAGTGCAGACAGACGGGTGTAGCTACTTTTGCAGCGGAACATCTAACACGAACGTCACCGTGTCCGACGCCTGTGGGGTGCACCTACGGAGTCTTTCGCCAGGTGTCGTGTTGGTTCTGCGTGGGGAGTGCAACGTATCCGGTTCGCAGGAATGTTCATGTGCGATCGAAACCCCGCCATATACCAGCACCGCCGTCGATGTCGACGGTGAACTTCCGCAACCGCACAGCTACTACGCAGTTTCGTGACACAGACGATGTTTCGTTATTTTGCGTCGTATATATTTGTTTGTTTATGTAGTAAAAGCCGCATGCTCTCCACCAACCAAGCCATTGACAGTGCACTGAAGGGGATCGTCGGAGGGGCAGCCTTGGGTGGAGTCGTTGGTCTGCTTGTGGGATTTCGACGCACACCGGCCGACGCACCCGCTGGTCCCTCGCCGTCGGTCGCGGGGTCGGCGGTACGGATCCTGCAAGACGCACAGGAGGTTCGAAGCAACAGCAATCTGCACCAGTATCTGGAGAGGCTCCTCATGTACAACAAGTTCGGATCAACGCACGTGTCCACCGTGATGAGCGAGATGGAGAAGGCGCAGGGGATCTCCAACCGCGTGACCGCGCAGGAGAAGGGCACGTTCACGGTCTGCGGCACGCTCTCTGCGCACCAGTCGCGCGTCATCGAGTCCATACGCCTGCTCCGGTCCGCTCTGACTCGATCCAGAGACGGGTGTAGCATGCAGACGATCGCTGACTTTGATGACATCGCCGCGGGTATCCAAACGGTTTGCAACGACAACGCGCACAACGTGACCATGATCGTGCAGAGCAGCATGCTAGGATGATGGGTCGACAACGCCGCGCCTGGTGTGTTGCAAGTTTTTTTTTGTGCGCACACAAAAAAGAGCCACATGAACACGCTAGGCAACGCCGTTCCCCACCCTCCGTCCGAATGCCAAATTGGCGACATGATAGTCGACGAGCTGTCGGTGCTGTGGAAAATAAAGAGAGTGGACCCCAACAGCTCGATGGTCGACGTGCAGCGCGCCGATAACCCCATGCGCCATTCCCGCATCGATCTGAACGACCTGCAGCACGTATACCGCCCCAAGCGCATGGTGACCCATCACGATCCGCGCGTGGGTGGGGCGTGGCAGGGAAATTTGTGCCGCACGAGCGTGCGAAACGACCACGTCGCGGAGGAGAGCGATGGAGTGCGATCCACTCGGGTGGTTCGGTCCCTCAACCAGGCGAACCGAACCAATATCGACAGCGATTACGACTACCACTGCCGACTCACCATGGGGGTTATGCCACACAGCAACAAAAAGGTATGGATCGCCACGTTTGCTTTCGATGACATTCCCCATCCCGTGGTGGTGCCCATGACGGTCCGGCCTTTTGAGCGCACGTGTGTGCTCGTTGGCCGCGCCGCTGCCGGGGACCTGCGGATCACCGCGGAGATGAGCTCAGTCGACGAAGACACGCTGCACATTTCCTGCTGGATGGTGCGCGAGGACGGAACGCTCACGCACGTGACCAGCGGAGAGTTGCATCGTCGCGCGCGCAGCTGAGGCTCACTTTCGTCTACCACCCGTGGTGTACAGGTCGCCAGAGAACGCGGCCGTATGCGCGCACGAGCGGTTCGACGGCATGTAATATCCGACGTTTTGCGAAAGCGCAGAAGGCTGGTGACCCTGCAGAAGCATGGCGGCGGTCATGCCGGTTCGCTTCGTGGTCAGACGCGACGCCTTTTCGCTCTCTTGTTTTTTGCGTTCTTCTTCTTTGGTATCGTATCGAGAGAGCGAGGGAACGCAACGGGGTTGCATGTTTCGTGTGTTTAACATACATTCAACATTTTAATTCCCATCGATCGGGTGCGCGGAAGCGATGCAAGGTACATTTATTATGTTCATCTAGTAATAAATAGGCAGCTTTTGTTTACATGACCACCATACCAAAGGGTGTGCGCATGATCGAAGAGTATCTGTCAATTGTCCACAATCCCAAGAATGGCGTTCTCGGCGAAGACGTGGATCTGCAGAAGCGCATCATCGAGAATGTCGTCAAATCCGTGAACGAGGACTCGCAGCTGGAAGAAACAAAAAAGGAAAGCCTCCTCAAGCACCTCGCACTCGCCCTGTCGTCTCCCAAAAACAAGGTCCTCTTGTTCGTGGACTCGCGTCATGAATCCACGGCAAACATGCCGATCAGTACCAACAGCAATTCCACGGAGCATCAGACCGTGTACGCGCATGTCATCATCCCCAAGCTCAAGTGGATCGATGGCACAGACGGGTTCGATCGACACAAAATCAAGCGCGATGAAAGTGGGGCGATCGAAAACGAGTATAAGCTCTTCGATGTCACGCCGATTCAGAATGACGACGCTCTGAAAAAGGACATTATCGAGCGTTTTCGGAAGCGGCTGGCGCTCTTCGACTGGCTGAACATCTCCATGATGACTGACGTCATGTACTACGTTTATTTCAAAGACATCGGAGGGTCGTGGACATCGTCCATATCAGAGAATAAAAAGGGGTCGGATACGCTGTGCAAGAAGGTGGAAGATGAATACTACCCACCGTATGGATGGAGCGATACGAAAAAATGCAACCTACACACCATCCGATCCACAGTCTATCATGGAATGGTCGGACACCTCAAAAAGCTCCGGGAACATCAGAATGCCATCACCACCACCACGAAGGATGTTTCGGTGGTCCTGAAACAGGACAATCCGATAGTGGGTATGTACAACAAGATGTCCGAATACTTCGACAACAACACCAAGCACATGATTGATGTGATTGATACCATCATGACACAGGTGCTGGATTCGAACCCCGCCGACACCGAGCAGTCGCACACCAACATTGTCAACATGATCAGCTCCT
>ERZ887942.1857-NODE-1857-length-13801-cov-5.283501_pt1 | contig 13801 bp, 11 predicted proteins | sample MGYA00521099_ERZ887942 | MGnify/ENA primary metagenome ERZ887942 (study PRJEB32303, sample SAMEA104408605) | aquatic metagenome | biome: Brackish water; feature: Pelagic; material: water | place: Baltic Sea | collected 2014-06-07T06:48:00 | depth 16,251 m ... | reverse complement strand
TCGACCTTGACGCCGTCGAACTTGATCACGCATTAACGCATAGGTCCTACGCGTATGAAAACGGTGGGTCGCCCGATAACGAGCGGCTGGAATTTCTCGGTGATGCTGTTCTGGGGCTGATCGTGACCGATGCGCTCTACGCAACCCATCCCGATGTCAACGAGGGCACGTTGGCGAAAATGCGTGCGTCGGTGGTCAATTCCCGTGCATTAGCGCAGGTCGCCCGTGACTTGGACCTGGGCCAGGCACTCCTGCTGGGCCGGGGGGAGGAGACCACCGGCGGCCGTAATAAGCCCTCCATCCTGGCCGACACCGTTGAGGCTCTCCTCGGTGCGGTCTACTGCCAGCACGGTCTGATCGCCGCCACCGAGGTGGTTCATCGTCTTTTCCAACCCCTGCTCGATGCTGCTGCGGATCGCGGTGCGGGACTTGACTGGAAGACATCGCTACAGGAGCTCACCGCGACCATGGGGCTTGGTGTACCGGAGTACGCCGTCGAAGACTCCGGTCCCGACCACGATAAGGCTTTCATTGCCTCGGTCATTCTCAGCGGAAACACCTATGGCACCGGTGCCGGCAGCACGAAAAAGGAGGCTGAGCAAAACGCCGCCGAGGCGACCTATGCAGCACTGCACACTGATGCCTGAGTTACCCGAGGTCGAAGTAGTACGGCGAGGGTTGGTGTCTCACCTCCCCGGTGACACGGTTCAGGCAGTCTCCGTTTTGCATCCGCGTGCCATTCGGCGCCAGATCGGTGGCCCTCGCGCCTTTTCCACTGAAATTTCGGGCGCGCGGTTTCACACCGTCAGCCGGCGGGGTAAGTACCTGTGGGCGGTCATCTCACCCGAACCACACCGTTCGTATCGCGCGCTGGTGATGCACCTGGGCATGAGTGGTCAGTTGCTTCTGCGATCGGCTCAGGCAGCTCAGCACGTTCACGCCCGTGTCCACTTGGCTCTTGCTGGTGACCAAGACCTGTGGTTCATCGATCAACGTACGTTCGGCGGACTCTATGTGGACGATCTCGTGGCTGCGACCTCCGCCGATGACGAGCATCTACCCGCGTCAATAGCCCACATCGCCCGCGACCCCCTCGATCCCAGATTCGACGATGATGCCTTTTCTCGGTCCCTGCGTCGACGTCACAGCGGGATCAAGCGAGCGCTGCTGGATCAGGCGTTGATTTCTGGCATCGGAAACATTTACGCGGATGAAGCGCTATGGCGTTCAGCGGTTCACTATGAGCGGTCGTGTGCGGCCCTAAGAAAAGGTGACGTCCAGGAGTTGCTCACCCATGTCCGAGACGTTATGTCAGCCGCTCTGGATGAGGGCGGAACGTCTTTCGATGCGCTCTATGTCAACGTCAACGGCCAAAGCGGGTATTTTGATCGATCCCTTGATGCCTACGGGCGCAGCGGCGAGCCGTGCTCACGATGCGGTGCCCTGATTGTTCGAGAAGCCTTCATGAACCGGTCTTCCTTTCGATGTCCAACATGTCAGCGAAGACCCAGATCCATCGGCTAATTCCCGATCACCCCACGATTCAGTGTTGTCACCGGCCCCCCGGTAGGGTGCTGTCGTGCATCTGAAGAGTCTGACCCTGAAGGGCTTTAAGTCCTTCGCCTCGGCGACGACTTTCGCTTTCGAACCCGGCGTTACCGCCGTGGTCGGTCCCAACGGATCTGGTAAATCCAACGTAGTAGACGGCCTCGCCTGGGTGATGGGCGAACAGGGGGCGAAGTCATTGCGTGGTGGGCACATGACCGATGTCATTTTTGCCGGTACTTCAGGGCGCGCGCCCCTGGGACGAGCTGAAGTTTCCCTCACCATTGACAACACCGACGGGGCACTTCCGATCGAGTTCACCGAGGTCACCATTTCGCGCACTCTGTTCCGCAATGGCGGGTCAGAGTACGCGATCAATGGCCAATCGTGTCGCTTGCTGGATGTCCAAGAACTGCTGAGCGATTCTGGTATCGGTCGCGAGATGCATGTGATCGTGGGCCAGGGTCAACTGGATGCGATCTTGCATGCCACCGCTGATGACCGGCGGGGTTTTATTGAAGAAGCAGCCGGGGTTTTGAAGCATCGCAAGCGCAAGGAAAAAGCGTTGCGAAAACTTGATGCGATGGAGGGTAATCTCACCCGCGTCACCGACCTTGTCACCGAGCTACGCCGACAGTTGAAGCCGCTGGGCAAGCAGGCCGAAGTGGCTCGTCGTGCAACGGTCATTCAGGCTGACGCCCGCGATGCGGCAATTCGCCTGATGGCTGATGAATTGCATGGCTTAGAAACGACACTGCAAGCCGAGGTCGCCGACGAAACTGCCTTGCGGGCGCGTAGGGCCGTCGTTGAGTCCGATGTGGCTCGACTCACCGAGCGCGAAAACGAACTTGCGCGACTCGGGCAAGAGGAGGCACCGCTGCTGGCCCGGGCACAGCAAAGTTGGTTTCAACTTTCGGCTGTTCGCGAACGTTTGCTGGGCAGCGCATCCCTGGCAACGGATCGCATGCGCCGCAACACCGAAGACGATGCAGACTCCGGACCCGATCCAGACGAGCTTGACGCGCAGGCGAAGCAGGTGCGGGCGGAGGAGTTTCACTGGAGGGAACGTGTTGATGCTGATCGCGGTGCCCTTGCCAGTGCAATAAGTGCCCGACAAGGCGCAGAGGATGCCTTGGCTGCCGAGGGCCGCCGAGTGGCCGGCGAAGCAAGGGCAGCAGCAGATCGACGAGAATCCTTGGCTCGACTCGGTGGTCAAGTAGGTGCCGCTCAATCCCGACTTGAGGCGCGGACCAATGAATTGGAGCGGCTATCGGTCCAACGAGACGATGCCGTTGAACGAGGTCGTCAGGCGCAGGTGGAGTTCCAAACCCTGGAATCTCAGGTTGCTGGGCTAGATGAGGGAGAGCTTGGCCTCGACACGCAGTATGAGGTTATTCAACGCGAACTCGCCGATATCGATGTCCGCGTGGAAAGCCTGCGTGAACAAGAACGCGAGTCACAGCGTCAGCGAGCCGCATTGCAAGCGCGGGTGGACGCCCTGAGCATGAGCCAGTCTCACGGTGACGGTGCCGACACTGTGCTGGCCCAGGGCGAACAACTTGGGGTCCTGGGCACGGTGAGTTCCCTCGTTCGTGTCACCGTCGGGGCTGAACGAGCCGTTGCTGCGGTGCTGGGACCCCTGGCTGAAGCCGTCGTCGTGCGCGATGTTCAATCGGCCCTGGACAGTTTAATTCTGCTGCGTTCACGCGAGGTTGGTCGAGCCACGCTGGTGGTGAGTTCCCCGAAGGCGGCCGCAACCCCCCACGGGGCTGCCCCTGCGGGTTCGCGGTGGGTTCAGGAGTTGGTGAGCGGACCTGCCGAAGTCCTGACCGGTTTGCAGCATGTCTGGTTCAATACCGTCATCGTTGCCGACCTCGGCGCAGCGCAACAGGTTTTAGCCATAAACCCCAACCTGGTCGTTGTCACGGAAGATGGCGACTTGCTGGGCGGGCAGATTGCCACCGGCGGTAGTGGGAGCGGCCCGACACTGCTGGAGATTCAGGCGGCTATCGATGAGGCTCAGCATTCCTTGGCCGAGGTGAATCACACCTTGGAACGCACGCGCTTTGCACTCAGCGTTGCCCAGAAAGAACAGGAAGACACCGAACAGCAAGCCCAGACAGCGCTGGCTCGCCTGCATGATTCCGATGCTCGCTTAGCCGCAGTGGCCGAACAGTTAGGTCACTGGGGGCAGCAGGCTCGTTCGGCAATCGCCGAAGCTGAGCGCCTGGGTGTGTCTGCGCACTCGGCTGAACAAGCGCGGGCGGCAGATGAGACCACCCTGCGCGAATTGCAGGAGCAGTTGCGCGCGGTTGCTGACGAACGCGTGGTGGAGTTAGAAGACCACCAGCATGAATTATCCACTGTGGCTGAACAGGTACGGCAGCAGGAAATGGAATCGCGTCTTGCCGTGCGCACAGGAGAAGAGCGTATTCAGGCGCTAGCCGCGCAGGCAGAATCGCTGGAAAGGGCAGCCCGGGCTGAACGTTCAGCCCGCCAGCGTGCCGCCGAGCGTCGTGAACAGCGCAGGCGCGAAGCGGAAGTGGCCACTGACGTGTTGGCCGGTGTCGAGATCGCTCTGGCCCATCTTGATGAGTCGTTGCGGGGGGCTGAAGTTGAGCGCGGGCAACGTGAACGCAACCACAGTGAGCGCGATAGCGAACTCCTGGCTCTACGCCAATCCCTGCGGGAATTGGTCAGTGAACTTGATCGCCTTACCGACTCGGTCCACCGCGATGAGGTAGCGCGCACCGAACAACGCTTGCGCATTGAGCAGCTGCATCTGCGCTGCGTCGACGATTTCGGGCTGGAACCGCACGAATTGGTGGCCGAGTACGGACCCGAGCAAATGGTGCCACCCACGCCGCTGGCCCCGGGCGACGAAGAACCAGAAGTCCCACGCCAGCCCTATCCGTACGTACGCGCAGAACAACTGGCCAGGTTGAAAACTGCCGAACGAGGGTTAGCATTGCTTGGCCGGGTAAACCCGCTTGCCCTGGAGGAGTACGCCGCTTTGGAGGAGCGCCTACTCTTCCTCACCGAGCAGGTTGAAGACCTCAGGCGGTCGAGAGCTGACCTGATGGCCATCGTGAAGGATGTGGACGAGCGAATCGAACAGGTCTTTACCGAGGCCTACCACGACACTGCCGGGCACTTCTCCGAAGTATTTGGGCGGCTATTCCCCGGCGGCGAAGGCCGACTGATCCTGACCGACCCTGACAACATGCTCACCACGGGCATCGAGGTAGAGGCACGCCCGCCAGGCAAAAAGGTAAAGCGCCTCTCACTGCTGTCCGGCGGCGAACGCTCACTCACCGCCGTTGCCTTCTTGATAGCACTATTCAAGGCGCGGCCGAGCCCGTTCTATGTGCTAGACGAGGTCGAAGCAGCCCTCGACGATGTCAACCTTGGCCGGCTGATCGATGCGATCAACGAGTTGCGCGACACATCGCAGCTGATCGTCATCACTCACCAAAAACGCACCATGGAGATCGCAGATGCTCTCTACGGTGTGTCCATGCGCGGTGATGGTGTTTCCCAGGTCGTGGGCCAGCGACTACGGGAGCGCGAATCGGCCTAGGTCGGAAGTGGCAGGATAGGGGCTGTGGATTCTTTCTTCGTTTATCTGGCCATCGGTGTTGCTCTTCTTGTCGTTCTCGGCGTTGGTGTCGGCCTTGTGCTGGCGCGGCGCGGTGAACCCCGAAACACTCGACCGCGTCCGGGAATTGACTACGCACCCGGGGTGGGCGATGACGACACCACGCCACGAGACACGCCCCGGCGGCTGGTGGAAACTGCCGTCGGTGGAATCGACACTTTGCCAGGCCCAGATCTCATCGATGAATCGATGGCCACCGACGTTGTCGATCTGGCCGAGTGGGAGGTCGAAGTCCCCGAACCAGCGGCGGGTCGTTTTGCCCGACTGCGGCAACGATTGGCCCGTTCTGAGTCGACGCTTGGTCGGGGGCTACTTGCCCTGCTGACACGTGACAATGTGGATGAGGCCACCTGGGAGGAAATCGAAGAGGTTTTGCTCACGGCCGACCTCGGGGTGGCATCCACAACCGAAATGGTTCACCGCCTTCGGGCACGGGTGCGCGGCGAGTCGGCGACCACACCGTTGGCGGTTCAAACGATGGTGCGCGAAGAACTCCTAGCTCTTGTTGATCCCACGATGGATCGTTCCCTGGCTACGCGCACAACCGATGGGCGGCCCAGCGTGGTCCTGGTCGTGGGGGTGAACGGAACCGGTAAAACCACCACGACGGGTAAGCTGGCGCGGCTACTTATCGCACAGGATTGCACGGTACTGCTGGGTGCGGCTGACACTTTCCGTGCCGCGGCAGCGGAGCAACTGCAAACGTGGGGCGACCGCGTTGGCGCGGCTGTCGTTCGCGGCCCCGAAGGCGGCGATCCGGCAGCAGTGGCTTTTGACGCGGTCAAGATCGGTGGTGAGGCCGAAGTAGATGTCGTGGTGATCGATACAGCCGGCCGATTGCACACCAAGGTGGGTTTGATGGATGAACTGGGCAAGGTAAAGCGGGTCGTTGAAAAGCGTTCCCCGGTTGATGAGGTGCTGCTCGTTCTTGATGCGACGACGGGTCAAAACGGATTGAACCAGGCTCGCGTTTTCGCCGAAGTGGTGGATGTGTCGGGCATTGTGCTCACCAAATTGGATGGCACGGCCAAGGGTGGCATCGTGCTCGCGGTGCAGCGCGAGTTGGGGGTTCCGGTTAAACTCGTGGGCCTCGGTGAGGGCCCAGACGATCTCGCCCCCTTTGACCCAGCCGCCTTCGTCGCCGCCATTATTTAACGCAAATAAGTGTAATTTAACGTAAAAGTACCGAATATGCGGACTATAGTACGGCGTTATGCCGCAATATCGAACCTCTCAGGCTGCCGTTCTGCTTCAGGTGAGCGACGATACGGTGCGCCGATGGGTGGAACAGGAACGATTACAGTCCAGCACTGACTCCCAGGGCCGCACCGTAATTGAGGGAGTCGAACTGGCCGCATTCATGCGTACTGAGGCGCTGGATGCTGCGGTGCTGCCCATGAAGTCCAAGGTGGTGGGGGCCTCGGCTCGCAACCGACTACCCGGTTTGGTGACCGCTGTGGTGCGCGACACGGTGATGGCTCAGGTCGAGGTTCAGGTGGGACCACACCGGATGGTCAGCCTGATGAGTCGTGAAGCAGCAGATGAGTTGGAACTGGCGCCGGGTGTGCTGGTGGTGGCATCGGTTAAGGCCACCCATGTCGTCATCGACGCGCTGGATCTGGCCTAGTGGCGGGGCTGGGGCGACGTGGGCGTATTGCCACGAGCAGTGTGTTGGCACTGATTTGCGTTGCTGCCACCGGCTCCTGCGGACCGGCGGAATCTCGCAGTGAGCTCATCGTGTTCGCTGCGGCTTCACTGACTAACACCTTTTCTGATATCGAGTTGGCGTTTGAAGAAGTGAACCCCAACGTGGACGTGCTCATGAACTTCGGACCAAGCAGCGGTCTCGTGTCTGCGTTGCGCGATGGAGCGCCGGTAGATGTAATCGCAACCGCAAACACCATAACGATGCAGTCGGCGGTTGCGGAAAAGTTGGTTTGGGAGCCGGTAACTTTCGCTGGCAATAGGCTGACAATTGCGGTACCTGAAGACAATCCCGCTGCGATCGACACGATGGCCGATTTGGCCGAACCGGGAGTTCTGGTTGCCATGTGTCAACCACAGGTTCCGTGCGGGATTGCAGCTGCGCAGGCAATTGCGGCCAGTGGTTTAAAGATCGAACCGGTGACCTTTGAACTCGATGTTCGTGGTGTGCTGTCAAAGGTGATCTTGGACGAGGTTGATGCCGGCTTCGTGTACGCCACCGATGTGGTTTCTGCTGGTTCACGAGTTCGTGAGATCTCCCTGCCCGTCGGAGCGGCTGAGGTTGTGAACTATCCGATTGCGACCGTTCAGGGCACGACCTCGCCAGAGGTGGCCCAAGCGTTTCTTGATTTCGTGAATTCTTCGTTGGCGCGAGACCTGTTGCGAACCGCAGGTTTCACCACCCCGACCGGTGTCACCACATGACGACCGCGGCCACACGGTCACCGCGGCGGAGTCGGCGAAGCAAGCCTCCCTGGGTGCTAGCGATACCGGCGATCATTGCCCTGGCATTCCTGCTCATTCCGTTGGCCGGGTTGCTCATGGCCACGCCGTGGACCTCCGTGGGCGAACTTCTCATCGATCCGGTCACCCAGCAGGCGCTGCGGTTGTCGCTGGCGACCTCGCTCCTGGCGGCCGGATGTGCACTGATTCTTGGTGTTCCGTTGGCCTGGGTGCTGGCTCGGGTGCAATTTCCCGGCCGACCACTCGTGCGCGCTCTGGTGCTATTGCCCCTGGTGTTACCGCCCGTGGTGGGTGGAACAGCTTTGCTGACTGCGCTTGGTCGACGCGGAATCGTAGGTGCGCCATTGGAATCCCTTTTTGGAATCACGCTGCCCTTCACGCCTGCGGCAGTGGTTATCGCCGAGACTTTCGTGGCGTTACCCTTTCTGGTTCTTTCGGTTGAAGGTGCGTTAAGGGCGATGGATACCCGATATGAAGAAGCAGCAGTGACCCTGGGAGCATCGCGCATGCGCGTCTTCTGGCGCATCACGGTTCCACTCATGGCTCCCGCAGTCGTGGCTGGCACAACCCTTGCCTGGGCTCGAGCACTGGGGGAGTTCGGCGCCACGATCACTTTTGCTGGGAACTTTCCTGGACGCACTCAAACGGTACCCCTGGCCGTGTACACCCTGTTGGAAACCAATCGAGAGGCAGCAATCGCGCTCAGTGTTGTGTTGCTCGCGGTTTGCGTGTTGGTGCTGGTCATTTTGCGCGAACAGTGGCTACGACCAGGGGCGCTTCGATCATGAGCGCACAAGGACAGGAACTGCAACGACAGGGGCTGGAAAGACCGGGACTCCAGCTACAGGCCCAGGTCGCCCGATCGGATTTCGTCCTGGATGTTCATATCGCGCAACCGCGCGGTCGTGTGTTGGCCATTGTGGGTCCTAACGGTTCTGGCAAGTCGAGTCTTCTCCAGGTAGTGGCGGGTCTGGTTTCATCGGCACAGGGGATAGTGGTGGTCGATGGCGACACCTGGATGAATGAGGACACCTTCACCTCCGCCGAAAAGCGCAGCGTTGGCATGGTGTTTCAAGATTATTTACTATTCCCGCACCTCAGCGTTCAAGAGAATATCTCTTTCGGCTTGCGCAGCCGGGGTAGCAGCCGCGCCCATGCTCGAGCGACAACGGCGGATTGGCTGGGTCGATTCGGGATTGCCCATTTGGCTGAACGCAAACCACGGCAACTATCGGGTGGTCAATCACAGCGTGTGGCGTTGGCCCGTGCGCTAGTCACGCAGCCTGCGGTGCTGCTGTTGGATGAACCGTTAGCCGCCCTCGATGCCCAAACTCGGGTGAGTGTTCGGGCTGAAATGCGTTCCCATTTGTCGCAGTTCTGCGGTGTCACGCTCCTGGTTACGCACGATCCGATAGAGGCAATGGTTCTTGCAGATGACATCTGCGTCCTGGACCAGGGCAGCGTCGTGCAGTGCGGCACGGTGGCGGACGTGACACGCCACCCGGCAACCGAATATGTCGCCAAACTGATGGGTCTCAACCTCGTTTCAGGCATCGCGACCGCAGGAACCGTGGCCTTAGATTCCGGTGGTCAGCTCGTAACAACGAATAGCGATCTCACCGGTGCGGTCCTGGCCACACTCCGGCCTTCCGCTATTGCGGTGCATCGACAACCACCGCAGTCCAGCGCCCGCAACGCTTGGGAGGGCGTCATTCGCGACATGGAACACCTCGGTGATCGGGTCCGCCTCGATATGGAAGCGAGACCTTCCGTCGTTGTGGACGTTACGTCTCAATCCGTTGTCGAACTTGGCTTGCAACCGGGTCAGCAGGTGTGGTTGTCAGTGAAGGCAACCGAAATAGATGTGTTTAAAGCCCACGACGAAGCCTAACTGCTGGTGCACTGAGTCGTTACACGCCGGAAACAAAGGCAATATTTTGTCACAGGATTGAAACGCCGAAGGAACCTGGGACGAAACAAGTGATTGACACATTGTCGTCATGTCGGGCGCCCGAGTGAGTGCCCGTAATCAATGTCAACGCATTGCTACAGACCCAAGGGAGTGTGACGCGCATGGAGCCTGTTCTTGATACGGGGACCACCGCATGGTTGTTAGTGTCAACCGCGCTGGTCTTCATTATGATTCCGGGTTTGGCCTTCTTTTACGGCGGCATGAACAGATCCAAGTCAGTGTTGAACATGCTGATGATGGTGATCGCATCCACTTTTGTGGTGGGGATCTTATGGATCGCCTACGGGTATTCCATGGCTTACGGTTCCACAACCGGTAATTTCGTGGGTAGCTTCACCGACTACTTTGGTGTGACACAGGCGATAAGCGTTGGTGGCGATGGTTTCCCGCCGATGGTCGATGTTGCTTTCCAAGCGATGTTTGCCTGCTTGACCGTTGGCCTCATTGCTGGCGCGGTTGCTGATCGCATGAAATTTGGCGCCTGGCTCATCTTCGCAGGCGTATGGGCATCGCTGGTGTACTTCCCGGTGGCGCATTGGGTTTGGGGCGATGGCTGGATTGGTCAGCTCAACATTGGTGGCGCCGAGGTGATCGACTTCGCCGGTGGTACGGCTGTCCACATCAACGCCGGTGCTGCAGCCTTGGTGCTGGTGATCGTGTTGGGTAAACGTCTGGGCTGGCCGCGCATGCCGATGCGCCCACACAACCTGACCATGGTCATGCTTGGCGCCGGCCTGCTGTGGTTTGGCTGGTTCGGTTTTAATGCTGGTTCCGCCTATGCCGCCGATGGTGTCGCTGCTCTCGCTGCAACGAACACGCTGGTGGCCACCTGCGGTGGCGGTTTGGCCTGGCTGCTCGTCGAGCGGTTGAGGGATGGCCACGCGACCAGCCTCGGTGCTGCGTCGGGGATCGTTGCCGGCCTCGTCGCCATCACCCCCGCGTGCGCCAATGTCACACCGCTCGTCGCGGTGCTGATCGGTGCTGTTGCTGGAGTTCTGTGTGCTCTTGCGGTGACGTTGAAGTACCGCCTCGGTTACGACGATTCCTTTGATGTGGTCGGCGTCCATCTCGTGGGTGGACTGGTCGGCACCCTCATGCTCGGTTTCGTGGCCACCGATGTGTTCGGCGATGGCGCCAGCGTGGGTCTCTTCGCCGGAGGTGGCTTCAGTCTCCTCGCCGTTCAAGCCATTGCAGCCGGTGGCGTGCTGATCTACTCCTTCGTGATCGCGGGCATTGTGGCGCTTGTTTTGAAGGCCGTCATGGGAATTCGGGTCAGCGCTGAGGATGAAACCTCAGGGGTCGATCTCGCGCTCCATGCAGAGAACGCTTACGACATTGTGGAATCTGGTGGAGGTGGTGCCTTCGCAGGTATTGGCAAAGGCTCAATCGATCGAGAGGATGGGTAAATGAAGCTAATCACCGCGGTCGTTAAGCCCTTCAAACTAGAAGACGTGAAAAGGGCGGTGGAAGAACAGGGCGTGCACGGCATGACCGTCACCGAGGCCAGTGGGTTTGGTCGCCAGCGTGGCCATACCGAGGTGTATCGAGGCGCGGAGTACACCGTGGATCTCGTGCCGAAGGTTCGTATCGAGTTCGTGGTGGATGACGCCGATGTTCCGCGGGTGATTGACGCCGTCGTGGGCAGCGCCCATACCGGCAAGATCGGCGACGGCAAAGTGTGGGTGACTCCGGTGGAAAGCATCATCAGGGTGCGCACCGGCGAGCAGGGGCCAGAAGCCCTCTAGTCCGACGGCCGATGGTGAGGCGGGCTAGTCTAAACGCCTCACCATCGACCTAGGAGCCGCATGTTCGCCTCGCTCTCCGATCGGTTAGCGACAACCTTCCGTGGATTACGCGGCAAGGGACGCCTGACCGAAGCAGACATCGACACGACCCTGCGCGAGATTCGTATCGCGCTGCTCGACGCCGACGTAGCCCTACCCGTGGTCCGCGCATTTACCGCGGCGGTTCGCGAACGGGCGATGTCCTCGGAGGTGTCGGGGGCGCTGAACCCCGGTCAGCAGATTGTAAAAATCGTTCACGATCAACTCATCTCGATCCTCGGTGGCGAGACGCGGCGGTTGCGGTTTGCCAAGGTCTCGCCCACGGTGATCGTTCTGGCAGGATTGCAGGGCGCTGGCAAAACCACACTCGCCGGCAAGTTGGCCAAGCACCTGAAGGACCAGGGTCACTCGCCACTGCTTGTTGCCGCCGACCTGCAGCGCCCCAATGCAGTTGATCAACTCGCGGTCATGGCGCAGCGAGCCGGCGTTGACGTTTACGCCCCGCAGCCGGGCAACGGGGTGGGCGACCCCGTGGAGGTGGCAGGGTCCTCTATTGATCACGCGAAGCGAACTCTGCACGACATCGTCATCGTGGATACTGCGGGCCGATTATCGATTGACGTTGAACTGATGCGCGAGTTGCGCGGCGTCCGAGACGCTGTGCAACCAGATGAGATTTTGCTCGTTGTCGATGCGATGATCGGGCAGGATGCTGTGCGTACAGCCGAGGAGTTCGGCGCCGGTGTCGGATTCGATGGCGTTGTGCTCACCAAACTCGACGGTGATGCCCGTGGCGGCGCTGCGTTGTCCATCGTGACGGTGACCGAGCGGCCAATTCTGTTTGCATCCACGGGCGAACAACTTCAAGACTTCGAGACTTTCCATCCAGACCGCATGGCCTCTCGCATTCTGGATATGGGTGACGTCCTCACCCTGATCGAACAGGCGGAAAAAGCCTTCGACGTTCGCCAAGCCGAGGACATGGCCCGCAAGGTCAGCAAAGGTGAAGACTTCACCCTCAACGAGTTCTTGGATCAGATGCAAGCAGTCAAGAAGATGGGCTCGTTTACCAAAATTTTGGGCATGCTTCCCGGCATGGGCGACATGAAAGCCCAGTTGGAACAGGTCGATGAGCGCGAGTTGGACCGCGTGGCGGCCATCATCCAATCGATGACCCCGGCTGAACGCGACAATCCGAAGGTGCTCAACGCGTCCAGGCGTTCGCGTATCGCTAAGGGATCTGGCACCCAGGTGAGCGATGTGAACTCACTGGTGGAGCGATTCGGTGAAGCGCAAAAAATGATGCGTGGCATGCGCGGTGGCAAGGGCGGAATGCCAGGGATGCCAGGAATGCCGGGGATGCCCGGAGCCCCCGGTTTCGGTGGTGGAGGTGGCAAAAAGTCCAAGGGAAGATCAGGCCGGACCGCACCGAAGGGCAAGAAGTCTCGAAGTGGCAACCCAGCAAAGCGCGCCCTAGGCCCCAGCGAACCGACCACGGACGGAGCGGAATCACCCACGACCCCTGGACCGTTGGAGATTCCTGAAGACATTAAGAAACTGCTTGGCGGCTCGCCCTGAGGTGATGAACACCGCCCCGATCGCGCTGAAGCCTGGCGGTCTGGCACACTGGGACGGTCGTGCTGCTTGACCGGACCCTCTCAACCGATCACTCAGCAGATACGCGGGAATGACACACACGCGCACGCCCCACGCGCGACGGTGACATCCCATCCCATACGAACAGGAGCAGTCCCAGACCGTGGCCGTCAAAATTAAGTTGAAGCGCGTCGGTAAGATTCACGCGCCCCAGTACCGGGTAATTATTGCTGATTCGCGCAAGCGGCGCGATGGTCGCGCGATCGAAGAAATCGGCATTTACCAGCCGATGCAAGATCCCAGCCTGATCCAGATTGACTCCGCCCGAGCCCAGCACTGGCTCTCCGTCGGTGCACAGCCGACCGACCCGGTCCTGGCATTGTTGAAGATCACCGGTGACTGGCAGAAGTTCCGTGGCCTGCCCGGCGCTGAGGGCACCCTCCGGGTTGCTGCCCCCAAGCCCAGCAAGACCATTGCCTATGAGTTGGCCACTGCTGACGCTGCCAAGGAGACAAAGGTCGCTGCACCGAAGCCTGCTGACGCGAAAGCCGAGAAAGCCGAGAAAGCCGAGAAAGCCGAGAAAGCCGAGAAAGCCGAGAAGGCCGAGAAGGCCGAGAAGGCTGAAGAAACGATTGTTGAGAAGGTTGTTGAGGCCGTCGAAGACGCCGCTGAGGCGGTAGTCGAGGTTGTGACCGACGTGGTTGAGGCAGTCGAGCACGCCATCGAATCCGTCCTACCGGGCGGACACAAGGATGAGCCGGCTGCTGGTAGCACCGAAAAGTCCGAAGGCTGACATGC
>ERZ887942.1856-NODE-1856-length-13814-cov-16.060542_pt1 | contig 13814 bp, 1 predicted proteins | sample MGYA00521099_ERZ887942 | MGnify/ENA primary metagenome ERZ887942 (study PRJEB32303, sample SAMEA104408605) | aquatic metagenome | biome: Brackish water; feature: Pelagic; material: water | place: Baltic Sea | collected 2014-06-07T06:48:00 | depth 16,251 m ... | reverse complement strand
ACCCTGCTCAAAGAGGGGGTGTGGAAGCGGCACTGGACTTGCACAGCATGTGGAGAGGATACGGTGCGAGAGGTCACCCCAGTCAGGGGAACAGAAGGTGAGAGCCTGTTCAGATGTCGGAGTGCAAAGGGGCAGGAGTGTAAGAACAGGCAAGAAAAGAGAGAGGCGGCAAAGACAGTGACTCAAGGCCGGGTACAAGGAACCACGTCGGGTGAAGGGTCAAGCGAAAAGGAGAAGGAGAACCCAGAGGGCGCAGATGGAAAACGAGCCCGACGAAGTAGGGGGAGTACAGCAGGGCCAGGAAGAGAGCCGGAAGAGACACAGATGTCGACGAAGCTGAAACAGGAATCACCAGATGCAATGGGTCCGGAGGGGGTCTCCCAGGATGACGTCACCATGGTGGAAAGGGAGGGGGAGAAGGGACCGTATCGACAGGAAAGCAGGCAGCAAGAACATGGGGGGAGGGAGAATGAAGACGGAACAGGTGAGAAGGGACTGCACCGTCAGACGTCCATAGCAGGAGCCGCTGGGAAACAACCGGAACGACGCTCAAAGGAGGAGAAGACGGGGAGTGCGGAGAGCAAGGGGGTGAAGGGAGAAGCCTCGAGGGGACCGAAGGATGGTGGCCATTTCAGCAAGCAAATTTTTAAGGTCAGGGAGGACAGCGAGAGCACGTATAAAGGTGACGTGGAATGTGAGACGTGCGGTCTATGGGGGGCATCGCTTAAAGTGGACAGGGACGAGGACAACTACGTATGCGATAAGGTATGCCGGCAGAGGTGGCGGCTACGAGAGGTTGTGAAGAGTCTGGAGAAACGGAAGCGAGAGGGTGATTCGAAAGAAAAATCAAGCGAAAAATCGCCCCCCCCCCTCCCCAGGCCCAAGGAATGCGAAGCGTGCGGCAGCAGCGGAGCACAACACCTGTGCGGGAGATGTGGCGATGTCTGGTACTGCAAGGAGGAGTGCCAACAGCAGCATTGGAGCACACATAGGGAGCAGTGCAAACCAGGCCCATGGTGTGCAGTATGTGGGAGTATGGTACAGAAAGACTGGTGCACGGAGTGCAACCAGGTAGCATACTGCAGCCCAGAGTGTCGAGAACAGGATGCGAGCCACCACAGCACTGTATGTGAGCATGACACCACTGAACAAAGCTCAGAGGGACCATCAAGAAGAAAACCAAGGGCGCGGGAACAGGGTTATGTTGCCAGACCAGAGGAAGTGGAGGAGCAAGTCAGGGTGCTGAGACAACATCGTACAAGAGGGGGGCAGCGGAGCACGTCAGACGCCCCAGGGGGGCAGGGTGTTGAAGATAATCAGGGGAAACATCGGGAAGCTCTCCTGAGGGTACTGACGAACGCGCAGAGAGCAGATGAGCAGACGGAGGACGAGGAGGAGGCGTCACAACGGAGCGGAGAGAGGCTAGAGAGAGACCTGTGTAGCGCAGAGGAGGCGCTGCGGCAGATACTGGGACCGGCAGCGGCTACTCTGCCGCAAATGGACCTGAGCAACGACAGACTATGGGCGAGGACCAGACTGCGGCCGGTACTACGAAGATTATGCACTCGAAGAGTGGACAGGCTGCTCGCCAAAGAAGAGCATAAGGACGGAGTGAGAGTGTCTTTCCAGGGAATCCCAGCAGACACGAGGCAGCAAGCAATCGAGTATTTGCAGGAGGCAGGGGTTTGCCTGCTCCAAGACCAGGTGCCACAAGCAAAGTTCAGTATCCACACGAAGAGGGGGGCGGCGAGGAGGACGTCGGTAATGTGCGGGATGGTGGAAGTATCCGAAGCGTTGAAGAGCGTGTGGTGTGGAGTCACGAAAGTGGGGGGGCGGCAAATCATATGCGAGAGCAAGCATGGGAATGAGGAAGAAGGAGAGGAAGAGAGGGGAGTGGCGGTTCTTACACCGGCCCACAACTACTCCAGCGACTTCCTTCGATGCTGGGTGAAAATGTGGAGACTCATGGAACTGACGGACCTTGAAGTGCGAGAACTGGTGGTATGGTCGGCGCAGAGCAGTCTCCCGGGGTGGAGGATTGACGAGGTGCAGATATGGTCGCCGGGCGCACCACGTGCCCTCCACGAGGCATGGGACGGGGAGGGAGCGATGCAGGGGCAGATACGATTGCGAGGAGATCGTATAAACCCGGAGGAATGCAACTCGCATCTCCTGGGGAACTTACATGCGATTGACGGGAAAGCATCGTTTGACGCGAGACGGGACGACAGAGCGAACCACATCCCACGGGGAGCAGCGCGAGGCCAGTGCAAAGCGAGTGTGACTTTAGGGCTACCGGGCGAGGGGACTGGAGAGCGGGCAGAGAACCACCATCTCCCCCAGGGGATGGGGGCAGAGCTGGGAGCAGCCCCAGAATGGGCAAGACGGGGGGGGGTCATGGCGAAATGGGAACCACTAGCCGAGGGGAGTGACTGGGAAGCCAATAGCGCGGCCTGCATCAGATTCAGGCAAGTTCGAGAAACAGCAGAAGGGATGCAGGAAGAACCATCCCGAGTGCAAATTCGGGAGCGGCTGGTGACCATGGTGAATGAAATCCAGAGGGTATGCAGGCTAAGCGATGAGGAATTCGGGGTCACAGAGGTATGTTATGCGGCTTTCACGAACTCGGAAGGCGTCAGACAAGGGATGGTTGCGCTCCAGAAAAGAAGGCGCGACCTGCTGGAAAATGATATTCTAGTGGGGGCGATCCTTGGGTTCTATATGGGGAATGACATACAGAACCTCACCACGAAAGGATACAAATGGTGCCCGATCCTGGGGAGGCTCGGAAAGACAGCGTGTGGTATATCCTCCATCACGGCGGCCCACACATGGGGAGGCCGCACACGCCGACAGCTCGTCATGGGAACACGAAAAGCAGGCGCGTCGACGTGGCTGATGAAGGATGCAAAAGAAAGTACCGTGCGCAGCATCTTATCTTTGGTAGGCGGGCACGGGGAGGGAAAGGAGAAACTCCTAGCAAAACTGAAGGTGACTCCATGGACACGGAATAAGATGGTTATGTCAAGGCAGGAAGGGACAGGAGCTCAGAAACAAGACACCGAGACCAAGCGCAAGGCGTCACCCCTAGCAGAAAAGAAAAAAGGCGAGGGCGGCGAGGAGAGAGTCGAGGAGAGACACGGGTTTTTGGCGGCGATTGAGGGCTGGGAGACACACTGGGAGGAAGGCCCGCGAGGGGAGGAGCAGAAAACAACAGGCCCCGACAGGGGCAGCGGCGGGGGTCTCGGGAAACGGCTGAGAGCCATGAAGAGAGAAGGGCTACGAGAGCAAGGGGATGCAGTGGGAGCGCGGGCCGTCACCGGAGACTGGGTGCCTGGGGTAGGGTTGGAGCGAGAAATGATGAGGGCGGAGGCCCAGATGAAACTCGGAGAGGCTGCAAGAGAAGGGACCCTGGACACCTTTTTTCAAGGACTTCGAGAGCGAGGACATGTAGGACTGGCCAATGAAGGGGCCCGAGTGTGGACATGTGTACAGGAGCCATCTGAGGGGGAAGCCAGTGGTACGCTTTACAGAAAAGCCCGAGCATGGCGAAAGTGGCTGGACTGGGAGGTGAGGATGAGGAGGCCGCTCGCTCAGTCAAATGTCATAACATGGAACCTGGGCCCTCTAGGATACGAAGCATCCAAGGAGGAGCTGCGCCGGACGCTGCAGGAGGGAAAGGCAGTGGTCATGATTCAGGAACTGGGGTTTCCACGAGGAGCGCGTAGAAGAGTCAAGAGGGAACTCAACGACCTGCACCCTGAATACCATTGCATTCTAGAAGCGGGCAAAGAAGCACTCACGAGCGACTGTTGGCGGGAGAGGGATGAAGGCAAGATGAGCAAGTGGCACTCGCGAAAGCAGCTCGCGGTTGCCACCTTCTTCCATGTGGGGGTGTTCAAATCAATCCAGAGGCTGGAATGGGACACAGAAGGATCCACAAGAAAGCTTCGCCACATGACTCGAGGGCGTGTACTCTTCGTAGATGCAGTCACACATGGAGGAAAGAAACTGAGAACGTTTAATGTTCACCAAGCCACATCGGGTGACATCGACTTGCAGAAGATGATCCTCCAGATTGTGAAGAAAATCATTGTGGACTCGAAAAACCAAATGATCGTCCTAGGAGGGGACCTGAATGCAAATGCAGGAGGAGAGAGAATTGGGTATGCGAAGTCTAACGAAGACCGAATGCAGCGCGTAGATGCGCTACTGACGAGCTTCATCAAAGAGACAGGAGGAAGGTTAATCTCGCCATCCACCGTCTCTTGGGAACAACGAGCCGGACAGAAGGGCGCGAGACTTGACCACGTCGTTTGCTGGAACGTGCCCTTGGGGAGGAGTGCGTGTGAAATGGGGCTGGAATGGGAGAAAATGGGGCAGGTAGAGCCGGCTGGAGCTCTGATGATAACAAACGAAAGGCTATCGAAGCACTTGGAAAAAAGTACATCGCTCACGATGGAGGAGGGGCGAGCGGTGGGGATGAGCGACATCAGTGCGCAGAGTGCGATACGGGTGGGCCAGGATTTCTTTCAACCGGTAGTGCGGGGGAGAGTGGACTGGACCGGTCAGCAGCAACATGATCACGCGAAATTGAGCGTAGAAATTGCTACCGAAGTGCTCACCTTTGAAAGGGGGATCCAGCGAGGACCGAAGACGGGCAAGTGCAGAATAAAACTGAGTGACTGGAAAAAGATTGCACCTGACCTCAACGCCAGCATGCAAGGGGGAGCAAAAGAAAGGACAAGGCAGGTCCGAGGGGGCTACATGGATGCAGGCGATGCAGTCCGAGCGACGACACAAGGAAGAACGGGCAAGGCGAGAGAAATGCATCAGCCGGCAGTCAGAGCACGAGAAACTAGGCAGCGCCGGGGAGAACACAGGAACAAAGAGCAAATCTTACTTTGGCGGGATGTGTCGCGCGCAGAGGCGGCCCTCCGGGAGGGTCTGAATCAGGACAGGGTCACGAGAGCACAAGAACTGTGCCTACAGGACATCGGGTGGCACGCAGAGAGAAGCTTGACGACAAGTGACAAACTTACAGTGACTCACTCGAGCCACTGGAAGAGCCTGCTAGAAGAGCGTGTTCGGGTGAATAAGGAGACCATCCGTCTACTAACACAGAAACAGGTCACAGACAGCAGGATAGAAATGGATAGACGCGCGAAGAAAGCCTTCGAGAACGAGCACAAAGGCCCGAGCAAGTTCGCGGGGAAGCGTGTAGGTAATCGCCAACCGGAACTCTTAAGATGGGCGGTCCCTGTTGGCTTTCAGTGGGTGGTGGAGGGAGACCAGCTGGAGGAGGCTCAGTGGGAAGCTCGAGTGCAGATGCTTCGGAAAGTGTGCCCAGGGGCCGAGGTGACCATGGACGGGGACAACGTGTGTGTAGCAGTGATGCAGGTCAAAGAACAACAGATGGAACAAGCACTGGAGTGGGCAAAACGAGCAAGCGTGTCATGGAGGGCAGGGCACGCAGAACATGATCGGGAGAAGCTCCTTCAGGAAATCAAATCCGAAATCGATCGGCGGCGGATTAGACCGAATGACGGAGCAGACATGCAGGAGTTGGTAAAAGAAGTTGCGCGAAAGATGGCAGGCAACATCACACGACAGGAAAGCAGTGCCTCCATAGGTCAGGAGGGCCTTCGAGGGGAGGATGAACTACGATGGTGCGCATGGGGAGATCGAGCGCAGGAGGACATGCACAGGTGGCTCAAGCATCTGAGGACGCCGGGACTGAGACCTTTCCCGTGGTGTCTCAAATGGGACGAGAACGCGTTGACAATCACCCATGACCCATCGGGATGGAGTGCCAGATGGGATGTCGAGAGTGACAAGTGGTTGTCACCAGACGAGGGAGGAAGGAGTCGGGAGGATATGGGAGGCGCCACCGGGGAGGAGGCGGACGAGTTAAGGGGGCTCCCAGGTGCAAGGAGCTCCCAACGGGCCCGCAGATCTCTCCACAAGGCCAAGGCACGGGAAGAGTTAACACCTTTTGGGACAGTGCGGTTTTTTGGCGAGGGGGGAACAGCACGACACAGGACCTGCCAAGGGAGCACGGTGGTGGTGACGGCGACGGTAAAGAAGCTGTCACAGGTGGACGCTCTCCTTCAAGAGAGCAACAAATGGGAAGGACTACCTATCAACAGACAAGTACTCCTCCAGGAAGGACCGTGGACGGGCGAGAACATGGCGATTGCGTGGGAGCTTTACTTCCAAGCCCAGGGACTAGCACCACATGCGTGGTGCGGAACAGAGGGCTGCAGCCGACGAAAGCCACTGGTTCTGGTGGTGCCCACTACGGACGGAGAGAGGTGCCAGGAAAAGGAGAGGCAAAAGACGGCAGCACCGGAAGAGACTGGAAGCGAAGGGGGACGGAGAGCACTAGGAGGTTTCTGCACTGGGTGCTGGAAGCGAGTGGGGCTCAGGGAGGGCAAGGATACAGTAGCGAGCACCGAATTCATGCGACTCAAGGGAATCTTCAAGGATGCAAAGAAAATTGATCCACGAGCGAGATTGCGGGGCCACGTCACGAGAGATGAGTTTCAAAAATTCGTCGACAATTTCTTGAAGAACAACAAGTCCCCGGGCCCGGACGGTATCACGAATGAATGTGTGAAGACCATGTCGAGCGAGGAGCTTGAAGTGCTGAGAGCATGGGTAAACGAGATACTCTCAAAAGATGAGGCCAGACTAATGACGATTGAGGAGATGAACGGCACGATCAGTTTGCTACACAAAGGGGGGGACACTGATGATCGACCAAGGGATTGGAGGCCAGTAGTATTACTGAACTGCACGAACCAAATTGTCATGCACATTCTGAACTCACGACTGCGAGAGGTGGTGGAAAGAGCAGGCATTCTTGAGCCAGGTCAAACGGGCGGCAGACAGGGGAGGAGCACAGACATCAACCTGGCAAAGCTGGAATGGGTGACGAGGGAAGCAATACGCCAGAAAAAGAGAGTCTTCCGAGTAGATGTGGACTTTACGAACGCATTTAACGCCATGAGTCAAGCAGCCCTTTGGGAAATAATGGAGGCGTATGGCATTCCAGATGTCGATCTGTTAAAAGGGTTGTATACCAACTCTACGGTGCGACTAGCGCCAAATGACGGCTCCAGCGCGACAATCACTTTCGACACGGGGGTGGCGCAGGGCAGCGCCCTGTCCCCACTCTTGTTCCTTATTTTCATGAACGCTCTGCTAGGGCTGCTGACGGCACAAGGAAAGCAGCTCGGCATATCCCATGGCCTCTCGAGTGGAGGCAGCCCTAGGGGAGGCGGTGGCAGGGGAGGCACGACCGCGGGGCATGCAGTGGGACAGTTCAACTCAATGGGTTTTGTGGACGATCTCTCCCTGTTTGCACAGACACTTCAAGGAGCGCAAGCACTGCTAGATACGATACAGGATTTCGAAGAGTGGAGCGGACTCCGGGTGAATCAGAAGAAGACATGCCTCATGGTCATTGAGGATAGCACCAAAATCAGCCCGCCGGGCACTGAGCTAAAGTACCAGGGATACCCAATACGGAAATCAGAATCGGCAGCAGCAGTGAGATACTTGGGCCTCTGGGGCACCGCAGCGGGTGACATGGCGGAAACAAAAAAGAGGATCCTGGAAAAGACAAAGGAGGCCAGAGATATGATAGAGCATCACCCCTTGCACCCAGAACAAGCAGTTGAACTCTTCGTGAGCGTAGGAGTGGGAGCATTCCGATATTCAGCAGCCCTCGTGGCGTGGACGGCGGAGGAAATGCAGTACCTTGAAACGCTGTGGGTACAGGCGTACAAGAGAGCATGGTTCTTACCCCTATCCACAGCGTCCGACATTTTCACGCTACCCAAAACGGCAGGAGGGCTAGAGTACCCAAGACCCATAGGGATCATGGCGCAAGAACTGTGCCGCCATCTTCAAAGATGCGTGAAACAGGATGATGTTGCAAAGCAAATCGCAACATGGGAAATGAAGCAGACTCTGGAGAAATGGGCGTGCTCATCGATTCAGGACTTGCAACAGGAGATGCGACTCTGGAAGTGGAACCAAGCCCTCGAGAATAAGTGGACACGAGCGGCGAAGAGCATGCAACTCCTGGACCTAGGGTTCAATTGGGCACCGGATCGGGCAGAAGAAAAGGGTGAGGACAGAGAAAGAACGAGCTGGTCGAGTGCCACGCGAGAGCTGCGGCGACTCCGCAGGCGGATCGAGACCATTGGGGGAGGAAAGGCCTCGTGGGAGCGGGGAATCTGGGACATGGAAAAAGAGCAGTGGAAACTTCTGTGGGAGGGAGAAGCAGCTTTTTGGAAAATAGTACCAAAGCTCATATCGGCAGGGTTCTCGGCAGCGGAAGATATGGCGCAGAGTAAGCACAGCGCGGCGGGCAAGGTATACAAGATTCCCACACTCACACGAGTCAACGCCGAGGAAGGCACCCAAACGGTACGCATCCTACTGGCAAAGGGCCTAGAAGGTGTTGACGAGAAGACAAGAGGCACAGTGCAAAGATGGCTTGACATGGTGGACTGGCGGGGGGCGCGTGTCGGGCAGTCAGCACTGAGCATGCGGAAAAGCGTAGGATGGTACCTAGAACAAAAAGGAAATGGAGTTCGAAACAATCATCCAGCGAGAAAGTGGGTCGAGGACCAAGAAGCAAGAATGGTAGGGGAGCACGCTAGCAGGACCCCTGGCGCGGTGCGGGAGTGTGCGGAAGACCTCGGAAGAGTCATGAACCAACGAATGGGAGAAGACGATACTAGCGGTGACTATCTGCTGCTGCAGAAGGACATGGCAAGAATACTGAACCCGAGCAAGCGTCCGGAGATAGCGGTGAAATGCATCATTCGGCTGGCCAAGGGAGGAGGATGCAGTTGGGCACGCATCAGAAATCTCATGAGCATCATAGGAGACAAGCTCCCACCGGGCTGGGGAAAGGAATGGAGAGAGCTAGTCGATGAAACGGCGAATGCTACAATGAGTGACCTCACACAGATGGCAACCGCTTTCGTGGCAAAAAGGGAAGAGGTGTGCCCGGAGTGCCAAGTCAGGATGACAGCTGAATGCAGAGGCTGTGACATGAAATGGTGCAAAAGGTGCAGCGCCCCAGAGCACGGGTGCGGAGTGTGCGACAAGGACGGGAATGCAGAGGAGGTCGCAGGGCGAGAGAGGTCAGAAGCAGAAATGAGACAGGGACACCTCAGCGAGGGACGGCGCGCAGAAACAACCAGGGGCCGGCGCATTGTCAACATGCACCAGTTGGGAAGCAGGTTTGTGAAAGAAGTGACTGATGTGAGAAGAGGCCCGTCGACAGGAGATGAAACAGGAGGTCCTGGAGAGGAGCTTCAGTTCTTGGCAACGATTCGTGGATGGGAGGAAGGGGAACCCGCCCAGCGGAAAGAAGCTCTTATGCAAATGGGCACGGTAGGCCTACAGGTAGCGCTCCAGAGGGCAGCGGGGAGCGACATCTTCCTCATCCCACAGCAGCACTTCCCACAGGAGACTCCGGAAGACCATGAAGGAGGATGGTGGTACTGTGTGAAGGGAGTAGCACGATGCAGGAAGTGCGCAAGCTGCGAAATACCAAAAGAACAGCAAGCATATGAAGGCACTGAGTGGAGAAAGAAACGCCCTGCGAAATGCATGCAATGTGATGAGAAGCATCAGGAGGCGAGAATGCCCACACAAGGAGGAGGCCAGCGGAAGGTGACGACGCCGAAGAGGAGAAAGAGAAAAAAAGAAGCGGAAGGGATGAAGGAGCGCAGGGTGCAACCAAAAAGAGAGGGCCAAGCCAGAAGAGGGTGCCTGGCAGATCGAGACAGGTCGGAGTCGGAGGGAGACCTGCAGGAAGAAGAGCAAGAAGATGAAGCGCAGACACACGTCATCATGTCCCCGGCGAACCCGAGATACGTAGGGCGAGGAGATGACACCAGTGGAGGAGAGATAGTCTATACAATAGGTGAAATGCGCGACCTCCTGCACGGGCAGCCAGATCGAGGGCAGATGTGGCTTTCCACGAACCAAATGGGGTGGTCATTGACCCCCGAACCAGGAGAGCTCCTCAACGAAAGGGATGTGATGGAAGGAAAGGTGACGGCGAGGATGCTGGCACCGGTCATCTCTGAATACATTCGGGGCTTGGGAGACACAGACTTTATGTCACCCTCCCAGGAGCGGCAAGACATTATATCGGAAGCATGGGAGCTGGATCAGATCTGGGGGAAATGGGAGAATGAGGGCAGCGAGAGAGAAGGAGCCAAAGAGGGGCAGCAGGAAAAGCTTGGGGATGGGGACGGTATCAAGCACCAAGTGGCGAAGGCAATGCTACGACAGCAGAGGGAGTGGGAACCCCCGTCACACTCGCAGACTATGACCGACCCACAGGTGTTACCAAGCGGCCAGGTGCAGCCACTGGTGGGCAGAGATTTCTTTTTGGATGAGAGCATCCCTAGGAACGCGAATGGAGACGGGTACGTGGCAGTGACCGAGCTGTCGATGCCATGGAAGGAGACCAAGGGCGCCGAGGTCACTACGTACCAGGGGGTAACGTCGTGCATGGAGCCAGATCAACAATGGATGATCATGGGGAGCACTTGGAGTTTCTTAAGCAAGCATGCGAAACGCACGGGCAAGGACATGAGGGCTTTCATACGGGAAGAGGTAAACTACCAGGAACAGATAGAGGCTGACGGATATAGGTCGCCGTCCTGGAGAATACTGAGAGCCCTGCAGAAAGTGTACGAGGCGGAGCAACTACAGGGTGAGTCGGCGGTCACGGCCCCCCCTTTCTTTCGCAGCGCAGGCCGGGGCGAGAGGGTCTTCTGGGGACGAGAGCAGGGGCCGACGGTCTTCGTGTGGGAGTCGCTAGATGCAGAGGGAAGAAAGAGGTGCGAGGAGGTCACACGTTCAACACGAAACTGGGTGGTGTGGAGCCGAACGAACCCCAGACGGGGCAGGGACGAAACGAGGGCCTACACAATGGTGGGAAAAGCACTTTTCGAGGGCAAGGCCAGGCCAGCTAACAGTGAGGGCGAAGCCGACCTGGAGGGCGAAAGCTCTGAGGAGGAACGGGAGGAAGCACAGGAGAACCGGGAGGAGACGGGGGGCAGAGCGAACAGGCAAAAGGGATGGTGGCAACGAGGGGCGATCGAGACGAATAGGCACTCAGTGAACATGACGGCATGGGTGCACAAAGACGGCGGAACGATCAATCAGGAAAAGCTGACGGGCATACAGCAGGCGTGGGATTGTGAAGAAATGAAAGACGAATGCACAGTGAGATTAGACGGGCCAGAGCGGGACTATTGGCTGGGCTCAGAGATCGGGAGGCTTGGAGGATACGAATTTCAAGGAGCAGTCTATGGAATCGACGGCGCGAACCAGGGAGGGAAAATGGGGGCGGGCTGCTGCAGGTTAGGGAAGCCAGACGAAGATCAATCAGCAAGAGTAGGACGGGAGGAGGAGGGCACTAGCTCAAATCGGCCAGAACTGGGGGGAGTGGCACTGGCGTTGAGAAAGGCGGGAGTTGAGAAAGACGCCTTGATCCTATGTGACAATGAATCCGTACTGAAGGTGATAAAGAAGTGGATAGGTCAAGGCGGAAAAGCAACTCTGACGAAGGCACCAGACGCAGACATCCTACGCGAAATCCTCGCACGGCTGCGGGCGAGGATCGAGGCGGGCAGAGCAACCTTCTTTGTCAAAGTAAAGTCCCACAGAGGGGAGGCGATGAACGAACGCGCCGACGGGTCAGCAGAAGAGGGCAGAGTCAGACCCGAGGAGGAAAAAAAGTGGGACCAAAGGACAGACAGAATGACTTTCGAAGTGAAGACAGGGGAGGCCACGAAACTCTCGGTCTGGACGGACAGTGTGCGGAATGCATTCAGAAAGCAAGCGGGGAAAGCGAAACTGCTGGAGGCGTACGACAAAGCGGCGAAGCACTGGACGGAGAGGGTGTGGTACTGCAGGAATCAAAGATGGATGCAAGCAACAAAAGCGGGGAAACTGGCAGCTCGAGCCGGAAATTTCAAGGAGGAGGAGACGTGGGGAAAGGAGTGTTTCGAGAGACTAGAGCAAGAGGATTTGGGAAAGCCGGCAACGGACACATGGAGCACAGACTTCCTCGTTCGTGAGGGAGTTGGGCGGGAGGAGCTGGGGAGTTGGCTGAAGAACAAAGTGATTCCATGGAAAAGAAGAAGACGGCTCATTCAGACAGTCACAAACACATTCCCATGCGGGGCGTGGTTGCATAAGATAGGGTATCGAGCGACAGCGGGATGCAGACTGTGCCTACGGATCAGAGAAGAGAGAGGCGAGAACTCCCAGGAGGCAGTACAGGCAGAGAGCATCGGCCACATCCAGAGTGCGGGGTGTCTGGGGCAGAGCGAGGTGGTCACGGCGGCACACAACAGGTGCATTCGAGACCTCCTCAGAGACATCCAAACCCACACAAAAAAGAGCAGTGGTCTAACAATGCTCACGCTTGAGTCGGAGCAAACGATTGGCAAACTCTGGGAGCAGGAGGAGTGTGGGGGAATCTGCCCGAAACAGGAGCTGTGGGAAGCAGCGAAGGAAACAGAGATGAGCATTCCGCTCCAGAAGCAGGAGGATGAGGGACCGGCAACCGAACAAGACTACGAGGAGCGGTTCTGGAGACGAAGGCTGGATGGGATAGCGCTAGACAGAACGGGGAGAAAATGCTACCCCATCGAGTTCAAGAGAAAGCGAGACCAAAGACGCACGTATGAGGAGCAAGCAACGGAAGTAGCGGAAAAGCAATACGAGAGTCTACTGACGGGCCTGCAAGCGGTGGGGAAACAACGAGGATGGGAAATCAAACAAATCATCTTCGTGGGAGGAACGTGTGGATCAGTGGGGGAGGATGTCTTCAACCAGAACATGAAGCTGCTGGAGGTGGTGGAGAGTAAATGGAGCGCCATACGGCAGAAGCTGGCAAGAAGGCTTCTGGAGGAGCACGATAAGGTGCTGAGGTCGTATTTCGCGCAGATATACGGCGGGGAGTCACAGGTAGGTGGGAGGCAGGGTCCTGAAGGAAAGGGGCCAGGACGAGAACACCTGGGACTTAATGTATATGCGTAAGACCAAGACAGAGCAAGGACGAGCAGGAGCGACAAGCGCACAACGAGCGTGCGGAGCGAGGCATGGTGAGCAAGTGATCATGCTCGCGCGGAGTAAGTGAGATCGCCGGATGGCGATCGCGGCTGACAAGGAAGAACTCACCTGAACAGAATCACAGGAAGGAGGAACGGTCAGGGGAGAGGAGCGGAGGCGTGATTACGCGAGCGCGAAGGGAACTTTCGATGAGTGAAGTGGGGGCGGAGTGACGCGAGCGCGGAACGACGAAAGAGAGAAGTACGGAGATGGGAAGAAGACGCAAATGGCGGGAAGCAGCGGAGGACAGACAGCCCAAGACGGAGCATAAGGGGGGACGGAGGAAGGAGATGTATATAAGTTTTTAGAATCGCTAGTGTGTGTAAGATAGTTGGAGGGGATGAGGGCAGAAGGCCGGAGGAGGAGGTTGGAAGGACCCCAAGGCTGGAGGTAGGTTGCATCCAGCGGAGGGTGGAGGGCAGCGGAGGTGTGACACACACCGAAACTGCGGAAGAGGTCCGGAAGGACTGGGAAGTAGGAGAATTTTCTTTTTCTCTTTTTTTTTCTCAAAGGATCTCTCACACGAGGCAAAGGCCGAGTGAACGCACGACAGTGCATGAGTTACTAAACGAGTACCAATAAACAACAAAAACCCCAAAATTCACTCGGGGATAGAACCCGACCCCTCCCTTTACTAGCCTCGGGGGCTG
>ERZ887942.1854-NODE-1854-length-13818-cov-6.468503_pt1 | contig 13818 bp, 12 predicted proteins | sample MGYA00521099_ERZ887942 | MGnify/ENA primary metagenome ERZ887942 (study PRJEB32303, sample SAMEA104408605) | aquatic metagenome | biome: Brackish water; feature: Pelagic; material: water | place: Baltic Sea | collected 2014-06-07T06:48:00 | depth 16,251 m ... | reverse complement strand
CTTTCGGAGCATACAAATCGAGCTGGACCGCACGATCTCCGTAGATTGCGAAATCGACGTCGAGCGTTTCGACAATCGATTCCGGAACGGGCGTGGGAGCTGCTTTCTTTTTCTGCTGAGTAAAAGCAGTTGCGGTGCAGAGAACCAAAATCCCTGCGATAAAAATTCGATTTACAGTTTTCACGATCCAATAGGGTTGCTTCACCGAACGTACCCTATTGGTTCGAAAACGGCGATCCCTAGATCATGCCGAGCTTCATTTTTCCCTCTTCGGAAATCATGTCCTGATTCCACGCTGGATCCCAAACAAGATCCACACGGGCATTCGCCACTTCATCGATCATAAGAATTTTGCTCTGGGCATCTGCTGCAATCGTAGGGCCCATACCGCAACCGGGAGCGGTCAGCGTCATCTTGATCTCTACGTTTGTTTCACCCTCTTCCTCAGCGATTTGGCAATCGTATACGAGCCCCAGATCAACGATGTTCACCGGAATTTCCGGATCAAAAACCATTTTCAATTGTTCCCACACGGCGCCTTCGATGTCACCATCAGCGGCAGCAGTTTTGATCGCTGCTTTCTTCTCCGCTTCAGCTTCGGGATCAATTCCGAGGGCATCAACATTTTCGGACTTAATCCGCGCCAAGCCGTTGGGAGTCGCCACGGTGTAGGTACCGCCGAGCGATTGAGTGATCATTACTTTCGTGCCGATAGGCAACGTCACGAGATCTCCGCTGGGGATTTGGATGGCTTCGACTTCGCGAAGGAGTTCAATTTCCTGATGAGTTTGCATGGTAAAAAATGAGTTTTCTAAGATTCTGTAATCGTGTTTCGGGGATCAGTCCTCAAGTTTCACAACTTTGAGTTTGCCACTTTTCATGGCGGGGGCGGCATCTGCCGGTGGACCAAAACTATCGAGCAAAGTATTGTTGCGCTGGGCGGGTTCGACGGCTGCTTTTTCGATTCCAGCATCAGCGTCGAGGGCATCGCGCAGGGCGCCTTCGACCATTTGGCCGCAGTGAATTTTCATCGGTGGAAGCGGTCCGAGATCTGCCGAAAGATCGGAGGAATCGAGATTGCGTGCTTCTTCGATCGTTTTTCCAGCGAGCAATTGGGTCGCAACGCTGGCTACGGCAATCGCTGTTTGGCAACCAAAGCTTTGGAAAGACGCGCGGTCGATCACTTTTTTGCCGCCCTCGTTTTCTTTGAATTTCAGCCACATTCGAAGCATGTCGCCGCACTCCGGACTTCCGACGGTGCCGACAGAATCGGCATCGGTCATCTCACCCATGTTTTGGGGGTTTGCGATGGCATCGTTGATTTTTTTCTCGGTGTCCATTTTGAAAAAATCAGTCTTCAAATTCTAATTTGTATCGCGCCACGGTCGAGTCAGCTTCCAATGCGTAGGTATCAATTCCGCCTCGCAGTGCCTTGGTATTTTTGAATCCGTGGCCGAGAAGATACGCGGCCTGATCGAGGCAATTCCCGCCGGTATGATCGTATAGAACGATGAGGCGCTCTTTGTTTTCGTTTCCAAAAATCGACTGCAACAGGTCGTTGCTGAACAATTCTGCGTTTGGCAGGGCGACCGCTTCGTGCTCTTCTCGAGTTCTCAAATCCAGCAACCGCGGCGCGTCACCGTTCGTTGCGTTTTCGATTTGTTCTTTTAGATCGATCGGCTCGATCAACATTTTCACATCCTCGGCATGGCTCGATTCGATGTGAGCAATGACTTCGGCCAGCGAGATATCCTCATTCCGCGTGCAGACGTCAGCGAGTGTTTCGTCATCCCGATAGCTACAACTCTGGCAACCACCGATATGATACCGGGCAAAGAGGGCGCGTTTCGCTCCGGGAAACGCTGCGAGGATCGCCGCCATTTCCGAATCGCCATTCAGTTCAAATTCGTTTTTTGCCTTTGATGGTGCCATTTGAGACATGCTATACTATGGATTCGATTCCCGTCGGATCAAGATTGATCCCGTCGTATTTATCTGATAGGACGTCAGGAATGGAATCACCTTTCGACCTCGAGAAAGCCCACCGGTGGTTCGCGATTGAAACGAACAATGTGACGAGGGATTTGTTGGAAAAAGCAGAGCTAACTTGCGAAGACAATCGCAACTTAGTTCACACCACCCACACTTCTGCGCTTCACTCGGCAAAGGTCGGCGACGAAACTAAGGTGGCTCACACCGCTTGTATGGTGGAGAATGCTCATGCCCGGGCAACCAAAGCCGCGGGCGAAACGGAGAAAGTAACTGATTCAGGTGGCCAAAGTGTTTTTGACGGCTGGTTCAGCAACCCTTGATTTCAGCGTCCGCGGAAAAAACGTCGCAATCGGCTGACTGGAGTATGTATCGAGGCTTCACTCCGAGCGCGGTGCGCCCTAAAAAGAAGGCCATTTTCGGTTATTGTCGTGGCACTGTCTTTTCCCGATCGAGCCTTGGCAAGATCATGAGTGGCTTGGAAAGACTGCTTTTCCCGGACGGTATTGTGAGCACTTGAAAACAAAATTGGTAATTGGGGTCACAGCTTAAGACGCTGCAACCGGTCAAAAATGTCACTTTTTGAGAGAATTAACTCATTTTTGAGAATGATATATCCGACCACAAAAAAAACGGGCACTGGATTTCTCCAATGCCCGCTTTGAAATTTTAGACCGAATCGCAAACGACCGGTCGCCAAATCAATGGCTTACTTCTGCTTCGCAAGACGCTCAGCTTCAGCTTTCTTGATGATCTCTGCCTCAACGTTCTTAGGACACGGCGCGTAACGCTCGAACTCCATAGAGAACTGACCACGACCTGAAGTCATCGTCCGCAAATCACCGATGTATCCGAACATGTCGAACAACGGAGCTTCCGCTTTAACACGAATACCAGTTGGAGTCGTGTCCTGTGAAGTAATCATTCCACGGCGACGGTTAAGGTCACCAATAACATCACCGACGTTGTCGTCAGGGGTGAAAACGTCGATCTTCATGATCGGCTCAAGAATCTGAGCACCCGCTTTTGGAATTGACTGGCGATACGCTGCTTTCGCGGCGATTTCGAACGCAACCGCTGAGGAGTCAACCGCGTGGAAGCCACCATCAACAAGCGTGATTTTCACATTCAACATGGGGAATCCAGCAAGAACACCTTTTTCCATCGAACGACGGAAGCCTTTATCAACCGCAGGCCAGTATTCACGAGGAACGTTACCACCAACAACTTTTGACTCGAACTCGAAGTTCTCTTCCTCTGAATCTTCAGGAAGCGGCTCGATGACGTAATCGAGTTTCGCGAACTGACCAGAACCACCAGACTGCTTCTTGTGCGTGTAGCTGTCTTCGATACGGTTCGTGATTGTCTCACGATAAGCAACCTGTGGAGCACCCACTGTCACTTCGCAGCCGTGTGTCCGCTTCAAAATATCAACCTTAATGTCAAGGTGAAGCTCACCCATTCCTTTAAGAATTGTCTCGCCTGAGTCCAAATCGGTTTCAACGTGGAAAGAAGGGTCTTCCTTAACCATTTTACCGATTGCAACACCAAGCTTCTCAGCATTTGCCTTATCGATTGGCTCAACCGCGATCGAGATAACCGGCGCTGGGAAAACCATTGGCTCCAATGTGCCAGGATGCTTCGGATCACAAAGCGTGTGACCTGTCTGAACATTCTTCAGACCAACAAGAGCAACAATGTCACCTGCTTGCGCAGAATCACGCTCTTCACGAGAATCAGCGTGCATCTCAACAATCCGGCCAATCCGCTCCGTTTTTCCAGTGAAGGTATTCAGAAGCGTGTCGCCCTTGTTCAGCACACCGGAGTAAACACGGGTGAAAGTCAGCGCACCGTATTGGTCGTCCATGATTTTGAACGCCAACGCACGGAAAGGCTCATCGGTAGAAACCAAAGCCACTTCGCCGGTTTCTTCACCGTCGAGGTCAGTAATCGGCTGAGGAGGAACCTCAGTTGGAGATGGAAGGTAATCCACCACCCCATTAAGAACGTTCTGAACGCCTTTGTTTTTGAACGCAGAACCACAGAAAGTCGGGAAGAAATCGAGCGCGATCGTTCCTTTACGGATGCAACGCTTGATCGTGTCGATGTCCGGCATGTTGCCTTCGAGATAGGCTTCCATCACATCATCGTCCTGCTCAACCGCAGTCTCGATCATGTCGTTGCGGAATTTCTTGCATTTGTCGACCATGTCCGCAGGAATATCCTGAATTTCATAGTTCTCAGGAAGACCCGTGCCATCCCACACCCATGCTTTTTCGGTCAGAAGATCGACCACACCAGCAAAGTCATCTTCCGTTCCGATTGGAAGCGTCATGACGAGCGGCTTCGCAGCGAGAACCGTCTCAACTTGGTCAATAACACGGTAAAAGTCAGCGCCAATACGGTCCAACTTGTTTACGAAAATCACCCGAGCAACCTTCGATTCGTTCGCGTAACGCCAGTTTGTCTCGGACTGAGGCTCAACCCCGCCAGATCCACAGAAAACACCCACACCACCGTCGAGAACCTTCAACGAACGGTAAACCTCAATCGTGAAGTCAACGTGTCCGGGAGTATCGATGATGTTGAAACGGTGATCGTCCCAAAAACAAGTCGTCGCAGCAGACTGAATCGTGATACCACGCTCCTGCTCCTGATCCATGAAGTCGGTCGTAGCCGCACCATCGTGCACCTCACCGGTTTTGTGAATTTTGCCCGTGAGCTTAAGAATTCGCTCTGTTGTCGTCGTTTTACCGGCGTCCACGTGGGCGAAAATTCCGATATTCCGGTATTTAGAAAGGTCTACTGCCATTTTTCTGGATAGGTTATTTTTTGTAATCAAGCGCTCAGAAAAAAGGGGCTGAGGGCTTCGAAATGAGCCGATAGCTAATAGAAAACTACCCGTTCGCAACTGCGAAATCCGACCCCATTTTCAGAACGCCGGAATGTGGACTGTTTTTTGGACATTTCAAGTCAGGAAACTACTCAGGAAGAAGGAGTAGGCCGAGGGGTTGCTTTTCGAAGCCGGATTTGCAAAAATCGGGCAGTTTTAAGCCAAATTCACCTCAATGGAGTCTTCCGAGCCAACAGCGACAGATCCCGAAAAAAAATCCCGTTCACGGGTTTTTGGACGGATTGCGATCTGGGTTGCCGTTTTGTTCGTCTGCTTTGGCGGACTCGTCATTTGGGATCAGCACGATTACCCGATTCCGTATGTATTAGAGCAAGATCCGTTTGCCCCCTTTCCACCCAGTCCCTCTTTACTTCTTGAACGCTCCCGTCTGGCTCTTGGAGGTTTTCAACGGAATCTCCGCCAAAAACGAAATGCCAGGATTCACCGGGGGAAATTAAAAAAACTCGTTTTCTCCGAATCGACCTGGAAAACGCAACCGTCTTTCGGAATCACCACTTTTACCTCCGAAATCCATGTTTATTTCAATCCTGATGGATCGCTTGAATTTCAATTCAAAGGACAGCCGTCACCAATTCAAGATTTTTTGAAATTTGATCGTTACGAGCGACCTTCATTCAACACACTGATCTTGATGAATAACGACAAGTCGGAGTCGCTCGAAATATTCTGCACCATAGACAGAAACAATGTGGGCCTGTTCAATCACTCGACGGGACAGAATTATTCGCTCATCCCCGTCGAAGAAAAAGTGCCCTGAAATTTCACGAACAATCCCGGTTTTCACGTGGCGGAGTGCTTCGGCACCGGTTGGAAAGCCGCCGCTCCTTGCTCACTTCGCGGAGAATCCTTTGATTATAAAATGGCGGAAACAGGTAACGAATCCGGTCGCAAAATCGCCGGGGCGATCGTCAACCCAATCCGCCACATCTTCGAGCGGGAAAAAGCCTCCGCAGTCGATTTCGGAGCTGTGAGTCCGGATTTTCCCGCTGAAATCGCAGCGATAAAGTTCAATGAATTCGTTATCGGTCTCAGGACCGGCCTTGAGTTTGGCAATACGTTCGAGCGATTTCCGCGGACGAACAAACAGTTCTTCCTTCAGCTCACGAACAGCAGCATCGGCGTATTTTTCACCTGAATCAAGGTGCCCGGAAGCGCTTGAATCCCACTTTTCACCGTGCGTATCCTTGTGGTGGCTCCGCTTTTGCAGATAAATCTCCCCGTCTTTGTTAAAAAGGAACACGTGAACCGCGCGGTGGAGCAATTTACGTTTGTGAATATCAGACCGACGAACGCGCTCGAGAAAGAGGTCATGTTCATCCACCACATCGAGAAGTTCATCGTTGGAAGGCCCCAAGTCTTTGGCCGGATGTTTATCGAATTGATTCGCGAGGCTGACCCACTGGCGAACCGTCAGTTCTTCAGCACGAGCACTGGTTTCAAGGTGCAATTTCTCCGCTATTTCCTCCCACTTTTCGCCGGTCACAGAGAGATTGTTGTGGAGCTGTTTGCGCCGCTGAGCGAAGCCTTTTTTGACGACTTCTCTGAAGGTCTCGGGGGAATGCTGTGGCCAGGCGTTTTTATCACGCTGCTCGAGTTTGATGATCGTCGAATCGACTTCGGGACGCGGATAAAACAAGGCAGGGCCGACGGTTTTCAGCAACAACGGATTCCATCGGCGCTGTATAATCGTGCTGAGCACACCGTATTGTTTTGTCCGTGGCTCGGCACAAATTCGCTCGGCGACTTCTTTTTGAATCATCACCACCGCCATATCGATCGGCGATGGCGGATCCATGAAATTCTCCAAAATCGGCGTCGCGGCAGAATACGGCAGATTCCCAATGAGCTTCACTTTTCCTTCTTTGAAAAGCGGACGAACATCGAATTTAGCGGCATCGGCGTTGATGACCTCTAATTTCCAGCCGTGACCCGCGTAGTGCTCTCGCAGATAATCGGCGAATTTCTTGTCTCTCTCGATGAGAATCAGCTTCCGGGGACGTCCAACCATGTGCTTGGTCAATGCTCCCAAGCCCGGCCCGATTTCAACGATCGTATCGGAAGGACGAATATCGAGTTGCTCGACAATCCATTGCGAGGCGCTGTCATCCATGAGGAAGTTCTGACCCAGTTTCCGGCTGGGCTTTACATCCAATGTTTTAAGCAGTTTTTGTAATTCGGGAATTTTCAAATCTAGGAAAGCTCGGCTAAAAGTTGTTCGAGATGGGCGGCTGGTTTGACCTTCGCGAAGATTGCGCTGATCGCACCGTTTTTATCGATAATAAATGTGGTTCGTTCCGTGCCCATGTATTTTTTCCCATACATGGATTTCTCCACCCAAACTCCATAAGCCTCAACGATCTCCTTCGAGGCGTCGCTTATCAGAGGGAAAGGCAAGTCGTACTTATCGATAAACTTCCGGTGTTTGGCCACAGGATCTATACTGACGCCAAAAAGGGCCGCTTTTTCGCCGATCTCGCTCCACATATCGCGAATTGCACAGGCCTGCGTAGTGCACCCCGGAGTGTCGTCTTTTGGATAAAAGTACAAAACGACTCGCGATTTTCCGATAAAATCGCTGAGAGAAATCACCTCGCCGTCAGAATACGAACCTCCGGCGACCGGGGCAGTGAACTGAGGGGCAGGTGAGCCAGTGGAGGGACGTTCTGACATCAGCGCTCACCATGGCGAATTCTCCGCATTGGGCAAGCCTTCGATCACTAAAAATTTAAACTTTCCGAACTAAAAGGATGGGTGATCTTGGTGAAGATGACGTTGGCAAATAAAATCACAGCTGTGCGGTTCGTGATCATTCCGTTTTTCGTGGCGGCAGTGCTTTTCTACAGCAAAAGCATTACCGATGGCGATGAGCAGATTGGATACCGAATTGCTGCGCTGTCGCTTTTTGCCCTCGCCGCAATCAGCGATGCGTTTGATGGCTGGGTTGCCCGGAAATTCAATCAGCAATCGCCGCTCGGAGAGTTTCTCGATCCACTGGCGGACAAGATGCTGCTGCTTTTCGCGCTTGCCTCATTGGGGATCACTCACTGGCATGTCACGCTTCCACTCTGGTTTGGCCTCCTTATCATCGTTCGCGACGCCAACATCATGTTCGGCTGGTTGTATTTGAATAAGCGAAACGGAGCGGTCAAAACGGCACCTTTCATGACCAGTAAAATCTGCACGGTGCTTCAACTGGCCTGCGTTTGCTGGGTACTGCTTGATTTTTGGTCGAAGGAAACTCCGTTCGCTCTAACAATTTTGATTTATATTACCGCCACATTGACAGTGGTAACCTGGATTCAATATTTGTGCGAAGGCATGCGGCAGGTTCGTGAATGCGGCCCCGCTGTGACGGTGGAAAATCGCTCGTAAAATGGCAAAATCACCGTAAAGTCGCCGCTTTGAAGGTGCGTCTCCGATTTTCTGATCTGGATCGAATGCGACGCGGCTCGACCATTTGGTCCCCTTCCCTGAACTTTCACTTTTTTCTAAAATGCTACCCCGTGTCGCCATCGTCGGACGTCCTAACGTCGGAAAGTCCGCCATTTTTAACCGATTGGCGAAACGGCGCATTTCTATCGTCCATGACGAACCCGGAGTGACGCGCGACCGGATTTCGGCAGAATGCTGGATTGGCCGGCGTGGAACGGGAGCTCCATTCGAATTGATGGATACGGGTGGAATTGGCGCCACGCTGGACGACGGCTTTGCCAAACAAGTGCGGGCCGAGGCTGATATCGCGATTGAAACAGCGGATTTGATCCTTTTTGCGGTCGATGCGCGCGAAGGAATCCACCCGATCGATCAAGATCTCGCTGAGGTCCTCCGTCGTGGAAAAGCGGACGTGATCCTCATCGCCAATAAAGTCGATACTCACAAAACCGAGGCTGACGCAGCTGAGTTTGTTGAACTGGGATTCTACAATCAGATCAACATTTCGGCAGCTCACGGACGGAACTTTTCGGAACTTGAAGCAGCCATCGAAGAAGTTCTCACAAAGAAACAGGGTCTGATCAACGAATCAATACTGTCTGATCGTGAAAACGAAGAAGAGGGTGAAATCGATGAAGCTTCTGGAGATGCCATCGAAGGAACGGCTGGAAGTGATGCCCCGATTAAAGTCGCGATCGTCGGACGCCCCAATGTCGGCAAGTCTTCATTAATCAATGCACTTTTGAAGGATGAGCGTTCCATCGTTTCTGACATTGCCGGCACCACTCGCGATGCGGTGGACGTGCCTTACGAACGCAACGGCAAGAAATACATAATGATCGATACGGCGGGAATCCGAAAACGCGGTAAGCGGGATACTTCGGTTGAAGTCTTCTCAGTGATGCGTTCGGAGCGCTCGATCGAACGCGCCGACATTTGCCTTTTGGTCATCGATGCGAGTTCCGGCGTGGTCACTCAGGATCGCCGCATCGTCAAAATGGTGCTCGATTCAAACAAACCCTGCATCATTTTGCTGAACAAATTCGATCTCTATTTTCCTGACGGAAATTTCGCGGATCGGATTGAAAATTTCCGCGAAGACATAGGTGAAGACCTCTTTTTCTTGAACTACGCCCCTCGCCTCGCGATTTCGGCGAAGAACCGGCAATATCTCGGTAAGATTTTCCAGAAAATCGAGGACGTTGTCGAGGCCTCGCAAAACCCGATCCCAACAAGCGCGCTGAACAAGTTGATGGGATTCTCGATCGAGAAGAACCAGCCGCCAGCAAAGCGCGGAAAACGTCTCAAACTGCTTTACGCGACCCAGCGCCGCGAAGATCGTCCAGGATTGGTTCCTGTGCCGGAGTATATTCTGTTTGTGAACTACGGCAATTTGCTGACTCGGACCTACGAGCGGTATTTGGAAAACCAAATCCGCGAGACGTATCCGATGGAAGGTTTGCCTTTTGTATTCACCGTTCGGTCACGCGAGGTGAAAAAAGGCGGAAAGGTTTAATTTTCGTCTGAGCCCAAAAAAGCCGACGGAATCGCTTCCGCCGGCTTTTTGGAAATGGTTTGATTTAATTTCTTAAATCGGGCTTCACGCCAGCAAGTCGAGAACCGGCTTGCCTTTGTGGGCAACGGTAAACGGACGCTTGCTTGGGCTGTAGAGCACCTGGTCGAGCGGCAATCCGAGTGCGTAAGCAACGGTTGCGTTGAAATCAGGAATCTTGACCGGATTCTCGATGACGTTTTCAGCGCCTTCGTCGGTCTTTCCATATTTTTGACCGCCTTTGACTCCGCCACCTGCGATGACTGAGCTGAAAGCTTTTGGATAGTGATCGCGACCTGCGTTCTGGTTGATCCGCGGTGTCCGACCAAACTCAGAAGTCAACACGACAACGGTGTCTTCGAGTTTTCCACGACGCTCAAGATCGTCGAGCAACGCTGACATTCCCTGATCGAGAACCGCACACTTTTCAGGCGCGGCGATGAACACATTGTTGTGCATGTCCCAGCCACCGTAGGTGACTTCAACAGCGCGAACATCGTGCTCAATCAATCGGCGAGCCAAAAGACAGCCCTGGCCAAACGAGTTGTCGCCGTAGCGCTCGCGAGTCATTTCGTCTTCTTTCCGCAAATCAAACGCGGCGAGATCTTTACTCTGCATGATGCGAACCGCGTCATCATACATCTGAGAATAAGCGCGCACCTGCTTCACGTTGTAGGTCTCGTGGAATTCCTGATCGAACTTTCCAGCGAGCTCAAGACGATGATCAAAAGTCTCTTGGTTTACACCGCGAAGCTTCGAGTTTTTCAGACCTGAGTTTGGATCGTTGATCGCGAGTGGCTCATACTGTGGCTCAAAAAAGCCACCACCACCGTTGATCCGGCTATTGCCGCCGACGAAAACTGAACCCGGAAGATTCGGATTCATGCGGCCTTTGAATTTCAAAGCCCATGCGCCAATTCCTGGGTGCTTGATCGTGGCACGCTCTTCGTAACTGGTGTGCATCAGGTAATTTCCCTGAGAGTGTGCACCAGCAGTTGAAGTCAGCGAATTCACAATCGCAAGGCGATCCGCACGCTTGGCGAGTGATGGCAAATATTCTGAAATCCCAAGACCCGGAACATTCGTTTTAATCGTCTTGGTCTGGCCCTGATTATCGTGGCCCGGCTTCGTATCAAACGTATCGAGGTGAGTCATTCCACCGCTCATGTAGAGGTAGATGACGTGCTTGGCAGCGCCGGCGCGATTTGGCAAACCGAGGTTTGGCCCAAGAGCGGCCTGCGCTTTATTTCCGGCGAGGCCGAGAGCTCCGACTCCGAGGAAACTCTTAGCGGTTCCCTCCATGAAGCGGCGGCGGCTCCATTCGTCTGATTTAAATGCTGATTTCATAAGATTTGGGTGGGTGTGAGGTTTGCGTTTAAAAAGTTACTTCAAAAAATTCGGTTACTGAACAAAAATAAACTGCTGGGTATTCAACAGCGCCCAGACAATTCCGCTGTATGCCTCATCGCCGTGCTGCTCGATTTCGTTCTTCGCGATCTTCATTTCGTGCTCGGTTGGCTCGCGAGTCAGCATTGCTTGGAAAATCATTTTGGTTTTCTCCTCAGGATCTCCAGCTTCTTTCAAACGGCTTCCAAAGACTGCAAACTGATTGGTGAGCGCTTCAACAATCGTTCCATTCAGCAAATTCAACGCCTGTGGAACGGACGCGTGATACGCCGCATTTTCGATGACTTCGCGGTCTGACTGACCAAACTCACGAAGGAAATGACCGCGGCGAGCTGGGCTTTCCAACTCAGAGGCACGCGCCATCTGTGACACGAGCGATTTGTAATACTTCAGCGCGTTGCTCTGATCATATTTCCACTTTTTCGCCACAGCAGCCTGTTCTTTTTGCCACGCCCTCAATTCAGTCTTATCCAACCCTTCAGGTCTTTCGGGAGCCTCGTATTTCGGCGTTTTGATCTGAGGCAATTTCGTCAGAACAACACCATTACTGGCGCCGCCTTCCATCGTGTCACCGCTCATTCCCATTGCCATTTCGGACATGCCAATCGCTGCAAGCAAACTGTCGCTATCGACTTTTTCACCGACGTTTTTGTAACCAATGTCAGCAACCATCGAACGAGTCTCACGCTGCAGCACTGAAAGATCACCGCGCAGCTTTCGATATTTGTCTTCGTCATCAGCTTCACGAGCGACATACATTTCATCCCGAATTTTCTGCTGCTTCGGAAGACTTTTCGCCATCTTATCGCCGATTTCCTCGACCATTTTGATGTATTTATCTTCATCGCGACCTTCCAGCGCATCGTAAATCCGACGCACTTTGTCCACACTGGTCAGCTGAGTTTTCAGACGAGGGCGATAGCTGTCTGCCTCAGGCAACGCAAGCGCGACGATCGAATCCCAGATCTGTTCCGCTGACATCCGGCGCAACGTCGGCCCCTGAAAATGATACGGCTCGCCCAACACCAACTCGGCCTGATTTGTCCCACGCTGGTAAGTCTTCGTGTTGTAAAGCACCTCTTGGTATTTGCGCATGTCGTAATCGAGTTCACGCATCGTTTTCTCCAAAAACGCAAGCAACTCAGGATTCGCAATCACCGTGTGGTCCGTGATTTCATCAACTGGCTCGAAAACTCCGTGACCAAACACTTTCTTCCAAAGGCGGTTGGCAATAACCTTTGTAAACGTCGGATTTTCCTTCGATGTCATCCAGTTGGCATAGGCAGCAGCGGCGCCATCATCGACATTCGCGAGATCAATTTTCTCACCGAACATCGTGTCCGCCGTCACTGGAGAAAGTGGTTTCGCATCTGAATACTGATAATCGTGCGGCAATTTCAGTACTTTTTTATCGTTCTCCGTCGCAGAAACATAACGAAGCGGATTGTAAAGTTCGTCCAGCGCAGAACCAACGCCCTTTGCTTCTTTCTGATATTTGTCATACGCAGCAATCGCCGTTTTCCCCATTGCACGGAACTCTTTCTCCGTCATATCATAGCGCTTTAAATATGAAGCCTTCTTCTTTGGGTCGCTCATATAACTATCGATCTGCGACTCTCGAGTGATTTGGGGAAACTTTTCAACGGACACCATTTCTTTGAACATCTCGTTCCGTTTTTCCTTTTGGTGAGCGCTCATCGCCGTCCGATTTGGCGTGCTGTAACTTCGCGCATCCATTCCATAGGAAAACGCTGCCATCTTAAAATAATCCATCTGCGTCCACTTATCGAACGGGTGATCGTGGCACTGAGCACACTCCAAACGTGTTCCAAGGAAAACCCGGACTGTATTCGACATGTTATCCAATGGCATTCCGCGGTCGCGAACGTAATAACCAATTGCCCCGTTATCCCAAACCTTGCCCGTGGCAGAAACCAACTCTTGCACAAACTCATCATACGGCTTGTTGCTATCGAGCGCATTTTTCAGCCAAAGCTGATAAGCCGCCTCAGCCTGCCCCGAAGCCCCGCCCAGCGCGTTATTGATCCGCAGCACGTCCGCCCAGAAATTGTATCCGTGGCTCACTGCGCCATCGCTTTCCAGCAAATCGGAAATCAGCTGAGACCGCTTTCGATCATACGTTGAACCCTGAAAATTCTCCGCCTCTTCAATCGTCGGAATTCGGCCCGCAATATCGACAAACGCCCGACGCAGAAACGTTTCATCATCAATCGACGAGTTCGGCTTCACCTTGTTTTTCTTCAAGCCCGCCTCAACCAGCGCATCGATTTTCTTAGCCGCTTTCTGAACGTTAAAATCGTCCGTCTTCGGTTTTTCAGCGATCGGCTTCGCAAAACCGCTCATCGCGATTCCAGCCAAGAAAATGGAAAGGAATAAATTTTTCATCATCATTCACAAACAAACGGTTCAGTTTCGGTCCGTCATTAAAGGGATACCCTAATTATAGCCTTTCGTTGCAAGATCGGCGCTCCGCAATGATGCTACCTCGTTAAGAATCCTGTAA
>ERZ887942.1851-NODE-1851-length-13850-cov-10.706995_pt1 | contig 13850 bp, 12 predicted proteins | sample MGYA00521099_ERZ887942 | MGnify/ENA primary metagenome ERZ887942 (study PRJEB32303, sample SAMEA104408605) | aquatic metagenome | biome: Brackish water; feature: Pelagic; material: water | place: Baltic Sea | collected 2014-06-07T06:48:00 | depth 16,251 m ... | reverse complement strand
GCCGGGTAGCTACGTTCGGAAGGGATAACCGCTGAAAGCATCTAAGCGGGAAGCCCCTCCCAAGACTAGTTCTCCCCGACCCCTTGAGGGTCCTTAAGAGCCGTCCAAGACTAGGACGTTGATAGGCTGGGTGTGGAAGCGCTGTAAAGCGTTGAGCTAACCAGTACTAATTGCTCGTGCGGCTTGACCATATAATCCAAGTTATTTGTAATGTCGTTGTATAAGACATTCGGAAGACATCGGCATCGTGTGAGAGCGCGGTGGTTCTGCCCCTCGGGGATAACAGAACGTGTTGTGATCAAGTCATAGTGTGTTCGAGGTAATCGCTCGACTGACTCAGTTTTAATTTACCGCCCTATTTGAATGGTACTTAGTTTGCTATTGCCGTTCATACCTGTTTGCCTGGCGACAATAGAGTACTGGAACCACCTGATCCATTCCGAACTCAGCAGTGAAACGGTGCATCGCCGATGGTAGTGTGGGGTTTCCCCATGTGAGAGTAGGTCATCGCCAGGCTTCTAAATGAAAACCCCCGGTCTACCGACCGGGGGTTTTTTTGTGCTGCAATCTCAGGGTTAGTATCTGTCGGGGAGAGAGCTTACTAGTCATAGCCGTTTTGGACCGTTATAGAGCCGTTAGGGCAGTCAGCGGTTACACTGACTCCCCACGCTTTGACTATCCGCAGTTAGGTGAAAATCCCGCACCGAGATCTTCGGGGTCACACTGTCTCGAAACTGGACACTGATAAGTGCGCTTAATGGCATTGCCACTGGGTAGGGTCAGTGCAATCTCTACCCGGTCCGGGTCAGATTCCGATCGCTCAGATTCAATATCGGCGGCGATCGCGAAACTCATTTTGTAGGCACCGGCGATATTGCTGCTGGGCAACGGTACCGTCGTGACCGCGTTGATAACTGAGCAACCACCCCCGCCGGTGATGGTGATGTTGGTGAGGCCTGGGGGAGGATTGTTGTAGAGGTCAGACACATACAGTTGGTAGGTGTTACCGCCGTACAAGGCGCTGTCGGCTTCTCGCTGATTGCGATCAACCACTAAAAAATCATAGCCGCTTTCGCCCGGGCTCAGAATGATTTCGAGGTTCTGTGAGAGCTGCACTAGGTCACGCGAGCAAATACCGGCCGCCTCGTCGTCTAGCCGGCACAGCACGCCATTGAATAACCCATTGGGTAATGGCGAGCCGGCTGCCGCTTTGGGGGTGTCATTGCGATCAAATTGTCCGTTGTTATTCAAATCATAGTAACCCTCTTCGAAGCCTGCCAAGCAGATATCGTCAGCGCTACGCGGGTCCAAGCAGTTACCCCGTTGCTCAGGTGTGTAGACCCCATCTTCATTGTGGTCAGTGAACGCCTCGGTGAGGTTTGTCCACATTTCACCCTCGTCGTAGTACCCGTTGCCGTTGCGATCCACGAAGCTCTCCTCGCCATTGACGATGAGGGTGAGCGTGCTGCGCCCGCCTCGCGGAGCGCCAGGCGGGTTGATCGCAGGACTCGCAATATCATCGGGACAGGGCCCATGATTCGCTGAGTGAGAGGGACAGTAGTATCGGTTAGGCGTTGTCGCATCAAGATTTTCATTAATGGTGATTGGCGCAGAGTACTGGTCAACCGTTGCCGATGCCCGGGGATTTTGACTACTCCACGATACGCTACAGTCTCCGCCCTCGGTGATGCAGCTGCCTTGCACGCGACCAAATTCGGTTGTCAAAATAGCCGCGGTACCATCCGGCACGGGATTATTGAACTTGTCAGCTAATTTAATCATGACATCAGTGCATAGACCGTCGGCCTCAAGGGCACCCGTGTAAAAGGCATCGTTTTTGGTGCCAAGACTGTTGCAGTTTGCGCCGCCCTCATACTCTATTGCCCGCGAACCGTAGGGGTTCAGCAGCTTTGCGCTCAAAGAAATCGAGTTCTGGTCGGCTACCCCAGTAGAGGCGATCAGCACTTTAGAGACCGTGCTAGGTTCATTCTCTTCCCGTTCACCATTCTCGTTCAGGTCCAGATAGGCCAGCACCTGAATAGAAGAGGCGATTGAACCAGACAGTACGCGTGTGGAGACGTAACCATCGGCATTGCTGTGCTGAGTATCTCGGCGTGACCTTTCGGCGCGCTCATCTTCGCTACTCGGATAGTCGCAAAATGATTTGCCCGCGCAAGCCAGGGCAGAGTTGCCCACGGATTGTAGCAGGGAGAAGTTGACCCTCGTATCTACCACAGGGTTGAGCGCTGCATCGGTCACTTGAAAAAACACATCTGCCGATTCTGAAAGATCTGATGCTGAACCTGTGCCGCGTATCGCGATAAGCGTTGCGGTGGTCTTTGGCTCGTCAAACCGAATCAGCTCTCCTTGTACGGGCGCAATACTGACTGTTCCGGTTGCCTCAGCACCCGATGAGGCGAGCGTTGCGCTCACAAGCTCTTCTCCCTTGCAGCCATTGATGGTGAAGTTCACAGTGATCTTCGAGCCCATGCTCACTGGGTTGGGCGGATCTAGCACGGCCTGGTTACCAAACAAGCAGTTGCTACTGAACGTGACAAGCTCCTCGGTGGTGACCGGCTCGTTATTGTCATCTACGACCACCACTGTGAGGGCGGCTGTGCCGCCTGCAGAGACTTGACCCGCTGGCTCGACTTTGATGACGCCATCAACAAAGGCACCATCGCTATTGATGTGGCCGATTTTTCGCGCCGTTTGCTCGATTTTTGTCGTGACCGAGAAGTTAATAGATCCCACTGATTCCACCTCGTTAAACGTCAGCGAAGCCGTTAGCGTGCCCGCCCCATCGATACCATCGGCTGTGACATACAGGACCGCAACGCCATTGTCGTCGGTGAGTGCGGTACCCGTATCAGGCACGATACGACCTAAGGTGGTCGTTGCCGATATGACTTCCCTCACCACCGGATTGTCATCGGAATCGGTGACGACAATGCGAATGATGCCTTGTGTAAGGGGATTGATTTCAGTGATCGATTGGGAATCGATATCCGTTAACGTGATACTGATATTGGCGCCTTGGGGCGCCTGAACGGGCGGTGGGACGAAACCGCTGCCTGCATTACTCGCGCCATCACTGCCGCCACCACCGCCGCATGCGGTGAGGATGAGCATTCCGAGGAGGGTAAGTGTTAGGGGGGCAAGTGTTAGGGTGCTAGTGCGCTTGATCCATTGCTTGATCATCGTCGTTCTCCGAAATCCATTTCATCGACTGAAGCCAAATAACCGCTTCAACGCCTCATGATCCTTCATAAGCCGTTATAGGTCGTAACGATATCACGTGCCGCAAATAATACCTATGGATTAGTGCCGAGCGAGGACCGGGCGGACGCCGTAGCGCGCATGTTCACGATCAGCCGACGCTGTTATTCTTCATCTATGCACCCAATAGACACGCCCCCATTACCTGATTTGGCGATCAGTGTGGTTCTATTTCACAGCCCGCTGGAGCAGCTTCAGCACCTGCTGGACTCGTTAATCGTTGCCGCTGTGCGAGCTGATTTAGAGCAGGTAGACTTAGTTTGTGTTGATAATAGTGAAGATCGACATTATACGATGCAGTGTCAGGCTTTATGTGACACCTACGTAGAGAGCGTCTTGCGGGTCACCGTGCTGACCTCGGCTCAAAATAAAGGTTATGGCAGCGGCCATAATCAGGCACTGCAAGTCGTGCAGAGTCGTTTTCATCTCTTGTTAAATCCCGACGTGCAACTGGACGGAGAGGCGTTGCGCATTGCGATCGAAACCATGGATGCACTGCCAGATATCGCCTTATTGGCGCCAATCGGGTTGAGCGCAACAGGGCACAACCAGTATCTTGCAAAGGACTATCCCTCAGTTTGGGTGCTCGGCGTGCGCGCCTTTGCGCCGCAATGGGTAAAGCGTTTGAGTACCAAAAGTGCGGCGCGTTACGAGCTCCGCAGCTCACCGGCGAACACTCGGCTGCGACCAGTACCCTTAGCATCTGGATGTTGCCTCTGGGTCAAGCGCGCACACCTCGATGCCGTGAAGGGATTTGATGAATCGTACTTTTTGTATTTTGAAGATTACGATTTATCAATGAGGGTATCGGTATATGGCACTTTGATGGAGCATGGGGACATTCATGTTATCCATCATGGCGGAGATGCCTATCGTAAAGGGTGGTCTCATATCTGCTGGTTCATTGCGAGCGCTGTCCGATTTTTCAATCGCTGGGGCTGGCGCTGGTTCGGTTGAAGACAAGACCATGCGATACTCTGGTGATGACCGATTCTCAAGATAGTAAGAGCATGGCCAGCCACGAGATCTGGCAGCGAGAATGCGCGCGACGCGCCATGCTCGATCGCCTTGGCATTATGCCCCTGGTGAGTCGGTTTGATGCGACCGGCGCCAAAACCGCCCTCAGACAGCTCGCACCGACAGCCCCATTTGAGGTCGCTGCCGTTTCTGATAAAAAAATGACGACCGCAGAGATGGAGGGTAATGAGCTTCGTCAGCTACTAAAAACCGATAACGCGATGCCTACTCAAGAGGGACCGAGTGGGCGGGACGCCGATCAGTCTAACGGCGCTTCGTTACTGCGACAGGGCACTCCGAAGATGGCTAACTCAGCAACCGGGGGCAGTGTGAGTGAAGCACCGTTGTCCTTGCTGATGGCGATAACGGGTGACGTGCTGTGGATCGAAACCCTTGAGGATCAATTGTTAAGGCAAGACCAACTAAAGCTGATTGGTGCGATGGCGCGCGCGATCAGAGGACCCGACGTCCGCACTGTGCACCAACAGTTTGACTGGCCGCCTAGGACGGGGCCCGCGCTAGCCGCTCACTCGGGAGGCTTGACCGGCATGCTGACGGGCTTTTTGCAGCGGCTGATAACGGATCATGGCGCCCACATTATTATCCAACTGGGGCAGGTTGCCTCACTCCCCGTGTTGCAGACTCCTGTGTATGAACTGCCTTCCACTTTAGCGATGTTACGAGAGGGTTCTTATAAACAGTCGGCGTGGGCTGTGCTGAAACCCCTTCAACAGCGTGTCTGAAGCGGCATGGTGCTGTACTCACTGACTGCGAGCGACGCGGAAGCGACGCTGGGTGATTTGTATCAACCGGATGCTCATCCTGGCCTCTCTTTTTTGGCTAATTTGCTGAAGCAGCCAGCTTGCCGGGCTTGGTATACAACGGATGGGGATCAGATCACGGCCGCTATTTGGTATCTTGCTACCGGCACTCACGCTGAGCTTATTGACTTGATTGTCGCGCCATCGGCTCGCCGATTAGGCATCGGGCGAGCACTATTAGAACAGTCATCATCGGCACTCATAAACCTGGGTTTTAGGACCATGGAGCTAGAGGTGAGGGTGTCGAATGGCGCTGCGCGGGCACTCTACAAAAAAGCCGGGTTTGTGCGCACCGGACGACGACGTAATTATTACCCCTCTGAATCAGGTCGCGAGGATGCGATCCTAATGAGTCGTGATTTGTCTGAAAATGGAATCCTCTGATGAATATTATTGAAACGGATTACTGGTGTCTGATGTTGCCCCCCGAATGGTCCGCAGAACAAGAAGAGGATGTCATCCGTATTTTTGACCAGGATGAGATTGGTGAGTTGGCCCTGACCACCTTGATCCGTGATAGCGATGCAGACGAGTCCAGCAGCACAGTTCAGTTAGCCAAAGTGGAGTCGCCAGAGGTCACCGCTTGGTCAGCGGTCGAGTTGGGCGCCTTTACGGGCGTGTATGGGTGTTTCGAAGAGGACGATACCTGTTGCCAGGAGTGGTATCTAAGCCATCAATCTGTGCTCCTCTATGTGACCTACATCTGCGATCGCGAGGATGCTGGCATGGATGATGCGGCGGTTGCTGAGATACTCGGTACGCTAGTACCCGGTGATGCCATCGCGGCGCACTAGCGCAGCCAATGAGAGCGCACTGTATTGGGTCTTTTGGGGTTTCCAAGCGGCTTTCTCACCGTACTGTGAGTCGGGGCCAGTTCAACAGGCCCTAAGCAGCAAAGGGCCATTGAGCAGAGGGACCCCACAGAAAAGGCCTCTAGGTTTCAGTCCATGGGTTACCGGCGCTTTGTTTACAGGCGCTCAGGTTACAGGCGCTTAGGTTACAGGCCTTTAGGTTACGAAGAGGGCGCTTAGGAAAAGGGCTCCGCGACGGTTCTATCTATGGGTAGCTAGGAGATCGAGCCGGTAACGCGAACCCGTTTACTGCCTGCAACAGGGGCCGTCGCTTTCGCTAGCGCGCGTCTTTCCAGCGAGGTGTCAATCTGGTTTTTCAAAGCGATCAGGCAACCGGTCACCAGAAAAGCGCCCGGCGGTAGTATGGCGACAAGAAAGGGAAATTCTACTGCAAACACTTGCCAGCGCCATGACGCTGCGCCGGGGCCAAACAGCAGTTGCATGTCCGCAAACAGTGCGCCGGTTCCGAGAAGCTCGCGAATAGCCCCGAGTAGGACTAATACGGCACCAAACCCGACGCCCATAATAAACCCGTCATACAACGCTACCGGCACAGCATTTTTTCGAGCAAACGCGTCTGCCCTGCCGAGGATGATGCAGTTGGTTGTGATAAGCGGCAAAAAGATGCCTAAAATTTGATACAGCTCATAGCTATAAGCTTGCATCAGTAGCTCTGTCACCGTGACCGCAGCGGCGATGATCATGACAAACACGGGCAGTCGTATCGTATCTGAAACGATAGTGCGAATGAGGGAAACGGCCGTATTGGAAACGATCAGTACGAACAACGTTGCGGTAGCGAGGCCCAGTGCATTGACCGTCGAAGCGGTCACCGCGAGCAACGGGCAGAGGCCCAGTAGTTGCACTAACGCCGGATTGTTTTTCCACAATCCATTCAGAGTGAGTTGCTGAAAAGAGACACTATTCATGAGGGGTCGGCCATTAAGAGATCTGTCATGATGGGTCGCCAGCTGATTCAAAGAGCGCTTCGGCATTTAAGCCAGCGTACTCTAGCGCCCTGCGTGTGGCGAGAATAACCGCCATCGGGGTCACGGTTGCACCGGTAAACTGATCAAACACGCCGCCTTCTTTTTTGACACTCCAGCGATTCAATCCCGGGTTGCTGAGGCTTCTGTCGTTGAATCCCAGCACCCATGTAGATTTTCTCAACTCTACTTTATCCCCTAAGCCGGGTGTCTCACGGTGCGCGACCACACGCACACCGGCCACCGATCCATCACGGCGGATGCCCACAAGGGCTCTGATATCACCACTGTAGCCATCCCGCGCAGTCGTTGGAATGATCACCCCCACAGTGCGACCATTGAGTTTTACACGATAGCCTTGGCGTTCCTCACGTAAGCCAAGTAGCGCCGTATTGCTAGCGATGGGGAAAGCGTCATCGACGAGCTCATTATCGTGAGTCCCAATGGGGAATATTTCTAATAATTGCTGCGCTTCGGCACGGCGAATAGCCACTTCGATTTGTGCTTCAGTGCTTAGATAGGTCCATCCGATTGCGATCGACGTCACGGCTGCAAACAAGGCGAGCACCGTGCCACTCAATCCAATTGACGCTAGCCACTTCATGAGTCCTTGCTCCGAGTGCCATACACAACCGGTTGGGTGTAGTGATCGATAAAGGGGGCACAAAAATTCAAAATCAGTACGGCAAATGCCACCGCATCAGGGTAATTACCCAGTGTACGAATGAGGTAAATCAGCGCGCCAATCAGCGCGCCAAATATCAGCCGCCCTTTGTTGGACACGGCAGAACTGACAGGGTCGGTAATGATGAAGAACGCCGCGAACATGGTTGCGCCGCTGAACAAATGGAACAGTGGGCTACCGCCGCTTTCCGAGCTGCCGCCATCGTAGCCGATTAGCGCACAGAGGCCGAGCACAGCGAGCATCGCAAGGGGAGCATGCCAGGTGAAGATCCGTCGATACAAAAGCCAGGCCCCCCCCGCAAGAAAGGCGAGATTCACTTCGAACCAGCCCACGCCGCCCCAGCCAGTCAATTCAGGACGACTAGCGAGTAAGTCCTTGAATAGCAGCCCCGTATTTTGTCGCAATAAATCGAGCGGCGTCGCTGCTGTGACGCCGTCAATGGTATCGGGGAGAAAAAGGTGACGTAGCGTATCGAGCAAACCGGGTACTTCGGCGAGCCCTCGCGGGGTTGCCCAACTGCTCATTTGCACGGGGAATGAAATAAGTAATACCACATACCCCACCATTGCAGGGTTGAAGGGGTTATAGCCCAATCCGCCAAAAACGTGTTTGCCAAGTAGCACGGCGATGACGACACCGAGCACGATCAGCCACCATGGCGCGTAGGGGGGCAGGGCGATACACAGTAGCGTTGACGTGACCACAATACTCAAATCACTGACCGCGAGTCGCGGATTTTGGCCTCTCAATCGAGTCACTGCGTATTCAGTGATCAAGGCGACCAACGCCCCCAGCAGGATATTGATTAAGGTGCCCGGACCGAAAAACCAAGTCAGTATGATGATGCCTGGCAGTGTCGCTAAGAGTACGTCTCGCATCACCGCAGACACCTGGTGCTGTCCAGAAACATGGGGCGATGTGACGCGAAGGAGGCTCACGACTCGCCCTGCTCTATTTTGCGTGCTTGCGCGCGCTCGATGGCTGCTTGAATCGGATCCTCGCCGTTTTGGGCCGCTTTCTCTTGCGCGGCAGCCTTTCGTGCGGCGCGCTTAGCCTCTTTCGCGAGGGCTTCGGCCTCTAAGCGGGTTTGTCGGGCTTCGAATCGCTCGCGAGAATTATCTGAGCGACGCTTCTCCTGCTCGCTATCTCGCATCTGACCTTTGGCTGCCCGATAGTACTGAACCAGTGGGATTTGGCTCGGGCAAACGTAAGCACAGGCACCACACTCGATGCAGTCGAGCAACCGGTGTTCTGACAGCTGTTCGTGATCTTTAGCCCGCGCATACCAATACAACTGCTGCGGCAATAGCGAGGCGGGGCAGACTTCAGCACAGTGTCCACAACGAATACAGGGTTTTGCCGGCGGCGGTGGGGGTAATTCGCGGGCAGTGGGTGCTAACAGACAGTTGGTAATTTTGGTTATCGGTGCATCAAGATCCGAAACGGCAAACCCCATCATTGGGCCGCCGTGGATGATCCGCTGACGTTCTTCTGCAGACAGTGCTGCGTCCCCCATTAGGTGGCTGATGGGTGTGCCAATGCAGGCAATCACATTACCGGGTTTCCCAAGCGCTTCGCCCGTCAGTGTGACAATACGGTGTGTCAGAGGTTTGCCGTCAATAATGGCTTGTTTGGCGGCCACAGCAGTGCCGGGATTCACGCACACCAAACCAATGTCGGCGGGAATACCGCCCGAGGGCACCTGCTGGCCTGTAAGAATTTCAATAAATTGCTTTTCCCCGCCCGAGGGATACTTTGTCGGGAAGCTTGCCACCTCAATCTCGGCACTGGCATCCTGCACCGCCGAGGTAACGCGTGAGATCGCCTCCGGCTTATTGTCCTCAATTCCAATGACAATATGCTTGGCGCCCACCACATGGGCCAGAATCACGGCGCCTTCCACGAGAGCCTCAGCCTGGCACTGCATCAAGGTATCGTCGGCAGTGATATAGGGCTCGCATTCAGTGCCGTTAATAATCAGCGTATCGATCGGTTTGCTATCGCCTGGATTGAGTTTGACGGCTGTGGGAAACCCTGCGCCACCCATGCCTGCAATGCCCGCCTCACGAATGCGCTCGACCAATAGCGAGGGCGCCACTGTTTGCCACTCTGGGATGCCCTCGCATGCAATAAACTGATCTGCGCCATCGGTCTCTAAGATAATGCAGGTGTCCGCCAGCCCCGATGCATGGGCAATGGGACGCGGTTCAATTGCGCTAATAGTTCCCGAGGTGGGTGCGTGCACCGGCACGCTCATGGCGCCTTGTGCCTGAGCGAGTACTTGCCCACCCAGTACGGTGTCACCCACGTTGACGATGGCCTTGGCAGGTACCCCTAAATGTTGTCGTAGCGGCAATATCAAATGAGCGGGGAGGGGCGTGTCGCGCAGTTCGCCGGGTCGCGATAGCGACTTTCGCTCTGGCGGGTGGATACCCCCATGAATGTCGTGAATCTCTCTCATGCGGCGTCTCGAGAACGGGAATCACTGGCGATGATGTCTACAGGCGGGGTCTCTTCTGTGGGTAAACTCCAATGCCAGAACGCAATGCCCTCCTTTCTTGGGATCAAATCAATACAATCCACAGGACAAGGGTCTAGGCAGAGGTCACAGCCGGTGCACTCGTCTGCAATAACCGTATGCATCACTTTTGCAGCGCCGAGGATGGCATCGACTGGACAAGCCTGAATACACTTGGTGCAACCGATACACTCATCTTCACGAATCCATGCAACCACAGGCGCCTTTTCAGTGCCATGCTCGGCGTCCAATGGCTGTGGCTCAACATCGAGTAGATCGGCGAGTGCTTGAATGGTTTCCTCGCCACCGGGGGGACACTTGTTAATGGCATCGCCAGCTGTAATGGCTTCGGAGTAAGGCCGGCAACCAGGATAACCACACTGACCACATTGGGTTTGCGGCAGCAGCGCATTGATTTGTTCACTTATGGGGTTGCCTTCCACACGAAAACGAACCGCAGCGAATCCGAGTAGGGCTCCGAAAATGCCGCCCAAACTCAGTAGCGCAAGCAATGCGATTAACAAAGGCTGTTCTGTCAGCGCGGATAGCATCAGATGAGTCCAGCGAATCCCATGAAGGCCAGTGAGGCGAGACCTGCTGTGATCATCCCAATAGCGGCGCCTTGAAACGGTTCAGGGACATCTGCAACGGCGAGACGTTCACGCATCGCAGCAAACAAAATGAGTGCAAGCGAAAAGCCCAGCGCCGCACCCAGGCCGTAAAACAGTGATTCGATAAAGTTGTGTGCCTGGTTGATATTGAGGAGGGCCACACCTAAGACCGCGCAGTTGGTGGTGATCAGGGGCAAAAATACGCCTAAGACTCGATGTAAGAGTGGGCTGGTTTTCCGCACGACCATCTCTGTAAATTGCACGACCACCGCGATCACCAGAATAAAACTGATGGTGCGCAGATATTCCAGCTCCAAGGGAATCAATAGGTAGTTATAGGTCAGGTAGCTGCAAACCGACGCTAAAGTCAAAACGAAAGTGGTCGCAACCGACATGCCCATGGCGGTCTCCAGTTTATTGGACACGCCCATGAAAGGACACAGTCCTAGGAACTGTACCAAGACAAAATTATTGACCAAAACCGCACCGACAAGCAGTAGCGCGATATCACCCAGCATGTGGTCCCCCAGCTGTAATTAAACGGCGCATTAATGCTGTAATCATAGGGAATATATCAGGTGACTGGTAGGAAGTATGCGGCGCTTTAGGCGTCTCTTTTGCTGGCGTCTACCATGGCGGCGACCACATCTGCGTCAACTCTTTGTAACAACGGCTCAAAGGGGGCCAGCTGATGCTGAACGAGCGGTGCCTCTAATGCTGTCCAATCTAATGAGGTGCACAAAAAAGTCTCAGATTTTTGAGCCATGTTGGGCAGCACGGGCTTGAGATACGTGGCAAGCACGCGGAAAAGGTTAATGCCAACGGAGCAGACCTCTTGAACCGCGCTGGCTTGCGCTTCGTCCTTTGCCATTACCCAGGGTTTTTTGTCATCGATGTACTGATTGGCGCGATCAGCGAGTGCGATCACTTCACGCATTGCTCGATTGAATTCACGGGCCTCATAGAGCGCGGCGATTGACTCTCCCGCGTCGATAAAAGACTGCACCAGCTCTGGCTCACTGCAGGTGGCGCTGAGTTGGTTGTCGAATTTCTTTCGTAAGAAACCTGCGCAACGACTGGCGATATTGACCACTTTACCAATGAGGTCAGCATTGACGCGTTGCACAAAATCGTCGAGGTTGAGGTCGATATCATCGACGCCACTCGATAATTTAGCGGCGAAGTAATAGCGGAGATACTCTGGGTCCAGATGGGCCAAATAGGTTTCAGCGAGAATAAAAGTACCTCGGCTTTTGGACATTTTGACGCCGTTCACCGTCAGGAAACCATGGGCATAGACTGCAGTGGGCTGTCTCAGCCCAGCACTATCGAGCATCGCGGGCCAAAATAGCCCGTGGAAATTGACGATGTCTTTGCCAATAAAGTGATAAAGCTCTGTATCGCCGCCCGGCAGCCAGTAGGCGTCGAAATCATCGCCTTGCTGTTGGCACAGCACCTCGTGACTCGCGATATAGCCGATGGGAGCGTCTAGCCAGACGTAAAAATATTTGTCTGGGTAGCCGGGAATCTCGAAGCCGAAGTAGGGCGCATCTCGGCTGATATCCCAATCTTGCAGTCCATTGTCTAGCCACTCGCGCAACTTATTAGCAATGGGGAGTTGCAGCTGCCCGCTGTTAATCCACGCAGTCAATAACGCCTCAAAGTGGCCCAGTTGAAAAAACAGATGATCAGACGCTTTGTTCACCGGCGTAGCACCTGAGAGTGCTGAGACCGGGTCTATCAAGTCAGCCGGAGAATATGTTGCGCCGCAGGCTTCACAGTTGTCGCCATATTGATCAGGTGCGCGACACTTTGGGCAGGTCCCTTTGATAAAGCGGTCAGCAAGGAATAACGATTTTTCGGGATCAAAAGCCTGTGTGATTTCGCGGCGGCGGATATGCCCGCCCGCTTCGAGGCGCTTAAAGATGGTCTCAGACCAGCGGCGGTTTTCGTCCGAATGAGTTGAGTGGTAGTGGTCAAATTGAATCAGAAAACCAGCAGAATCTCGCTCGTGATGCGCTTGTATCGCGGCGATATGGGCCTCTGGCGTTCTACCTGCCGCTTCAGCGGAAAGCATAATCGCTGTGCCGTGCGCATCGTCGGCACAGACGTAACGACAGTGATGTCCCCGAGATTGTTGAAAGCGCACCCAGATATCAGTTTGGGCTTGCTCAAGCATATGCCCCAGGTGCAGGGGCGAGTTGGCATAGGGTAATGCCGAGGTCACCAGTATTTTTCTTGCGCCGGCACTCATGCGGATAGCGGTCCCATAAACGATGGCGCGGAGTCTACCGGATTTTAGGTCTTTTCGCTCTCAGGCAGTGATCGGATAGCCGTGCAGAGGGGGTATACTCCCGCAGTCAAGTCATACAAGGAATTCCGGTGGTGTCGTTTTCTCGGCAAGTCGTCGCCGTCGCCTCAGGTAAGGGCGGCGTAGGCAAATCAACAGTGACAACCAATTTGGCTGTGGCGCTAAGCCAGCAGGGATTAAGCGTGGGCTTGCTCGACGCTGATATTTATGGCCCGAGCCAACAACACATGCTCGGTGTTGCCGAAAATAGAACGCCTGATCAACAAGACGGTGAGTTTTTACTCCCCATTGAAGCCTATGGCTTGAAGACTATGTCTATGGGCTATCTGACAACCGCAGAAACACCCATGGTGTGGCGTGGCCCCATGGCCAGTTCAGCGCTCAGTCAGTTATTAGAGAAAACGCTGTGGGGCGATATTGACCTGTTACTCGTCGACATGCCGCCAGGGACCGGTGACATACAGCTCACACTGTCGCAACGCGCGACCTTGTCGGGCGCTGTTATCGTGACAACGCCGCAAGATATTGCTTTGCTCGATGCCCGCAAGGGCATTGAGATGTTTCAAAAGGTCGATGTGCCCGTATTGGGACTCATCGAAAATATGGCCAGCCATACCTGCCCCGCCTGTGGGCACTCCGAGCCACTTTTTGGTGAGGCGGGTGGCAAAAATTTGGCCGCACATTATGCAGTCCCTTTATTGGCACAGATCCCTCTGAGTCGAGCGATCAGAGAGCAATCTGATCAAGGATGCCCCATTGTGGTATCCGATC
>ERZ887942.1850-NODE-1850-length-13852-cov-6.386823_pt1 | contig 13852 bp, 12 predicted proteins | sample MGYA00521099_ERZ887942 | MGnify/ENA primary metagenome ERZ887942 (study PRJEB32303, sample SAMEA104408605) | aquatic metagenome | biome: Brackish water; feature: Pelagic; material: water | place: Baltic Sea | collected 2014-06-07T06:48:00 | depth 16,251 m ... | reverse complement strand
AGATCAGTCACGAGCCATGAAGATCCGGAGGATATACCAGAAAAGCAGGGCCACGCTTGAGAACAGCGATAGTGCAGCAGCAACGTGCTGATCAGTTCGGTAGTGCTTCATCACGTTGGACGTGCTGTAGAGAATCGCCACCGAAGCGAAAATTGCCATCGCACCGGCGAACCAGGTACCGAGATTGAATCCGAAAAGAATGCCGCAAACGATGATTCCCATGGCAATGAAACCGCCGATAACGAGGAAGGATCGAAGGAACGAGAAGTCTTTCTTCGTTATAAAAACCGCCGAGGTCAATCCGGCAAAAATAAACAGCGTCACCAACGCAGCCTTTGGAATGACATCTTTATCTGAAAAATTCACAGCAATGTAAAGAATGGGTAGAAAAATAAAGGCTTCGGCGACAATAAATAGTCCCAAACCGAGATACTGCATACCTCGTGAGGTATCAGACATCGCCCACTTATTAGCGATCCATGAAACGACCATGAAAGCACCGAGAACAAGCAACCAGCTCATTCCGCCAGTCATTTTCGTCGCCATGCTTTCAACCCAGGGTTGCTGGAGAATGACGTATTCAAGGCCGATGAAAGCCAAAATCGCCAGCGCCAAGTGACCATAAGTCCGGCGAATAAAGCCTGCGCGCTCGGCTGGAACCGCGCCAGCAACGGTGTAGGGATTTGCGTATCCAGATGACATAGTTTTAATCAGGTTCGGTAAACGTTACGTTTGAATTCGGTTTCAGGGTAATCTGTTTGCCGGTTTCGAGCAATCTAAAACGCCTCTTCTAAACCTTCGTTTCGTTGACGCACTGCTTCAAATAATGAGACAGCGGCAGCATTGGAAACGTTCAAACAATCTACTGCTCCAGCCATGGGAATAACGATCAATTCGGTGCAATTCTCACGAGTAAGTCGGCGCATTCCCTTTTCTTCGGATCCCATAACGACGCCCACTTTGCCTTTCAGGTCGGTATTATAAAGGCTCTGACTGGCTCCATCCGCCGTTCCAACAAGCCTCACTGAGTAGTCGTCGCGTAATTTTTCGAGACAACGGGCCATATTTCCGACCGTCACGACAGGAACGGATTCGGCAGCTCCACAAGCAATGCGGACCACGGTTTCAGTGACTGGCGAGGACTTGTGGCGAGGCGTGACCACTGCGGTTACGCCGGCACCATCGGCCGACCGCAAACACGCGCCGAGGTTGTGGGGATCCTGAACCCCATCAAGAATGAGCAGCAAAATTTCGTCGTCTTTCTCGGCCAGATCATACAAATGATCCTCTGACATCCGTGCCAGCGTGCCGATAGCGGCAGCTGCATGGACGTTTGGGCGGGCCTCGCGGCGACGGGGTGAACGATTTCGGGGCATGGCCCACCGTCCAACATCGCAACCGCTTTTCAATCGACAAAATTCAACTTTCCAAGCAATAACCAACGCCATGAACAGTCTTCAAAAACTGCGGTGCGCCACCATTATCCCCGATTTTTTTGCGAAGCTGAGCAACGCACTGATCCAGCGTCCGCGTCGTCCCGAAATATTGAATTCCCCAGACCGCGTCTAAAATCGCATCGCGTGAGAGCACCTGGCCGCGCCGTAGGTGGAGGAATTTCAGTAATTCCATCTCCTTTGGTGTAAGACGCTCGGGATCTTGTCCGTCCCGCGTTGCTTCGTAGGTCCGTTCGGAAATCATCGCTTTCCCGATCGAAAAATCTTCCACGGAACTGAGTGCTTCAGCAGCGGCTGGCGCATCGATTCGCTGAACCCGGCGAAGCAGTGCATTGACCCGAGCTACCAGTTCGTGAACGCCAAATGGCTTCGTTACATAATCATCCGCGCCAGAATCAAGTCCCACGACTTTATCAATCTCCTGCCCCTTCGCCGTCAACATCAGCACTGGCAGGTTGCAGCCACGTTTCCGCAAATCACGACAGATTTCGTAACCGTTTTTGCCTGGTAACATCACATCGAGAATGATCAGATCCGGCAATTCTTCGGCAATGGTGTTATCGGCCTCATCTCCGCGCTCGCAATCGGCTACGGCATAGCCTTCGGCGGCAAAAACCTCCGTCAGTCCAAAGCGAATGCTTGGATCATCTTCGACGACTAGAATTTTGGTCTCACTTTTTTTCATGGCGTTTTACGATCCATTCAGTCCTTAGAAATAGGTAATGTCAGAGTGAAGCAGCAACCGCCTCCGTCGCGGCTTCGAAAGTTCAGGTCACCGCTGTGCCCTTGGGCGATCTGCTTGGCGAGCGTTAAACCGAGGCCCGACCCTTGAATTCCGGTGGAAAGGGAATCGTCCGCGCGGTAGAATTTCTCGAAGATCTTCGAGGCATCTTTTCGACGAATTCCCGGTCCGCGATCCATCACGCAAATCGCGACTGATTTCGGATCCGGCGTGGTAATTTTGAGGATAATTTCTTTCCCACCACAGGCGTATTTATCAGCGTTTGAGAGCAGATTCACCAGCACTTGGGAAAGTGCATCGCGATCGCCATTGATCCAGGCAGACTCGCCGTTTTCGTTTTGAAATTTCAGTTCGCAGCCATCGGCCTCGAGATGCATTCGGTAATTTTCCACCGTCTCTTTGGCGAGAGCTACAGCATCGAGTTTTTCAAATTGGTAATTCCGATCGCCACGATCCATCCCTGAAAAATCGAGGATATTATTGATCAATCGCGTAAGCCGGGCCGCCTCCCGCGAAATGATCCCGGAATACTCCGTGCGTTTTTCCGTCTCGATAGCTTTTGATGCGCTCAGCATATCCGAGAACATACGAATCGACGTCAGCGGAGTTTTTAATTCGTGACTCACATTGCTCACAAAGTCGGTTTTCTGACGCGCCAAAAACATCTCACGATTCACGTCGCGGAAAATCAATATCGAACCAAGGACGATGGCCGCGAGGAGAATAGGAACGAGCAACCACAACGTGAATCGCGCGGTTTGAGCCGATTTGGTGAGCGAATCAGGATCCACCCAATAGGCGCCGACTTCCCAATGCGGGAGGATTTCCCCGACTTCCGAAGCGACAAAAGGACGGCGCCAATCGGTTGCGAAACCGGCTACTGTTTGCCCTACGACATCGACTTCGGAATCTAAAAGAGCGAGACAAACCTCCTCGTTGTTCTCCTGAAAAAACGCGGCTCCAGCTACGATTTCGGAGAGCCGTTCACGAATTTCTTTGAGATCCAATTCCGCCCAGAAAATTTTCCCGGGCGCATCCGGATGGCGTACCCACAACAAAACTTGTAGCCCGTTATTTAAAAACCGGGCAATCGCGCCTTCTGGCTGATCTCCGATAATTTCGTTCAATCCAGCGTTGTCGACATCGAGGCTGGACCAGGAAGTGGCATTGACCCCATTGCCTAACACATTGGTCACCGTCTTGTTCATGGCCTGCTCTCTCTGACCGATTTCGCCATTGCCGATTTGAACCCACGGGCTGACCGTTCGCGGTTTCTGAGGCGAAACAATCCCTCGCTGAGGCATCAACCCATCGGAGCTTAAATTCCCTCCCGCTGGAGCATCCTGTTGCGGCGGGGAATTACTTTGAATGGCGACGACATCGGCAAGTTTCTCTTGAATTTCCGGAGCCTCTTTCTGCGCATTTTTTTGATAACGAAGCTGCTGTTTCTGAGTTTCATAATCGTTTACCGACGAAAAATCTCTCCGAGCTACGCTTTGACTCATTAACTTCGAATTTGCCACGGCGACATTCACTTTTTCCGATGCCTCTTGGGGAATGGCACCGGGCTCCATGGGAAGTGCAAGCGGAGCCCCTTTTTTCGCCTTTGATTTTTTGATTTCATCATCCGGCCGCATCGCACTGGCAGCAGGCGCAGCGGTTTTAGCAAGAGCTTCAGGCTCAGATGACGCAGATTTAGGAGCAGGTGCACCTCGATCCGACTTCTTGAACTTAAAAGAAGAAACCATCCTGTTCTCAGTCTCTGCTTTTTCCCGGTCGACCTCTTCTGTTTTAATGAAGTACCCCACCGGACTGGTTGTCGCATACACCTCCGCCCGGGTTTGATTGGAAAGAAAAAGCCGGTTGTAACGGAGAAATTCCTGCGATTCGGGATCCGTTGTATCTGCAGATGGAGAAAGAATAGCGCCCTGCTCAGTAACCACGCAACCCACCAACGCCTGTCCCCATCTGGATTTCAGCTCGGCATCGAACGTCGTCGATAGATTTTCAGCTCCTTTTTCATCCACCAAATCTCCGACCACTCCCTGGAAATAAAGCCGAACATCATTCATGAATGTGTTCAGATCAGAAGCGAGCGCATCGGTCGCCGTCTGGTGCAAAATCGCACGCTGGCTTTGAACGACGATCTCCTGATCACGCAACGCACTCAACGCTAACCAAGCCAGAACGAGACTTGGCACGATGACCGCGATTGCAAAAATGGAGGCGAGTTTTTTCACAGATTCTAAATTAGGGGAATGACTACAATACGCTGAAAAACGGAAAACGTCCCCGCCGTTTCGGATTCAAAAAATCCTACGGCGAGAACGCTATCTGCGCTCAACAGTTAAGTTTCAGGGACATTATTTGACGGCTTGTTTCGAATTGCTCTGGCTGTAAATCCGACTCTGAAATGACTTCCGACCGGATTTTTCCAATCCACGACTTTCGTCCAGAGTGCTTTCAGTTTTTTCCAAAACGGTGATCTCTTCCTGAATCGCATCCGTCCATGCTGCAGGAGCCGCTTCTTTTGCTTTTTTCAAATTTCCGATCTGGGAAAAGATCTGGGTGCGGCATTTTGCAACGTCGCCGGAGTCCGCGAGTGCGAGTGCTTTTTTCGACTCATCGACGTTCTGATAAATCGCAGCAACGGCAACGATGTCTTGGTCACGCGTTTTTTCAGCGAGCGATTTGTCATCAGTGTAACCAACGACTACTTCGCGCTTCATCGACTGTGCATTCTCATTTTTCACCGCGTCGTCGAACGTCATGACCACTTCCGCCATGGGCGCTCCCGCTTCGAATACAGAAGGATCAACCATTGCTTCAAGGATCAATTCACGGCTTTGATCTCCTGCGAGCGTGCCGAATTTCACTGAGCCACGACGGTTTTCGAAGGCCTCACCACGTCCATAAAAGCGAATCGGCTTCACGCCTTTCGGGCAGATAATTTCGACCACAATCTTCCGGGCGACGATACTCTGCAATTCACCGAGTTCCTTTTCAAAAACGTTCGGCAGCTCCTCGACATCAGCGACGTAGTAGTAATTCGCGTCGCTTGCCTCGGCCAACGAGGTCATCAGATCTTCGTTGTAATTATCTCCCAGCCCCACCGTGGAAACTGAAATCTGACGTTTCGCCAGGGCCTGACCGAGCATGGAAATGTCACGGTTGCTCGACGGCCCGATATTTGCAATTCCGTCCGAAAGGAGAATCACGCGGTTGATTTTTTCGTCGCCAAAATATTCAGCCAACTGCTTTCCACCGGTCTCAACACCGTGGTAAAGCGCCGTGCTTCCGCCCGCTTGAATGTTGCGAATCGCCCGCTTGAAAGTCGAACGCTTGTTGCCGACTTTCTGAGCCGCAATCAGCACATCGACATCTGAATCATACATCACGAGCGAGAACACATCGTCCGCGGCAAGTTGATCCACCAACATTTCAGCAGCCTGCTTGGCCTGCTCGAGTTTTTTGCCGGTCATCGATCCTGATCGATCCAAAACCAAGGCGATGTTCAATGGCATTCGCGTCAGCTTTTTTTCAATCGGAAGCCCAGCGACATCGATTTTGATGATGACTTTTTGTTCAACGCCATTTTTGACGATCAACGGTCGGTCGACCCGGGTTTTGAGTTCAACCGAATGCGCTGCGGCGAATTGTGAGAGGCCGAAAACGCCGGCGACAACAGGAATGAGATAGTTGATTTTTCTTATCATGCCCCAATCCTCGCACCACTCTGAAAAGAGTTGTCAGGGGTGCGTAAAAGGGTTGTAAGAAAATTGTAAGTTCTTATAAATACTCCTGATAAAGCGGTTTCACGATGATCTCCGGCACCACCACATGCGCCGGTAGGCCTGCAATTGCCACGACCAGCATACCAATGTCTTCCGGGTGAACCATCTTCGCCTTTACGTCATCAGGAACCGGCACGGGGCGATCGTCCAGAAGCGGCGTATTCACTTCGCCCGGGTACACATTGGTGATGCGAATTCCGTTCGGCGCCTCTTCCGCACCGACTTCGGTTCCGAGAGCAGTTGCGGCGAATTTCGAAGCTGCGTAAGCCGCGCCAGCTAGAGGCAACGCTCGTTTTCCGGCGATCGATGACACGTTGAAAATGATTCCATCCTGACGCTCACGCATTGAAGGCAGAACTGCATGCATCACGTTGAAAAAGCCCGTGCAGTTCACCGCGATCAGTTTGTCAAAGTCAGCGGGATCGAGCACTTCCATGCGGCGCTGCGCGATGTTCACGCCCGCGCAATTCACCACGATATCGAGCGGCCCGATTTCGTTGATCAGTTCAGAAATCCCATCCCGATCCGCCACATCACGCGCGCGAACGGCCGGTTTATTTTCGCCAAACGTTTCCGCCGCAGCCGCAAGTTTTGCTTCCGTCCGTCCCGTAATCGTGACCTCGCAACCTGCTTCAACCAGAGACTGCGCAATACCAAGTCCGATTCCACTTCCACCGCCCGTGACGAGCACTTTTTTTCCAGATAAATTCATGGCGCGACCATTGCGCACAATTCGGCATCCGGCAAGAAATCGAGGCTCCGCAGAACTTTTTGAAAGTTCGGCTACGTCTGGAATTCTACGATCCGATAGGGTTGGTTCATCGAACGCATACTGTTGGATCGTAGAGTCCGTTTTCGCTGGAAATGCGCGACCGGAGTCTCCAAGATCGAGAAATGCGCCTTAACCGCGAAACGATAGACCTGCCGTTCGATATCCCGCCTTTGATTGGAACGACCATCTTCGCTGCGTTTCTATTTATCTTCGCTCTGGTTATCTTACGGATGCTGGCTCATTTCCTCTTGCTAGTTCTGGGACTTTTCTTCCGGAATCGGGAATCGAAAGAGGACTATCCAATCGAAAAAGGGGCTGCAACAGGCCTTGGGTATTTAGCAATCTTCGGGGCGGTTTTTTATGCCTATCAATCAGTTGGTCTCATCCCGTCACTAATCGCTGCCGCCATTATTTTCTGCCTTCACTTCTTCTGGTTTCAACGTTCTAAGGAGCCCCACGAAGACTAACCGCTAGATCAGATGGTAATTGGCGCCGATTTTTCTTTGTTCTCAGCGCTTGGTAGGCTTGAATTGGCACTTCCTCGTTTTCTAACACGAAACCTGAATTCATGCTCCTCCTCCGCAACTCGATCTTGTTGGGTTTTGCGGTCGTATTTTTCGCGACTGCAGGGGGAATCGTCGTCGCGCAAGATCCTGCCCCAGATCCGGCAGCACCTGCGGTGGCGGGGATTGAAACGGAAGGCCCTGTCGAATTGCTCAAACGCGGTCGCGCAGCGTTTGCGGCATCGAATTTTGCGGAAGCCGAGCAGGCGTTGGGAAAATTCGTGACTGATTACGGTGCCGACGAGCAAGCAAAGGAAGCGGCACGAATTCACACGCCCATGGTCGCGATTTCCAAGGTGGGCCTGAAGAAATTCGATGAAGCTCTGGTATGGATCGATCGCTCTTTTCAAGATCCCGAGCTCCCTCCGACGTTTCGCGATGAACTGAGTTTTTGGAAAGGCATTTGCCTGATGACTCAACAGAAACTCGTCGAAGCGCAGGAAGCTTTCGGCGAATATTGGGCGAACGAAAATTTCAACGCGTTCAAGCGCTACGAGGCCCTGCTTCTTTTTGCAACGCTGTATTTGCAGCAGGAATTTCCGGCTTTCGCGGCGGATTTTCTGGAAGGCGAGCTTCCGAAGTTTCGCGACAAAGCTCCTGAAGCGGCCAGCCGGGCAGTGGTTTTACAGCTCTACGCACGACTCGCGGCGAAGCAAAATGACAAAGCTCTCGAACTCCTGAAAGCGGAATACCCCCGCATGAATGAGATGACTCAGGTGATTAGCTTTCAGACGCTGGCGATGCAGCTGGGCGCGAGTTTTCTCGAAGCGAAAGACTGGCACAACGCGATCGCCTGCCTCCAGCGAATTTGGCCTCGCGAACGATTACTGGAATATCAGAATGCGAAGATTGCTGAAATCGAAGAGAGGATCGACATGCTGAAAAAGCGTCCAAATACGCAGTCGATCGTTTTTCAGCTGGAAGGAATTTTGAAACGGGTTCGCCGCGAAATGGAGAATTTTCAGAAAATGGAAAACTTCGATTCGGCACTCCGGCTTCGTTTAGCGATGTCACTTCAAGGACTCGGCCGGTATCGCGAAGCCGCGCTGGTGATGGAGGAAATGCTCAAAACGATGCCGCAGGATAAGGTCGTGGATTCGGCAAGTTTGGCGTTGGTTCAATGCTGGATGGAAATCGAGCGTTGGCCAAAAGCAATTGAAGCGGCCGATCTCTATGTCGAAAAATTCGGAGAAACGGGTGAAAATCTGGCGACGGTTCTATTCTTCAAAGCGGAAGCGTTGAAGGAGAGCCTCGACTTTGCAGAAGCCCAACTGGCCTATGGCGAGCTCGTCGAAAAATTCCCCGAAGATCCCATCGCGCCGAAAGCGGTTTTCATGCAGGGCTTCCTTTATCTTCAGCAGGACGACAATGACGGCGCTCAATTTCAGTTTGATCAAGTCATCCGAAAATTTCCGGATTCACCGATGGTCGAAGCCGCAGATTACTGGACGGGGATGGCACTTTCTTTTGCGAAGGACTACGTCCCTGCGCGCGAGCACATGCAGGGCTATTTGGACCGCCACGATCAGCCGCAGTATAAAAAAGAAGCGCTGTTTCGAATCGCTGTCTGCACATTTTCGAATGCGGAATATGTCGAATCCATCGCGCTTTTCGAAGACTGGTTGGCAACCTACGCGGGTGACCCAATGGCTGATGAAGCCAACCTATTGCTCGGTGATGCCTACTTTGGCGAAGGCGATGCTGAAAAAGGATTCGCTGCTTACGAAGCTGTCCGGCCAAGTTCGGTTCGATTTTTTGAAGACGCTTGGTTTAAGAAAGGCAAAGCCATGAAACTGCTTGAAGAGTTCGAGCAGATGCGTGGGCACTACGAGGAATTTGTGAAAACATATCCGACGAGCAATCGGATGCCGGAGGCGGTTTACTGGATGGGGTGGGTCGATTCAACCCAAGATCAGCCCGCGAAAGCCCGCGAAATTTACTGGCAGACCATCGACGAATTTGGGAATGATCCGGACATGACCACGGTCGTCGATTTGTTTTCGGCCTTGCCAAAAGCCTACAAAAACGACGGCGAAGAAGGACGGCAGGCGCTGCTATTGCGTCTCGAAAAAACGATGGCGACGGCCGAAGCCAAAGATCAAAAAACCCTGGCGCTGCGAGCAGCTTTTGCCCGGGCGAATCTAATTTCAAAGAAAAGCCCGCAACTTGGTCAGTCGGGATTATTGGCAGCTGGAAAATTCGCTGATCCGAAAATTCACAATCCAATGATCACTGTCGCAATTGCTGATGCGCAGCGCGAAGCGGGCAACCTGTTGGTCGCGAAAAAAATGTTCACCAAGATTCGAAAATGGAATCCACGAGCGGTTCAGAAAGATAAAATTTACGCAGGCCTCGGAGCGATCGCCGAGACGGAGAAAAATTATACGGAGGCGATCAAGTATTACGAAAAGTTCGAGAAAGAAACGGCTTCTTCAACCGGGCTCGGCGACATCCAGTTAGCGAAGGCGCGAATTTATGCCGCCCAAGGTCAGAAACAAAAAGCTCAGGAAACGCTCGAAACGATGCTGGAAGGCGGGACGATCGCAGCGGCAACCAAAGCAAAGGCACTTTATGATATCGGCCAGATTCTGATTTCCGAAGGCGAGACGAAAAAAGCGACGGCCTATTTCGAGCGCGTCTACGTGGCCTACGGAAAATTTGGCGAGCTGAATGCAAAAGCATACTGGGCACGCGGAGAGGCTTTGGAGGATTTGAAAATGCTTCCTGAAGCGCTCGAAGTGTATCAGGAATTGGCCAGTCGCGACGATCTCTCGCGCTACGACGAGTTCAAGAAAGTCGGCGAGAAAATTAGTCGACTCGAACCGCTCGTTCCGAAAAAAATCGAGCCCGAAGTTCAGGAGAATGCCAACGAGGAGGTCGGAACATGAATCGGTTTCTTCTGCCAATCGTTGCTGCTATTTTTCTGGCAACCAGCTCACACGCACTTGATGTGATTCATCTGCCGGATGGTCAATCCATTCAGTGTCGGATCGATGCGATTACCGACAACATCGTGACTTATTCGACCTCGGTGCGTCTGCCAAATGGCCGAACCGGAACTTCGCAGCGGACCATTCCAGCTGACCGCGTGAAGTTTATCGACTTCGGGCCGATCCCCGGTGAAACGGAATTGATGGCGAAATTGGGAACGGCGACAGTCGAAGAAATTGACCTGATTTGGGATAAAAAATATCGCAATCTCCATCGCCCGAAATCAAACACCGGAACGATTGGAATTGCTCTCGGCAATGCGCTGTTGAAAAAGGAAAACGACTTTCACTGGAAGCGTGCGCTCGAATTGTTCGGCATCATTCACAAAGAAGCGTGGGATCAGGGATCAAAGAATGCAGCGAAACAAGGGCGGCTCAAAACGCTGATTCGGCTGGGCGAATTGGAAACAGCAATTACCGAGGCCCGACAGCTCGCGACCGAAACGGAAGATGCCACGATGCTGATCGAAGCTCGCTACATCGTGGCGCGTGCGGATTTTGAGAAACTGAAACAACTCGAAGAAGAGAATCCCAAATGGGAAGAAGACGACACCGTTCGGCCCGATCGAAATCGATTGTATCACACCACGATCGATCAATTTTTATGGCCCTACTTGTTTCATGGAACGAAAGTGGAAGTTGCTTCGCGAGGACTTTTTGCCGCTGGTGAAGTCTATCAGTTTGCAAATAAAGCAGATCTCGCCAAAGCCTGTTTTGCAGACATCGTGCAACTTTATCCTGAATCCGAAGCTGCGATGAAAGCTCAGGAAATTTTTCAGAATTTTAACACAACCACAGAACCGACTGATGACCCACCCGAAACCAAGTAGCAGCCATTTTTGGAAAATTACCCTGCTTTCCGCAACCCTGATTTTTTCCAACGGAGCGATCAGCTTCGCCCAGGATGGCAATGCCGACACCGTCACTACAACTGAAGACGGCACGACTGTTGAAACGCAATCGGCGCTTGATCTTTACAAACAGGGCGGCGGTTTCATGCACGTGCTTTTGATTTGCTCGATCGGCACGATTGCCGTTGCCGTTTATTGCTTTGTTCAAATCAACGCCAATAAAATGGTCCCCAAAACAATGGTCGATCAGGTGAATGCCGCGATGGCCTCGAAAGATGTCGGCTCGGCCTATCAAGTTTGTCAATCGACGCCAAACAGCTACGCGAACGTCATTTCGAGTGCGTTACTGAAAGTTAATTTTGAGCGTGATTTAGCGAACAAGGTTTCCATGGTTGATGCCGCCGGCGAATTGCTCGACGAAGAAGAGCACAAACAGATGGTGTGGATCAATTACCTGAATGTCTTCGCGGTTCTTGCTCCGATGATTGGATTGCTGGGAACGGTTTGGGGAATGATTCAGGCGTTTGATCAACTAACCTCTGGAAATGCGGGACCCGCGGAATTGGCGGGCGGTATTAAAATTGCGATGGTGACGACGGCGGGCGGACTTCTCGTGGGAATTCCGGCGATGTTTTTCTACCTGTTTTTCCGCGACCGATTGCAGGGAGTGATGACAAAAATTCAACGCCACGCCAGTTTCGCGATCGATATTTTATCCGGCGAAATTCGACTCGAAGGCGCATCCACTCCCGCTGAAGAAGTTGCGGCTGAGCCCGAAGCGTAAATCCTGACTCCCGAATCCTTCCCAAATGATCCGCAGAAAAAAAGCAGACGGAGAAGTCGCGTTCAACATCACGCCGATGATTGACATGACATTTCTGCTTTTGATCTTTTTCATGGTGACCCAACGGATCACCGAACAGCAGATCAACGTTCCGATTACCCTCCCCATCGCGATTTCCTCTGTCAAACCCAGCAAGGTCGAGCGCGACATCGTGAACATCGACGGCGTAGGAAATTATTACATCGGCGACCGGCCAGCGACAAAGGACGAGTTGATGGCTCACCTTCGTATAAAATTTAAAGACTACCCGCCCCTGCAGATTTACCTGCGGGCGGACAAAAACACGCCCACCAAAAAGATCCGCGAATTCATGGACATGGCCGCCGAAGTCGGCGCGCTCGATGTGATTTTTGGAACCTACGCCAAATGAAATTTAACCTTCCAACGAACCTACAGGGCGACAAGCTGGCTCGCCAGCGGTCTGAGGACAGCCGAGAATCGGCTCCGCAAGACTGCTCTGATACGAATAGGGTACGTTCGATGGACCAACCCTATCTGTTCGTAAAACTAATTTGAAATGCGTCGCCGCCGTTCCAGATCCCGATCGACCAAAGTTGTCGAAATGCAGATGGGCCCCATGATTGACATGGTGTTTCTGCTGCTCGTTTTCTTTATGGTTTCGGCGAAACCGGTCGTCGAGGAGTCAGACATTCCCATGGGGTTGCCGGGGCAGGTTTCGCAGGAGGAAGCAGTCGATATTCCCGATGAAGCGCGGGTTATTATTCAGCCAGATGGGCAAATCGTGCTGAACGAACAAGCGCTGGATACTCCCAACGGACGAAATTTACCGGAACTGCGAGCCTTTCTAGTGCGGTTTAAGAAAGCAGCGGATTCAGCAAAAGCAGATGCGCTGGTGACGCTTGCACCTCACGACACGGTGCCGCATCAGCGATTGGTCGATGTTTTAAATGCCTGCGCGGAAGCGGGGATCACGGGAGTCACTTTAGCGGGAGCCACTGACGGCGAATAAAACCATGAGCATCACCGTAAAACTCGATCAACCTGCTCCAGCGCCAGCTCCGAAACCTAAAAAAGTGAAGCGGCAGCCCTCCGGTGAAGACCGAGTGAAATCTGGTCGCAAGGCAATGATCACGTCGGTGATTGTGGGATCGATCGTGGTGCATTTGATTGGACTGGCGATTTTTGGATTGTGGACGGTGGCTGAATATTTTACGCGGCCGGAAGCGCGATTCGAAGTGCAGAAAAAGGTCGTGAAAATACCCCCGAAGCCGCCGGAACATAAAATGAACGTGGCGAAGCATGAGGCGATGGCTCCAAAACCGGTTTTTAATGACAAGTTGGTTTCTACTAGGCCGTCTGATTTTGCGCTACCGGAACTGCCGCAGGTGAATTTGGATCAAATGCTGCCGTTGGATCCATCGGAACTTATTTCGGATCAAGTGAACGGATTGGTTGGCTCAGCGCCGTTGGGCTCCGGACTTGGCAGCGGCATGGGCGGTGGCGGTGGAACCGGCAGCGGGATGAGTTTCTTCGGGGTGAAGGCTGACGGAGACCGCATTGTGCTGCTTTTTGATGTTTCTTCGTCAGTGGTGAATAAAGCAGAGAAAGCGGGAGTGCCGCTGGAGCGAATTCAGGAGGAGACGCTGAAAATGATCGCGGGATTGCCGATTTCCGCACAGTTTTCGATGATTCAATTCACTCAGAATTACAAGCCGTTCAGCGCTGAATTACTCGCAGCAACTCCAGGAAATAAGGAATTGGCTCAGGAATGGGTCAAAGATGAATGGGTCACCAGTGGTTCGATGTCGGGCCGCGGAGTCGTTTCAAATCCGCGCGGATTGATAGCCGTTTTGGAAAAAGCCTTCGAAATGCGTCCGAACG
>ERZ887942.1842-NODE-1842-length-13892-cov-7.361205_pt1 | contig 13892 bp, 10 predicted proteins | sample MGYA00521099_ERZ887942 | MGnify/ENA primary metagenome ERZ887942 (study PRJEB32303, sample SAMEA104408605) | aquatic metagenome | biome: Brackish water; feature: Pelagic; material: water | place: Baltic Sea | collected 2014-06-07T06:48:00 | depth 16,251 m ... | reverse complement strand
GGCCTCGAACAAGCCGCAATCTTTCGTCAATAAACGACCCGGTTAGATTCGAAGACCGCAACTTTTGCCGAAGCGGACCTTTAATAGGAAATGAAGATCCTATTCACGTCCGCTCTTTTTTTGGCAACAATCGCCGCATTCGGTCAGGAAAAAACCGCCGAACAGTTCAAACATCTCGATAAAAATGGCGACGAAAAGCTAACCGTAGAAGAAGCTCCGGAGCGCGCTCGATTGATTCGAGCCGCAGATGCCGATAAAAGCGGCGACGCGACCCTGGCGGAGATCGCAGCGATTCTGAAACTGGGATTGAGGAGGACACAACCTGATCCGAACACTCCTCCTTCGACAACGGTCGCTGAGAAATTTCCAGAAGACGCCCTTTTTACAAAGACCTCCTGCCAGCGAGCCGCCCAATATTCCGATGAAGCAAACGGGCATGCAGTTGTCGTGATGCATCGGGGAAAGATACTCTTCGAACACTACGCGAACCGTTGGTCCGCTGAAAAACCACATCGCCTCGCCAGTGGCACGAAAAGTTTCTCGGGGGCATTGCTCGCGGCCGCTGTGAAAGACGGACTACTCACACTGGACGAGCCAGTTTCAAAAACGATCACTGAATGGAAAAAGGACGAAAAACTCGCGGTGATTACCATTCAGGATTTACTGAGTCTGACCAGCGGAATTCATCCGGGAACCGTCGGAAAAGTGCCTGCCTACGCCGAGTCCATCGTACAAAAACGCCAAAAAAAACTCCCGGAGAAAAATTCTCCTATGGTCCTGCGCCGTTTCAGGTTTTCGGGGAAATCATGCGCCGAAAGCTCGATGGTACGGATCCACTCGCCTATCTTAAAAACGAAATCCTCGATCCCATTGGCATGGAAATCGGTTTTTGGAATCGAGGCTCCGATACCCATCCCCAGCTTCCGTCCGGTGCGCACATTAAAGCGACCGAATGGATCAAATTTGGAGAATTTTTGAGAACTGACAACGGGAATGTCCTCGACAAGAAAACGGGGGCAGCCTGCATCAAAGGCTCAACCGCGAACCCACGATACGGCATAGCATTCTGGCTTCTCGAAGAGGGCTTTATGGCTGCAGGCGCAGGAAAACAAAAGCTCTATGTTCTCCCTGAGAAAGAAATGGTCGTGGTGCGATTCGGTGAAACAAAAGGCCAGCAGTTCAAAGATGACGTATTTCTGAAACGACTTTTACCGACTGAAAAATAGCACGTTTAGAGGCTGGTAAGGGACTTTCATCCTGTTAAACTTTACGTTCTAAAATCGATAAAAATTGTAACTAGAATTCGATCCAAACATTATGAATCAAAATTCCCGCCGAACTTTCATCAAAGGCGCGACCGCTGCAGCTGTCGTTGGCCCGAACATCATTATCAACACTCCCGGAATCGCCGCGCCAAGTGAGCGACTTACCGTTGGATTCATCGGAGTCGGAGGTCGCGGTTTCAATAACCTTGATGGCCTTAAAAATCACGGCGACACGCAGGTATTGGCCGTCTGTGATGTCGACAAACTTCACTACGGAAAAAACGTAAAACGAGGCGGAAAAGCCTACGGTCGCGATGCGGCAAAAATGCACGTTGAAACGCATTACTCAAAAGAAGGACGCGAATACAAAGGCTGCGACACCTACGCAGACTACCGCGAGATTTGCGCTCGTGAAGATATCGATGCGATTGCCGTTTCCACCCCCGATCACTGGCACGCTCTCGCAACCCTCGAAGCGCTCAACAACGGCAAAGACGTTTATTGCGAGAAGCCTGTGACTCACTGGTTTCACGAAGGCCAACTCGTTTACAAAAAAGTCGCCGAGAAAAAAGCCATCTTTCAAACCGGTTCGCAGCAGCGCTCCGATAAGAAGTTTTATCAGGCCGTCAAACTGGTTCAAAACGGCGTTCTTGGAAAACTCAGCGATGTGAAAGTCGGTCTGCCAAAAGGTCACAACGATCCTCAGGGCGACATTGAAGACCACAACGTGCCTGAGAACCAGGATTACGATTTCTGGACTGGGCCTGCGAAGAAGCTGCCTTACATGCGCGCAACGAATCACTGGAATTGGCGCTGGCTCACCAACACCGGCGGCGGACAACTCATGGACTGGATTGGTCATCACCAGGACATCAACGCCTGGGCGCTCGACGTTCAAAAAAGCGGCCCGCTTACAGTGCAAGTCGCAAAGTGGGTCATGCCAACTGGGACTGACATTTACGACTGCCCAGTCGATTACGATGTTCACTGCGAATACGAAGGCGGCATCAAAGTTTCCATCGGTAATGTAAATCCAATGGGCACCAAGTGGACCGGCGAAAATGGCTGGATTCACGTGACACGCGGCAAGATCACCGCTTCAAACGAAGCGTGGTTGGCAGATGATTTCAATGCAGGCGACAAAGAACCTTATGAAGGCGGCCTTACCGCGAATCACCACCGGAACTTCATAGATTCCTGCAAATCTCGGAAAGAAGCGATCGCTCCGGCAGAGAATGCACATCGCTCCATCACACCGGGCCACATTGCCTATGTTTCGGCGGCTTTGGGCAACAAGAAACTCCACTGGGACGCTGCAAAAGAAGAGATCGTCGCCGATGCAGAAGCACAGAAATTGCTTCTGCGCACAGATTATCGCAGCCCTTGGGAGCTGAAGGCGTAATCTGAACTTATTTCAAAAAACGTCGCTCGGAGAAATTCGGGCGACGTTTTTTTGCGCCCGAATCCGACCTACGGGTTCAAAAACAAAACCGAGGACGCTGTGTAGCCGTGCACAGAATTTTGCCCTCCAACCGGTCCAATTTCTCCATTACAGAAAAATCCGCTGATGGGCACCTTTCCGAACACGTCTTCGAAAATCGATGCATCATGATTGGGCTCTTCGAACAATCGAACTCCTCTCCCCGCGCAGGTAAACATCAACGCTCCAAATGGCTCTCCGAATTCCTCCTGCGCATCTCGACAGGCAATTCGCAAATCTTCATCGGCTGAATCCTTGTCCCGCACTTGAAATTGCATCGTCTGGCCTACCCGAGGCAATGCCCCGATCGCAACCACACCGGCATTGGGATCGCCGCCGATGATGTTTCGGACAAGAAAATCCCCACGTTTAAAATCATCAACGTATTCAGAAATCGCGAGACCTGCGAAAATATTTCCGCGAGCTTCCAATCGTTCGTCTTCATCAAGCGATTCATACGTTTCCTCCAATACCTGATACGCCTCTCGCCCACCAATTTGAAGCAGCACATTTTGATCAACGCCGGTAATCGTATACGGCTCGCCGATCGGACGGCACCCCTGGCTGACAACCCCGCCGAACTTCACGCCTCCTCGAAAATTTACGGCCATCATTGCCGCGTCTAAAACTCCCTTTTCGGTGAAAAGAAAAATGTCCTCCGAGTCCGGCCCACCACTCGCCAGTCCGCCAAAACAAGGTATGTCTGGATACGCCGTGTTCCACCCCTGCAGCCACGAATCAGTGCTCATGCGTGTCGGATCGCCCATCGTCAGCCAACCGCCATTTTTATCACCGTTCATTTTCAAACCGGTAATTGCTTGCCACGGCGTGCCTAATTCCGCGTCCGCAAAATCTTCTTCAGTCAGCGGAGCACAAGTAATTTCCGTATTCGGAAGCCGCAAGAAAAGCAGCGACATTCCACTGACATTTTCATCTTCCTGCCCCACACCAACCAGCCCGTATCCTGAGCAACCGACCACTTTCGGAGCGTGCCCGTCGATTTGAACGATTTCAGAAAATTCCTTCAAATGGTGCTCCCAATCCGAACTCACGAACGCAAAAACAATATCAGGAGCTCCGCCCAATCGACTCCGCGCAGCTGTAACCGCTTGCATCACCACGTCCTCATCAAACGTGGTTCGGATCAAACATGACGTCGCCTGATTGGATTCTAAATCGATCTCGTTCTGCATTGCTTCGTGTCCCCATCCTATTTCAGAATCGCCTCGCGAGCAAAGCAGATTCGCTTTTGCTTTTCACGATCCAACAGGGCGACAAGCTGGCTTGCCAGCGGTCTGAGGATTCCGCGACAGCGGGACCGGAAGATAGCCCTAATACGAACCAATAGGGTCTGTTCGACGAATCAACCCTGTTCGATCGAAAGCATCGCACGAATCAATAGGGTTCGATCGTTGAACATACCCTATTGATTCGTGTAAAATCCATACATGACTCGAATTTCTCTCTGCGTCCTGTTTGCGCTTTCTCTCTCGGCATTTGCCCAAAAGAACGCTCCGGCCATTCCCGACTTCACAAAAGGAGCCAAGCTGGAGCGGAATGCGCCTCACGACTGGAGTCTTGGGGCGACCGGCGCTCGTGGCTGGGTCTATGCGGCGAAGGGCGAATCGACCGCGAGCCGCCAAATTTTAATCACGGATGTGACGGCCGATTCTCCATCGAACGGGGTTTTGGTAAAAGGGGATGTGATTCTCGGGCTCAATGGAAAGCAATTTGATTCTGACGCACGAATCGCTTTTGCAAAGGCGATCACAACCGCAGAAGCCGCCGACGGCAAGCTCAAGCTGATTCGCTGGCGCGGTGGGAAAACGGAACCAGCGGAAATTAAAATCGCAGTGCTGGGAAAATACTCGGGCACGGCTCCCTACAACTGCGAGAAGTCGGATCGGATCTTTGAAGCGGGTTGTGAATCTATCGCGCGAAATATCAAATCGCCGGATAAAAAGCGGCGTCATCCGATCGTCCGGGCGCTGAATGCCACGGCGTTGCTGGCGAGCGGTGACGAGAAATACCTGCCCCTAGTGAAGAAGGAAATCGAGTGGGCCAAAGAATGGGAGATCAACGATGGTGATTTGCACTGCTGGGCTGCCGGGTGGGTGAATCTTTTCCTTGCCGAATATCTGCTCGCGACAGGCGACAAATCGGTAATGCCTGCGCTGAAAAAGCTGAGCTACGAAATCGCGAACGGCCAGAGTAATGTGGGGACTTGGGGGCACCGATTTGCCTACGAGCACAACGGAATTTTGATGGGCTACGGCGCGATGAACCAAGTCGGGCTCAGCCTGACGACGTCGATGGTGATTGCCCGCGAGGCCGGGGTTGATGATCCAGAGGTCAATGATGCCATCGCAAGAAGCCGGACATTTCTTGAATTCTACGCAGGTCGCGGCGCGATTCCCTACGGCGATCATCACCCGTGGTTGCAGATGCACGATGACAATGGCAAAGCCTCCGCAGCGGCTGTGATGTTCGACTTTCTCGGCGACAAAGAGGAAGCGGAATTTTTCTCCAAGATGGGCACGGCGAGCTATGGCATCGAGCGGGAGTCTGGGCACACGGGGAATTTCTTCAACATGCTCTGGGCTCTGCCGGGCGTGTCGCGAAGTGGACCGGAAGCAACCGGAGCATGGATCAATGAATCCGCGTGGATGATGGATTTGGCTCGGATGCACGACGGCTCGTTCGACTTTCTTGGTAAGCCTGCGGCAACCGGTGGCGAGCATTCGTTTCGCGGTTGGGATTGCACTGGCGCGTATTTGCTCGGGTATTCGCTGGGGCGAAAGGGAACGCGGTTCACCGGTAAAAAGCCAAGCGTGTCCCCGACACTTTCGAAAGCAGAAGTCGCGACGATCATCGAAGACGGTCGCGGCTGGATGCCGACCACAAAATCAGAGAGCTACGATGCTCGATCCGTTGATGAACTGCTGAAAAGCATCGCAAGCTGGTCCCCGGTGATTCGTGAGCGGGCTGCGATTTCGCTGATGAAGAAAGACGACCCTAAAATCGTCCCCGCGCTTTTGAAGATGGCCGCTTCGCAAAACAAAGACGAGATCTTCGGTGCCTGCGCGGGCTTCGAGCATTTGAAAGCCAAAGGTGCAGCCGGTGTCCCGGCGATGCGCAAGTTGCTGGCACACGACGATTTCTGGGTAAAGGCTCAAGCAGCGGAAGCGCTCGCAGGAATTGGCGAGCCAGCTCGCGTTGCAATTCCGGATTTGCTAAAACTCGTCGCTGCCCCGGCTGATCCTGCCGACAAGCGCAGCTACTTGCAGCGATATCTCGCCTTTGCGCTGTTCGATCAGCGCGGAGGATTGCTGGGCCGTTCGATTGAGTCGGTCGATCGCGATCAGCTTCGTACGGCCGCCGTTGCTGTTTTGAAAAACGATGATGGCCGGGCTCGCGGCGCCTTAAAGACGGTTTACACGCAGCTTTCCGAAGAGGAAATCTCGCCGCTTCTTCCTGCAATCTACGACGCGGTGGTGAATCAATCCCCAAGCGGGGTGATGTTTTCTGATGGAATCCGCATGTCGGGCTTGGAGATTCTGGCTAATCATCGGATCAAAGAAGGACTCGACCTGTGTGTCGAATTGATGGAATTCGATCGCTGGGGATCCGATGGACGGGTCAGAGGCGGCCTGAATTCACTCAAGAAATACGGAGGTTCGGCAAAACCAGCCTTGCCGAAGCTTCGCGAGTTTGCCCAGGCGCTTTACGAGCATGAGAAGTTCGAGATATCGAAGCCCGAGTCGCGGCGTCACAACGAAAAGATGGCCAAGCACTACGAAACGCTCTCGAAGATCATCGCTGACATCGAAAAGGCGGAGGCAGGGAAACCGCTCCGCTCCATCAACGAATGGAAAAACTGACCGCCGCTTTTTTCGAAAGGGATGCAACCGTCTGCGCCCGCAAGTTGATCGGCTGCACTTTCCGCTGGAAATCGACCGCAGGGATTGTTGTCGAAACGGAGGCTTACGCTGAACATGGCGACGAGGCGTGCCATCTCTTTTCGCGCCCGAGCGCGCGGGAATTTGTCGCGAAAAAACCAGCTGGATCGGCCTACGTTTATTTGAATTACGGGATCTACTGGCTGGTCAATGTGGTCTGCAAAAATACGGTGACTGGTGATCGTGGGTTCGTTTTAATCCGCGCTCTTGAACCCACCGCCGGACTTGCCGCGATGAAAAAACGTCGGAACAAGGAGCGGCTCAGAGAACTTTGCTCCGGTCCCGGGAAAATCGGGCAGGCACTCGGGATAACTGGGAAAGATCATGGAAAAAACCTGACGCTCCCGCCGGAAGGAAACCAATCCGGCTTCTGGACGCCGGATAGCGACGACTTCGAAATCGAAACGGATCGCCGCATAGGGATCTCAAAAGCGAAAGAGCTCGAATGGCGATTCTTAATGGCGGGCAGTGAGCATGTTTCGATTGCCGTCGGAAAGGGGCGGTGAGCAAACGACTCATCAATGAACTCGCTGACCAGGCACCGCGCCTTCATCCGGCGAGAGCATGTAGACTTCTTTTTTACCAGATCCAGAGGCAATAATCATGCCTTCGCTGACACCAAATTTCATTTTCCGCGGAGCCAAGTTCGCAACCATCACGACAAGTTTTCCGACGAGTTCAGCGGGTTCGTAGGCTTCTTTCACGCCAGCAAACACGTTGCGGGTTTCATCGCCACCAAGACTGAGCTTTAGCTGAATCAGCTTTTTGGCCTCAGGAACTTCATTCGCTTCGACAACCCGAGCGACGCGCAAATCGAGCTTCATGAAATCATCGAATGAAATTTCATCTTCAATCGGCTCGGCCTTGAGAGCTTCGTCGCTGTCATCAAAATTCTGGATTACAGCAGGCGCCGTTTCTTCGATAACAACCGACTCGTCGATCATTGCCTGCACTTTTTTCGGATCGACCCGCTGCATCATGTGCTTGAATTTATTCACCGGCGTTCCGAGCAATGGCGTTTTTGATTGCTCCCAATTCGTAATCGGCTCGCCCAGCAGTTCGCCGCATTTCTCCGCGATATCCGGCAAAACCGGAGCGAGATAAATCGACAACTGGCGGAACAAATTCAGAGCAATCGAACAGACATCCTGAAGTTGCTGCGCTTTGTCAGGGTCTTTCTTCAGTTCCCAAGGAGCGTTATTTTCCACGAACGGATTCGCTTTATCCGCGAGTTCCAGAATCTGGCGCATCGCTTTCGAAAAATCACCAGCTTCGTAGGCTTCCGCAATGGGATCACCCGCTGTAGCGAATTCAGCAAACAAACCGCCGTCGTCTGGGTATTTATCAGATAGCCCAACTGCACCTGCAAATTTCGCGGTCCGACTGGCGAGGTTCACCACTTTTCCAACGAGATCGCTGTTCACTTTGGCGACGAATTCATCGACGTTCAGATCGATGTCTTCAACCCGAGACGACAATTTTGAGGCATAGTAGTAGCGAAGAAAATTCGGGTCGAGGTACTCAAGATATTTCGATGCATTGATGAACGTGCCGCGAGACTTTGACATCTTCTCGCCATCAACACCGAGGAAGCCATGAATGTGAACTTTCGTCGGCAGACTAAATCCCGCCGTTTTTAACATCGTCGGCCAAAAAAGCGTGTGAAAATACTGAATGTCTTTTCCAATGAAGTGATGGATTTCCGTCGATTCAGAATTCCACCAATCCTCCAGCTTCTCGCCGTTTTTGTCGCACCACTGCTGAGTCGAACCAATGTATCCAATCGGCGCATCAAACCAGACATACCAATAATTTCCGGGCGAATCCGGAATTTCAAATCCGAAGTAGGGCCCCGGGCGCGAAATATCCCAAGCCCGAAGCGGTTCGTTCAAAAACGAGCCTTTCAGATGGTTGGCGCTCTCCGTCGGAACACTTCCCGACTGAATCCACTCATCAAGAAAAGCATGCTCTTTTTCAATCTGGACAAACAAGTGCTTGGCCTTTCGAATTTCCGGTGTGGTTCCTGAAAGCCCGCTGATGGGATCAACCAGTTCGGCTGGCGAATAAGTTTCGCCGCAGTTTCCGCAGTTATCTCCCGGCTGGTCTTTCGACCCACATTTCGGACAGGTTCCCCGCACGAGTCGATCAGCTAAAAACTGGCCTTTCTCGACATCAAAAAGCTGCTCGATCTCTTCTTCAACCACCATGTCGGCGTCGCGCAGAGATTTCCAGACTCGGTTGCACTGCTCCAAATTCTCGGGGCTGTTGGTCGAGCCGTAGTTATCAAACTCAATCCCGAATCCAGTGAAGTCGGTCTGATGAGAAGCGCTCATTTCAGCGATGAATTCCTCTTCAGTAACGCCCTTTTTCTGGGCGCTGATCATGATGGCGGTGCCGTGAGTGTCGTCGGCACAGATGTAAATGCAGCGATGACCGCGCATTTTCTGAAACCGCACCCAAATATCTGTCTGCAAATATTCTACCAGATGACCGATGTGGATCGGGCCATTGGCATACGGCAACGCCGAGGTTACGAGGATTTTTCTTTCGTCTGACATGTACGCCACGAATCAACCCTATTGAGTCAACGAATCAACCCTATTGGATCGGAAAATTTCGGGCCTCGATTACTACCAATCATGGCTTCACTGCGGCATCAACGAATGCCTTGATCAGTTTTCGCTGACGCTCATCATCGGCGAAAAGTTTTTCGGGATGCCACTGAACGCCAATGAGAAATCGATTGGGATCGGTCGTTTCAGTAGCTTCCACGACCCCTTCAGGACTTTTTGCGACAACTCGCAAATTGTTCCCGATATCTTTCACCGCCTGGTGATGCAGTGAATTCACTTCAAACTCGGTATCACCGTCGAAAATCTTACTGAGCCTTGAATCAGCCTCCAAATTAACACCGTGAGTTACATCGCGATGATTTACCCCAAATGTCGTGGGAATATCCTGCACCAACGAACCGCCACTAGCGACATTGATCCACTGACTTCCCAGACAAATTCCGAGCATCGGTTTATCGGTTTTTTCAATCCAGGCTTTCGAAAGTGCCTTTTCAAAAAGAAAGCGGTCATCCGCGAGGATTTTCACAGTTTCATGAGGTTCTTCACCGTATTCTGATGGCGGGATATCGGCGCCACCCGGCATCAGTAAACCGTCCAGTAATTCGAGATATTTTTCGATTTCCTCGTCGCTGCCATCACCATTTGGCAAAACAATGGGAATGCCGCCTGATTCCCGAACCGCAATCGTATAGGTATCACTCGTCAGACTGGATATTCCGATCAGTGGACCATCGAGTTTCGAACCCGTAGTCTCGGGGCCGTTTTTCTGCCCCATGAAAAAACCCAGTGCTCCAGCAATAATTATTGCCAGGGCAGTCAAAACAGATCGGCGATTCATGAATTACAAAACAGCGCAAACCATAGTTTGCAAGACTCCTTCATTCCCAGTTTGCGCCCCGTGCTCTCTTGTGAGAAATTCCCGCTCACAAAATCATGGCCACCAAAAAGAAAGCTCCCGCTAAAAAATCCGCAGCGAAAAAGAAATCGACCGCCACTCCGGCGCATCGCCAGTTCTCCAGCCCAATGCTGGACGGACCTGACCGTGCACCGAGCCGCGCGATGCTTCACCCTGTCGGTTTTAAAGACGAAGATTTTAAGAAGTCGATCATCGGTGTCGCTTCGACTTGGAGCATGGTCACGCCATGCAACATGCACATCGACAAGCTCGCGAAAGAGTCGGTGAAAGGCGCAGACGCTGCCGGTGGCAAAGCGATTGAATTCAATACAATCACGATTTCTGACGGTATCTCGATGGGAACCGAAGGCATGAAATACTCGTTGGTAAGCCGCGAGGTCATTGCTGATTCTATCGAAACCGTTGTCGGCTGCGAAGGAATGGATGGCGTCGTTGCGATCGGTGGTTGCGACAAAAACATGCCTGCTTGTGTGATGGCGATGGCGCGGATGAATCGCCCCGGAGTTTTTGTTTACGGCGGCACGATCAAGCCCGGCTGTCACGATGGCAAAGACGTCGACATCGTATCTGTTTTCGAAGCCGTTGGTCAGCACAGTGCTGGAAAAATCGATAATAAAGAACTCGATGGCGTCACAAAAACCGCGATCCCCGGACCGGGTTCTTGCGGCGGAATGTATACGGCGAACACAATGGCATCAGCGATCGAAGCGCTTGGCATGAGCCTTCCGAACAGTTCCGCACAGGCAGCTGTTTCCGACGAAAAATTGATGGACAGCTTCGACGCAGGTGCCGCGGTGGTGAACCTCATTCAGAAAAATATTCGCCCGCGCGACATCATGACGAAGAAGGCGTTTGAGAATGCCATCACGATGACAATTGCTCTCGGCGGCTCGACCAACGCAGTCCTTCACTTGCTCGGGATGGCATCAGCCGCAGATGTAAATCTTTCGATCGATGACTTCACTCGCATTGGTAAAAAAGTTCCCGTTTTGGCGGACCTCAAGCCAAGCGGCAAAAACATGATGATGAAGCTCGTCGAAATCGGCGGCACGCTTCCTCTGATGAAAATGCTTCTCAAAGCGGGACTCATTCACGGCGACTGCATGACTGTGACCGGAAAAACCGTGGCACAGAATTTGGCGAAGGTGAAACCTTATCCGAAAGAGCAGGACATCATTCGCACGCTGAAAAATCCGATCAAGCCGAACAGCCACCTCGTGATTCTTTATGGAAACCTCGCGCCTGAAGGTGCTGTCGCAAAAATCTCCGGCAAAGAAGGGCTCACCTTCGAAGGAAAAGCGAAGTGCTACAATTCTGAAGAGCTTGCGATGACCGCGATTCTTGGCGGAAAAATCAGAAAAGGCGACGTCATCGTGATTCGTCACGAAGGCCCGAAAGGTGGCCCCGGAATGCGGGAGATGCTTGGGCCCACCGGTGCCATCATGGGAGCTGGACTCGGAAACGATGTTGCACTGATCACCGACGGTCGCTTCTCCGGCGGCAGTCATGGCTTTGTGATCGGTCACGTCACCCCGGAAGCTTTTGAAGGCGGTCCGATCGCCCTCATCAAAAACGGAGACAAGATAGTAATCGATGCCGAGAAGCGCGAAATCTCACTAGCCATAACCAAGAAGGAACTCGCTGACCGCAAGAAAAAGTGGAAGCAGCCCAAGCCGAAGTATCGTCGCGGTGTGCTTGCAAAATATGCAAAATTGGTGAGCAGCGCATCAACCGGTGCAGTGACCGACGGCGATTGCTAATTTACGATCAGACAGGGTTGGTTCGCCGAATGAACCCTGTTCGTTCGCATCCGCAAATTCCTTCGGATAGCGAAAATCCCGCCGCTCAGGTTTCGGCAACCACAACGATTTCCGGGGCTGAATCAGGACCGTTTCAAAAATGGACTTCTGCGACTAGCGGAAGCATTCCCGAAATGACCTCTCGCGGAACCGATTCAATCGCCGAGGCGACGACCGGCGCATTCTGAATTCGCTGCCAAACATAGACACGTTGGGTCAACGAAGCGCCGGATTTGCCGTTCGGCCCAGTTTTCTGCCACAAAAAATATCCACCAATCGCGAAAAAAACGAGGGCGATGATAATGAAAAGCGTTTTGGCATAAAAAACTACGATTTCAGATCAAATTTAGCCCAAAAGTGGCAGATTACATTCTCTAGACAAATTCAGTGAAGTTTGTTAAATTATCGTCGTGCAAGAGTACGCCTACATCCACGACGAAGAAAAAATGCCCGACACCCTCCGTGACGTGCCGTTTCTTGAATCTTTCTCCGAGGAACATCTCGACGATGTGTTGAACTCCAGCGCATTTATAGTTTGTGATCCAGGCGATGTAATTGTCGCGGAAGGCAACGAGGCGACTCGGATTTTCATCCTACTTGGTGGAGAGGTTGCGGTGGAAAAAGGCGGCGACACGCTTGTTACAATGGACACGGTCGGCGATATTTTTGGCGAGTTGGCAGCGTTGGAAGACGAAGTGCGATCAGCGTCCGTTGTGGCGAAAACAAAGACCTTTTGCCTCGCTGTTGATCAGAAGTTTCTCGAGCACGTGAAGCCGAAGAAGGATCATCCAGCATTTTACGCATCGCTTTACGAATTCATTGCCAAGCTGACTGCCAAGCGTTTGAAAGCGACATCAGCTCATCTCGCGAAGGTTGATCTGGAATTGCGTGCGCTGAAGGCTTCTTTGGCATAACGCATCAAGATTCGGATTCCAAATTGTCAGGCTCTTCCACAATCATCCACCGGTTGCGGATGCCTCTCATCGCCACTTTGACCACACCACAATTCTGGCAGTCGAGATAGAGCTCTCTTTTATCTCTGCCTAGAACTTTGGCGTCTTTATCGCATTCTGGGCATCGCAATTCCAATTTGCCCCTCGCCACAGCGATCCCCATTCGGGCGCCAATGAAGGCCACCCAAATCACGGCAAAAATTGCAACTGAACTGGCTACATTCAGCCAATAAACTTCAGGAGCAAAAAAGTAACTCCCCATTGCTAGGGGCATCACCACCAAGGTGGTGCGACAAATGGTTGCCCAAGTTGTTGCCCGCATCGGTTTCAACTACGCTGACGCTGGCGAATATCGATGAGATCTTTCATCACGTGATTGATCTGGCCGCTCCATTCGGCTGTGCCAAATGCATCGTGAAGCGTCCGGTAAATCGCATACAACTCGGCGTAAACGGCCTGATTTTCAGGAATCGGTTCGTAAATCCGCTCGCGCATTTTGCAGCAGGCTGACTGAGCTTCTTCGATCGTAATTTTACCACTGGTCGACGCTCCGAAAATCGCAGACCCGAGCGCACAGGTCTGATCACTCGCCGCGACTTTAAGCGGTTTGCCAATCACATCGGCGTAAATCTGCATCAAGGTTGCGTTCTTCACCGCTAGTCCGCCGGTATTCACGACTTCGTCAACGCGGACACCATATTCTTCCATCCGCTTGATGATCGTCAGCGCACCAAAGGCAGTTGCTTCGATCAACGCCCGATAAATTTCGTGCGCCTTGGTGTGAAGGGTCTGTCCTATAATCATTCCGGAAAGGCGGACATCGGTCAAAATGGTGCGGTTCCCATTATTCCAATCCAATGCCATGAGGCCGGTCGCGCCAGGCTTCTGACCCGACATCTCTTTTTCCATGTTGATGAATTTTTCATCGATCGAAGCGCCGTAGCTGT
>ERZ887942.1837-NODE-1837-length-13918-cov-6.377047_pt1 | contig 13918 bp, 11 predicted proteins | sample MGYA00521099_ERZ887942 | MGnify/ENA primary metagenome ERZ887942 (study PRJEB32303, sample SAMEA104408605) | aquatic metagenome | biome: Brackish water; feature: Pelagic; material: water | place: Baltic Sea | collected 2014-06-07T06:48:00 | depth 16,251 m ... | reverse complement strand
ATGCAAAAAGCAGTGTGAATGAGTGGAGCTTGATCGCAAGGAACCGCGAAATTTATCAGTTCTTAAATAACGAGCTGTTGGAAAACGTTCCTGGATATGGCGGAGATTTCGGGACAAAATGGGATGATGATTTGGGCCAGGTAACGACTCAGATTTTTGACTACATCCGGTGTGTGAATTTACGGGAGAAAGCGAAGAGTATTGGAGAAGCTTCGTCTGGAAGGCCGCGATTTTTTGCCGCGAGCGGCCAAGTGACGCCACTAAAAATCCCTGATGGAAACGATGGCACTCAGGGGTTTGGCCGGTTTTTCACGATGACAGAATTCGGGCTGCATTTTATATGCAATGGACATGGTGAGGAGGGATTTCAGCCGAAAGATCCGGAGCCGAAACTGGGCACAGAAGAGCGGTTGGTGCAGGTGGCTTTCTTGATGGAACCATTTTCGGCGTCGCACGGTTGGCCCGCGTTGACCAATGATTTTAAAGTCAGGGTGACTGGATTGAATGGATTCAAAATTGGCGAAAAGCCATTGGAATTCCCCTCGGTGGCCGAGCATCGTCCTAATCATTTGGGGAGGTCATGGCACGGACGAAGCTGGGGAGGACCTATGGGAATCCGAACCTTCATTGGCAATCGTGGGGAAGGTTATCCATTCCTTAGCAAACGAGTGAAAGTTAGGGGTGACACAATGTCATTCAAAGGGGGGGAAGTGACGGTGGAAATTTTCTCGGGTAATTCGACGGACCCGAAAAACCTCATTCAGACGATAAAGCTGAATTTTCCCGAAGGTGAATTTCCGGTTCCTGAGTTGGTAAAAACTGGAACAGGGAGCTTTCGCGGAGGCGGTGCGACCAATGCTCAATATTGGCGACATTTTGGGGGGCGTTATCGGCAGACAACGCTAGTGCCGCACGCTCCCGGGGCAGAATATTCGGACTCAAAGCGGCGCTGGCCAAAAGACAATCGGGGCAACCAACCTGGCTTTAAAATTGGAGGGGTTTTTCGGGCTGAAGATGTTGTTCGAACCTTGACTCCCTATCACAGCGACAACCGCCTCGTTGCTGCTCAGGCAGAGATTGATGAAACGATGTTTTTGCCGGGGCCCAATTATCAAACAACGGTGAGGCTCGACCACCATTTCAACGACACGCAGGGAACTCACTTACTCTACGGATTTGGTAATGAACCCGGCGAAACATCGGATGAAAATAATTCAACGGAGCAGCTGACTCCCGCTAAGTATCATTATTCGCGGCTTCCGGATGTTCGGCCAGGAACGGGGAATTTTAATCTGTTCGGAGATTTCGATAATGGCGTGGCTCAGATTCATGACGGTGCGTATATCAATCGGCCGGATGAAGGAAACGTCGCCACGAGAGGGCAATACGCCTATTTCGCCTGGAACTACAAAAATCCAACTGAGGTCAATTTTTCGCCGAATCGAATGATGCCATCGCCGGGAATGTTTGGATCTCTGCCGACTGGGTTGAAGCGGGATCTGCCTTGGCAAACGTTGCTGTTTCGTCCGCAGGAAGGCCATCCGGGAGGAGAATCTCCACCGGATCACACGGTGATGGAATATTTCTGGATGCCGGTGATTGAGCCCTACGCTATCAGCGAACCGTTTTCGACGGCGGGAAAGATCAATCTGAACTACCAAATTCTACCGTTTACCTACATCAAACGAGCAACAGGGCTCCACGCCGTGATGAAAAGTGAGCGCCCCCTCGCAGTGGATAACGAATATTCTCAGTCCTACAAACTGTGGGACCACGAAACGTCAGATCACCCGTGGCTGCCCAATGACAGTCGCGGAAATCTGGATAACAGAACGAGAAAGCAGTGGGATGATCTTGCAAAAGGAAGGGTGAAATTGCGAAAACGGATTGATGCCGTCGCCACGCTTGAGCAATTCGAAGCCAGATTCGAGAACGCCGGAATTTTTAAATACCCTTCGGAGATTTGTGATATTCACTTGGTTCGTGAAGGGGAAAAGCTCACTGAATATGTTTCCGGAGACTTTCAGGCAAGTCATGTCGTTACAGGCGATAATACCCGCGAGAGGCCCTACACCAATCTGTATCCACGACTCACAACTCGGTCGAACACCTACCGAATCTATGTGTGGGCGGAAAGTTTGAACAAAGCGCGGACTTCTGATCCGGAAGCATTTGATCCCGTTTTCGACACCGTTTCGGCTCAATTTCGAGGCAGCACATTGATCGAGCGCTACATCGACCCGAACGATCCTGATATCCCCGATTACGCCAAATTGGAAGACGATTCAGAAGAGACGCTTGATGATTTTTTCCAATTTCGAATTCTAGAATCTTCCCGATTTGCCCCATGAAATCGCCCTTAAAAACCACCTCAGATTCTGGGTTTTCTCTCGCCGAAGTAGCTATTTCAGTTGGGATTCTGGCCCTTGTTGTATTGTCATACATCGGAATGCTCGGGACTGGGATGAGCAATATGAGCTCGGCGATCAATCGTTCCACCGAGGGACGCATCACCGACAGCATGTTGCGGGAAGTGCAGGAAGCCGATTGGAATTCGCTGGATAGCGAATACAGTTCCGATAGCTCACGAACTCGCTACTTCGATGATCAGGGAAGTCCTGTGAAATCGGGAAGCGTAAATCATATTTATACCGCAAGACTATATTTCGATGAAAAACATGGAGGGGATACGAAAGCGGTTGAGTTGCCAGGAGATGAGATGGGACGGGTCGATCGGACATCTCACCTCCATGGGGTGATTGTCCGCATCGCGAACCGACCTGGAGGCGCAGGAGAGAAACTGCTCGATGATGACGATGCTTTTGGCTCCTACCGGGAGTACCGGGGGACAATCGTAAAACTTGGCAAGAACCGAAGCGACAAGAGGGGATCGGCAGGGAAATGAATCTCAGTCGTCGCTTGAGAGGTAATCATTTGGCTCATCGAGGTTTCACCCTCATTGAGCTTCTCGTCTCAATGGGCATTCTTTCGATCATTTTTTTGATCACGGCCTCACTGCTCGACACCTCCCGTGAAACCTGGACCCGAACCCGCAGTCGGGTCGAGCAGTATAGGGAACCACGGGTTGCTTTTGAAGCACTCACCCGCCGACTGGCTGATGCAAAATTACATACCTATTTTGACTATCACTATGATACTGAAGGATTGCCCGAGCGGTATGTGAAAGAGTCGGAACTCCATTTCATTTCCGGCGATGCTTCAGAATTGGTGCTCGATGCAGCGGATGAACCCACCGTGCCGACTCATGGGGTATTTTTTCAGGCTCCATTTGGGGAGACTGCCAATGGAGACTTGAACGGGATGGAGGGGCTTTTGAATGCGTGGGGTTACTATGTTGAGTTTGGAAGTGATGAACCGTGGGCTCCTATTTTTACACTGGGGAATCGAACTTCGCGTTATCGTTTCCGGCTTTTTGAGTTCCGCCAACCCACGGAGGAACTCGAAATTTACGCTACCGACACCCCTGAAGATCAACTGTGGTTCAAAAACCACATCAGACCGGAAAACGTCAATGTGATCGCTGAAAATGTCATCGCCCTCGTCATTCAACCGATGGATTCCCGCGAAGAAACCACACCGCTTGCACCCGAGTACAAATTTGATTCTCGTGCCTTTGAACCTGGAAAAGCCATCGAAGATCAGCCCGAGACGCTTCACGAATTACCGTCACTTCTCAAAGTCACCATGGTCGTGGTTGACGAAGGGACTGCGGGACGATTGCAGGGCGATTCGGATTCAATTCCAAAGGAACTCGACATCTCAAGCATCGCTCCGTTTTCTAATTCGCGCAGTTTCGACAAAGAAATTGAAGCGCTTGAGAAACGGCTCATTAAAGATCGGATCGATCATCGAATATTCAGGACCATCATTCCTATTCGAAATGCCAAATTCACCGGCGGGCGAAAAAACTAAATCTTCACGATCCAATAGGGTGCGCTCGATGAACCAACCCTGCCTGTTGGATCGTGAAAAGAATCAAGCTGGACAAACCGGTGAGGATCGCTTCAAATTCGGGCACCTCCCTGAATGAACATCCATCCCACCGCTATCGTTCACCCAGACGCCCAAATCGCCGACGACGTCACGATTGGGCCGTGGGTTTTGGTTGAGGCGAGTGTTAAAATCGCCGCAGGCTGTCGAATTCATGCCCAGGTGCAGCTGCTCAATTCGGTGACGTTGGGTGAAAATTGTTTGATTCACGGGGGGGCTATTCTCGGTGGCGATCCGCAAGATGTGGCATTTAAACCGGAGACGGTCAGCCATGTCGTAATCGGAGATCGGAACACGTTTCGGGAAAACGTCACGGTTCATCGGAGCGCTGAAGCTGATGGAACCACACGGATTGGGGACGATAATTTCTTGATGGCGAGCTCGCATGTCGGGCACGATTCAATCGTGGGAAATCACAATGTGCTGGCGAATAATTGCCTTCTCGGAGGCTTCGTGACGGTTGGGAATCGAACGTTTCTCGGCGGTGGTAGCGCGTATCATCAATTCTGTCGCGTAGGGGATTTGGCAATGGTAAAAGGGCTTGCTGCGATCAGTCGCGATGTGCCGCCGTTTGTGACGGCTGCGGGCTCGAATTCAATTATAGGAATGAACGTGGTTGGGATGCGCCGACAGGGCTTTTCCGCACCGACTCGCAAAAGCGTGAAGACTGCATTTGATCACATGTATCGCTCGGGGATGAATCTGACGCAGGCTCTAGAGAATGTCAGTGAGCTGGAGCTTGCACCCGAAGCCGCCGATTTCATCGAGTTTTTCCGCAATCCATCTCGCAAAGGAATCTGCCTGCGCTAACTTTTAAAGTCTCTTTCCCCATGAAGGTTGTTATTCTCGGAGCTACCGAAAAGCCGGATCGATTTGCTTATCGAGCGCAGAGAATGCTGATGGATCATGGTTTCGAAACCGTCCCGATCAGCCTACGTGGAGATGATGTTCTTGGGCAAGTAGGCTATTCTTCGATGTCGGAAATTCCTGCCGAAAGCCGCCCTATTCACACGGTAACGGTTTATGTGAACCCAACACGCTTCGAGCCATTGATCGATGAAATCATCGAAATTTCACCAACGCGGGTGATTTTTAATCCGGGAACGGAGTCTTCCGCTGCGATGAAAAAATTGAGCGATGCAGGGATTCATGTCGTCGAAGCCTGCACGTTGATTTTGCTGCAGGATGGAGAGTTTGAATCTGCCTGAACTCCCTGAATAGGCGACTTACGTTTGCGCGGTTTGCTGCTTTGATTTCCGAATGCTTCGAAACTTCTTTCTGATCTGCGCGTTATTTTTCACGGCGACTGCCTTTGCCCAAAAACCTGCGGAAGATGAATACCCCGTCGATCCTGATTCGGTAAAACAGAAAGCCGTTCCAGTTGGAACCATCACGGAGCACAAATTCACTGACAGCACGATTTTCCCCGGCACCGAGCGTGAGTATTTTGTGTATCTGCCAGCGCAATACGATCCCGAAGAAGAAGCAGCCCTGATGGTTTTTCAGGATGGAAAAGGCTATTTAAAAAACGTCCCGACTGTTTTTGATAACTTGATTCATCGCGATGAAATGCCGGTGACGATTGCTGTATTCATCAATCCGGGGGTGATTCCGGCGGCGCATGAAAATACCCTTCCGCTCTTCAATCGCTCGTTCGAATACGACGCGGTTGATGGACGCTACGCGAAATTTTTAATCGATGAAATCCTGCCGGTTGCATTGAAAGACTTGAACGTCACGAGCGATCCCAATTTGCGTGCGCTCTGCGGATCGAGCTCCGGCGGCATTGCTGCGTTTGTTGCCGCGTGGAATCGGCCGGATTCATTTCGCCGCGTCTACACAACGGTTGGAACCTACGTGGGATTGCGGGGCGGAAATGAGTTGCCGATTCTCGTTCGCAAAACAGAACCGAAGCCGCTACGAATTTTTCTTCAAGACGGAAAAAACGATAATAATCTATACTGTGGAAGCTGGTGGGTGGCCAATCAGGACATGCTGGCATCGTTGCAATGGGCTGGGTATGAGGTGAATAACGAGTGGGGTGATGGAGGTCACAACCGGAAACACGGCAACGCGATTTTCTCGAAGGTGATGCGTTGGTTGTGGAAGGATTGGGCGACAAAACCGGAGGTGAAAACGCATCCCGAAAAATCGAAGCGAGATCGTTTGGACATGTTAGTCGAAGGCGAAGACTGGGAATTGGTCAGCGAAGGTCACGGCTTCACTGAAGGGCCAGCCATCAATGCCGCGGGTGAATTGTATTTCAGCGATCTGGAACAGAGCAAGATTTGGAAAGTCGGAACCGATGGTGAGGTGAGTCTTTTCAAAGAGAACACCGGCCACACCAACGGACTGGCTTTCGCAGTTGATGGAAAAACGCTTTATGGCTGCCAACGCGATCCCGGTGGTCTGGTTGCATGGGACACCGAGTCTGGCGAGATGACTGTCCTCGCAACAAAAGTGAAGCCCAACGACGTTGTCGCAGCCCACGATGGCACCGTTTACTTTTCTGAACCCCGCAGCAAAAAAATCTGGATGATTCCCGCAGGTGGCGTCGAGGCCAAAGTCGCAGGCGAGGGCTATTCCGGCGTGAACGGGGTGATTTTAAGCACTGACCAATCGTTCGTGTTTGCTGCTGATTACACCGGCCGATTTGTCTGGACGGGGCAGCGGAAAAAGGACGGCACGCTCGATTTCATTCAGCCATTTTTTCATCTCCATGTCCCACCCGGAGATCTGGATTTGCGCAGCCAAGCCGATGGAATGTGCGTCGCCGAAAAAGGCTGGCTCTTGGTTGCCACTGCAATGGGCATTCAGATTTGCGACATGCCCGGCCGCGTTCATTTGATTGTTCCAAGCCCTGCCGGCGAGCGTCACCCGTCGAATGTGGTGTTGTCAGGGAACACGCTTTTCGCGACGTGTGGCGGCAAGGTGTTTAAACGCAAGGTGAACTTGGATGCTGCTCAGGCGTGGGCGGAGCCGGTGAAGCCTGCGAAGCCGCAGTTGTGAGATGAGGCTCAGCTGTGGATACCTCCGTTGCTTTAGCGCTGGAAAATCGGGCATTAAGCCTAAAAATCTTATTTAGAATAGGAAGAAATTAGGGGTGCTGCAGGCCTTCCCGGTCGGTTTTTTTTTGATCGCTGCCATCTTGATTAAGATGGTGGAAAGCTCCGCAGCCAACTGCCGACTTAAAGTGGATTGAGATTAAATTCCTGACATGTAGCTGAAATCCCATTCTCGGCTGCGTAGACTGCCACCTCCTTCTTGAACTCTGCTGTAAATGGTGGTTTGGCACCTGACGATTCAGCGTGTCTTTTTTCGGTATCGAATCCTGGATCAATTTTTCGGATCGAGTCAGTTGTGGTGTTAGGTAAAGATGTAAATTCTTGTTCTAATTGAGAGTAGCGCTCTTCTGATTCAGACTCACCAGCCAGCAATTCGGGTGCGATTTTATGAATTTCAGAGATGATTTCTCCCTTCTTCATTTCTCCAATCGATTTGTAGATTGTGGCGATCTCAAGTAAATGATCGCAGGAATCACCCATGTAAACGTCGTTATCAAATCCGCCGGCCCAGATGGAACTCTGCCAAGCTGAAAACGTGTTTAAAAATATGATACCACCACCGTCTTTTTCCTTGATTAATGGGGAGCCATCTTTGGCGAGCTTAGTCAACGTCTCTGCGTCCATAATAAAAGAATTGTATCAAACAGAAAAATTGGCATCCAATTTTATGCGGAACGATGGCGTGTTTTCATCTTGCGTGTGCGATGCATTTGAGCTCGAGTTTAAAACAAAATTGAAGGGCTTCCGTCAAGGTAAATTGGGATTCGAACACCTGTCGGTCTGTTTTTCCGAAATTGAGTAAGTTTTTATTTCCGTGTAAAGAAACGATTACTCTTTTCGTTCGCGCTAATTCTACCATCCTTGCAGAACCCGAAACAACCTTGTTGATTCGTTAAAATGCCTGCTGCCTATACCACCGAATTGAACGACCTCCGACTCCTGCCAAACGGGCATCTTGTCGCGGACGGCTCGGGGTATTTGGGGAAGTCGATTGTGAAAGCGTTCGCGGACAATTCGGGGGCGGGGCTCATCGCGCTGGCGACGGATGCAGTGGAGGATTGTCTGCCGGTAGCGGCGAGTTACTGGCGGGATTTTGGGGGCGAGTTTTTGACGCAACTTTGTCAGGCGCCACCATCGGAGGCGGGAAAGCTGGTGCCGATTCCCGATGATTTTTGGATGCTGGATTTTCTTGCGAAAGCGCCTCCTGCGCCGGGGATGGAATACGTGAATTCTGATCGGCTGGCGGATTTTTGGGAAGGGATGAACGCGCACACCGCTGCGGAAATCGCGGCGAATGAAGGCACGTTGGAGGATTGGCTGAAAAAGCGGAATCCGCTCTGGCGAATGGTTGGTCGGGTTTCGTTTCACCTCGCCGAAAACAAAACGAACGAGGAGCATCCGTTCGCGTTTTTGGCGACTTACACGCATCGGCTTTCCAAAGGGGGGCGGTTGCAATATCTGCCATTGGGAAAAGCGTTGAAAGAATACGCAGGCAAACAGGATACCCGGGCGCTGGAATCATTGCTCGCGCCGGTGCAGGCCGCTGCAGAAACGAGTGAGCTGGCGCAGGAGCTGTTGGAATCAAAACGGGTGTTTCATGCGCTGGCGTGGGGACCGGACGAGGCGTTTGGATTTATCCAGGCGGTGCCGGATTTTGAAAATGCCGGGCTGATCGTGAAAGTGCCGGATTGGTGGCAGAGCGGGCGGCCTTCGAAACCGATGGTGAGTGTTTCGCTCGATACGAAGAAGAAGCAATCGGTCGGGCTGGATGCGTTGTTGGGATTTGATGTCAGTGCGACGCTCGATGGCGAGCAGCTCACTAAAGAAGAGTGGGACGCGATTTTAAATAGCTCGGGCAATCTCATTTCGTTGAAAGGAAAATGGGTGGAGGTGGATCGCGAGAAGTTGTTGCAGGTGATGAAGCATTGGCGAAAAGCCGAAGGCGCAGCGGCGCGAGGTGAGTTGTCGTTTGCCCAGGGAATGCGAATGCTGGCAGGTTTCCGTGGACTCGAAGCAACGGGCGATCCTGAGCTGGATGCGGCGCTGGAAGCGAGTGGTGATTGGACGGAAATCACGGCGGGCGGTCGACTCCAGAAATTACTCGGTGAAATGCGCACGCCGGAAATTGATGGCGAAATTGTTCCGGGAGATCTTCATGCGACGCTGCGACCGTATCAGGAAGCAGGATTGAATTGGCTGTGGCTGACGCGATCGCTTGGGCTGGGTGGCTGTCTCGCGGATGACATGGGGTTGGGAAAAACGATTCAAGTCATTGCGCTGCTTCTGAAAATCTATGGAGAAGGCGAGGGGTGGAGTAGAAATAAACGACTGCCATCGGTCGTCGTGGTTCCCGCATCGCTCATGGGAAACTGGCAGGCAGAGTTTGAGAAGTTTGCGCCGTCGCTCGACGTGGTCTACGCGCATCCATCAATGACGCCGCGTGAGGAATTGGAAGCGGGTGTCCCGGAAAACACCGATGTGGTTGTGACGACTTACGGAATGCTGAAGCGACTCGATTTCCTGCTCGCCCAGCAGTGGGAACTCGGGATTCTCGACGAAGCGCAGGCTATCAAAAATGCACGGACCGGCCAAACGCGTTTGGCCAAAGCATTGCAGACCCGCGCGCGACTTGCGCTGACGGGAACTCCGATCGAAAACAGCGTGGCGGATTTGTGGTCGCTCTTTGATTTCTTAAATCCGGGGTTGCTCGGCTCAGCCACGAAATTCAAAGAAGCGATCAGCACGATGGGTTCGAGTGGCTACGAAGGGCTGCGTCGATTGGTGGGCCCGTATATTTTGCGTCGTTTGAAAACCGACAAATCGATCATCTCCGATCTGCCGGATAAAACCGAGGTGAGGGCGCTTTGTTCACTCACCAAAGGACAAGCGGCGATGTATCAGAAATCGATTCAACAGCTCGGCAAGGATCTGAAGGAAAAAGAAGGCATCGAACGGAGTGGGCTCGTTTTGCAATATTTGATGCGGTTCAAGCAGATTTGCAATCACCCGGGACTGTGGACGGGTAGCGGGAATTTCCCGGCGAAAGACAGCGGAAAGTTGAAACGGCTTGCGGAGATTTGCGAAGAGATCCGGAGCCGCGGCGAGAAGGTTTTGATCTTCACTCAATTCCGCGAAATGACCGGGCCGCTGGCCGATTTTCTGGAAAGCGATGCGGTTTTCGGACGTGCTGGTTTGGTGCTTCATGGCGGAACTCCGGTGAAAAAGCGCCAGCAGCTGGTTGAGCAATTTCAATCAGACACTGGCCCGCCGTTTTTTGTGATCAGTCTTAAAGCCGGCGGCACGGGTTTGAACCTGACTGCGGCGAGCCACGTGATTCATTTTGATCGCTGGTGGAATCCAGCGGTGGAAAACCAAGCGACCGACCGGGCGTTTCGAATTGGGCAAAAGCGAAACGTGCTCGTTCACAAGTTCGTCTGTCAGGGAACGATTGAAGAACGGATCGATAAAGTCATCGCAGCGAAACAAGAAGTCGCCGAGGAGATTTTAGACACGGGTGGAACCGAGAAAATGCTCACCGCGATGGGCGACGAAGAGCTGCTGAAATTCGTGGCGTTGGATATTGAACGGGTGGGGTGAGTTTAGAAACCACTCCGCTGCTTTCACGAACGAACCCTATCCGTTCGACGAACCAACCCTAGTGGATCATGGAGAGCTTTTTCAGCTGGCCAATGATTGCATCGGAAACGAGGTTTGGCTCCATGCGCAGCATGCAACGGTAATCGAAGGCACAGTCTCGCAGGAAACATGGGCTGCACTCGACGTAGTGGCGCAACACGGTGTGCCCGGGGCCAAGCGGTGCGGTCAGTTGCGGCTCAGTCGATCCGAAGATCGCGACGGTGGGAATTCCCATGACAGCTCCGAGGTGCATGGTGCCGGTGTCGTTGGAAACTAGAACGTCGCAGGTTAGTAATTCTTCGATAAGGCCGTCGATGGTGGTTTTTCCGGCACGATTGAAATTGGCATCACCGAGCATTCCGGCAAGTTCTTCGCCGATAGGTTTCTCGTTTGGACTTCCAAAAATGAGGAACTTCATCTCGGCACCGCCCGGCGCGGCGGCTTCACGAACGGTATTTAAAGCGGTGGTGTAACGGTCTAGTGGATACCGCTTGGCGTTGCCGTATTCGGCTCCGGGACAGACGCCAATTCGAATTTCGCCGGGAGTCGGCACGGTTTTTCCCCCGCCGAAAAGCAGGAGGCTGTCTTTGTCTGAAATATCAGCTCCGACTTGTTCAGCGAGGTGAAGGTAGAAATTTACGTGATGAACGGGTGGGCCGGCTTTTGCCGGACGGGCGATGTGATCAAGCAAGCGCTTGCGGGAATGGCCTTCGTAGCCGGCAATGTGTTTTATGCCGGCTGATTTTGCTTCGATCGCAGAGCTCAGTGAATTGGGAAGCAACAACGCGGCGTCGAAATCTGCATGCTCGCGCACGATTTGACCGATCTTCCGTTTCCCGAGTTTTTTCGGCACGGCAATCACGTCGTCAATCTCAGGCAAGCGATTCCAGAGTGGTTCGAGATTTTCGCGGCACAGGATAGTGATCTTCACGTCTATTCGGCTTCGTTTAATGGCGTGAATGGCGGGAATCGCCATGCAGGCGTCGCCCAAAGGATTGGGGGAGCGAACCAGAAGCCGAAAGGGTTTAATTTTTACCGGAACATTGGTCTGTGGGACAAAAACGCCTCTTTTATAAGGGGCGAGTAAAAATCTCTCTTCGGGAGTCTTCCACCGATTGTGAACCCAAAACCACTCGCGGGGATCCGCCTGCACAAATTTTTCAAGTTCGGCATTCAGCTTTGCGGTTAGCTCATTGATCGCATTTTGGCGCGCATTACGACCACCGACTTTTGCCGGAGGAAAATGGGCCGGGCGACAGACTACTTTCCAACTACCGGGGCCATTTCGAAATAGCCCGACGGAAATCACCGGAGCGCTGGTTCGCAAACTCAGTAGGGCAGGGAGGTTTGTCGTTGAAGCCAGACGGCCGAAGAATGGGCACCAAACGCCGCGCTCGCCGGCATGTTGGTCGAACAGCACTCCTACCGCGCCATTTGCGCGAAGGTGTTCGGTGGGGCCGCTGAAGCCAGTCGAACGATCAAAGAGTTTCAATCCAGAAGCCGCGCGCCGTTTTTCGATGTGCTGATTCAAAAATGGATTCTTCACTTTTTGGAAAAGAGTGGCTGGCGAAAGTCCACCCGTCACGGCCGGAAGACGCGCAAACAGTTCCCAGTTCGCTGAGTGTGAAATCGCAATGATGATTCCTTTTTCCGCCGCCGCTGCTGCCTCCATATGTTCGAATCCCTCGTAACGGACGCGTTTTTCGATTTCATCGAGCGGCAACAACGCCGTTTTTAGGCTCACTAGAAAATTGCGTCCCAATGAAATGAAGTGGTCCCTGGCGAGCGAATTGATCTCGACTTCCGTCTTTTCGCCTTCAAATGCGATTCTGAGATTTCGTCGAACCAGTTTCCGGTAGCTGGGAGAAAACCAGGATCCAACGGCTCCCATGGCCGAGCCTATTTGTTCACAAAGCCGCAGCGGCAGAGGCCGAACGACCGTTTCCATCAGCAGAATTGCGAGGAATACGAGAAATTGGAATAGGATTATGACCGCGTTGAGAACGGGTTTCACAGGATAGGATCGATGAGGTTGCGCGTAAAGGAACGCAGGTCGGACAGTGGCGCAACGGGGAAAAGACGGAATTCCTTCAAAATACTGTCAGGTGGCGAAATTGCTAAAAATTTTAAACTAAAATGCCAAATATCGCTAAAATTAATGAAAAATTAGAAATAAATACAATAATTTCAATAATTTGTTTGAATTACCAGATCCGATATGCTATAATTTTCAAAAATAACAGGGCTTAGAAGAATCTCAACACGCTTCGACAAGATCTGTGATCAACCAAACTAAACGTCCTCCGACACAACTACCCCTTCTCACTTCTATGAATTCGATTATCCCGAATCTAGGCCAATTTCGTCTGAACCCGCTTCATCAGGCTCAGATTGAATCTTCACGCTCACAAATCAGCTTCAATGTTGATGTTGAGCACGACCGCATGACCCACCGCATTTTGGTTGGATTGATGGACGAAAAAACCAGCACTGGCGTTGCCGTTGCGATTTATCCTGCAACAGGTGAAGTCTGCGACCTTTCAAACGGAGGTGGCGTTATCGGCTATCTTTCGAACGCTCCGATCGTAGCTCACCAGTCAATTCCGGTGGAAGTGCTTCTTTATAAATTTGGACAAAACTGCGTCTGCAGCATTCGTGTGAATGGCGAGACGTTCCTTTACCCGGCATTTATGTTGGCTGATGCGACAAGCCTCACGGCAATTGTCGGCAACGAGACGGATCATCCTGAAATTGATGACCATACAATGAGCTGGGATGGCGCACTCCTTTCCGTGAGCGATATTGCTCAAGCGGTTGCTGCATAAGCGAAGCCCCAGCCTCCAAAAATTCACTGGTAAACGGAGAGGGCGAAACGTGGATTTTACGTTTCGTCTTCCGCCAGTACTTCGAGGCAATCCTCCGGCCCAAAGGTAAAGCGATCCGATTTTTCAGGAATTAGCTGAACCCCGTAATTTCTAGTCTGATCGCTTTCGTGCGCGATCAGCTTAATGCCGATAAACACTTCTTCCCGGAGTTGGGCTAACGCCATGCAATCGGCAAACGTCAGTTCTATCGGCAATTCAGTCTGATATAGGGCTAGTGGTTTCAGGTAAATTTCTGAACCATCTTCCTCAAATAAATCGTTTTATACGCGTTTGATTTCTGGTTCCTCGCTCATTTGAGCCAACAGCATACTGATGAACCGG
>ERZ887942.1834-NODE-1834-length-13938-cov-47.257293_pt1 | contig 13938 bp, 10 predicted proteins | sample MGYA00521099_ERZ887942 | MGnify/ENA primary metagenome ERZ887942 (study PRJEB32303, sample SAMEA104408605) | aquatic metagenome | biome: Brackish water; feature: Pelagic; material: water | place: Baltic Sea | collected 2014-06-07T06:48:00 | depth 16,251 m ... | reverse complement strand
GCGTGCAGCATAACACGCTTAAATCAGCGCCCACTATTCACCGGGAAGTCCAAACGTCCGCTCGGCTCCCTGGCGTGAAGCTTTTCGATGATCGCACACAGCCAATCGGGCACATCCGGATTGATCTCGCGAATCGGGCGAGGATCTTTATCGGTGATCAGGCGCAGGACGCTGTAGCTGGATTCGGCTCGGAAGGGGGCGTGCCCGGTACACATGGCGTACATCACACTACCGAGGCTGAACAAGTCGCTGCGATGATCGACGGTTTCGGCGCGAGCTTGTTCGGGGACATGTATTGCGGTGTGCCTGCAAGCGTGCCCGAGCGAGTGAGACTGGCGTCATCGACGGCGCGGGCTAAGCCGAAATCCATTAACTGTACTCGTTCGACGTTTTGGTCGAGAAAAATATTGGCGGGTTTGATGTCGCGATGCACGATGCCTTGTGCATGAGCGGTAGCGAATCCCTTGGCGGCTTGCATGCCGATGCGCAGGATCTCGCGAACTTCCAACGGCCCGTTGTCGCTGAGTCGCTTTTGCAGCGAAACGCCACGCGAATAAATCATCACCAGATACGGAACGCCTTGCCACTCGTCGACGCAGTGAATCGCCATCACATGATCATCGACGACTGCCGCGACCGTCTGGCCCTCGCGAGCGAACCGTTTGCGAGCGGCACCCGAAGCCGCCAGGTGCGGCAGTAACATCTTGATCGCCACGAACCGATTCAGCGATCGATCAAAACCTTTGAAGACTGCTCCCATGCCGCCTTGCCCCGGCAGACCGATGATTTCATAGGGACCGATGCGGCCGAGCATGTTGGGATCATCCGTCGGGCCGAGCAGATTCAGTATTTGCTCTGTGATCGTGGGTTCTGCATCGTGCGTCACTTCCGCTTGATGACGGGAGCGTGTTGCCGAAGCGGCCAGCGAATGTCACGCATCGTCCCACCAGAGGGAATCGGCGATCATGGATTCAATCACGCTGCGGCACGACTCGCATTCCGCAATGTGACTCTCAGCGGCCGCGGCTTCATCAGCTGGTAGATCTTCCGACAACAGCAATGGAATCTCTGACTGGGGCAAACAAACGTTCGATGGTTTCATGAGAACTCGCTCCAAATATCTGATACTTCATCGATTTTTTCTTTCAGCCGCTTCATCACTCGATAACGTGCCAGGTAGACAGCTCCATTACTTCGACCGTGAGACTTCGCGATGTCCTTGACCGATTGTTATTCAACGGTCGACTGCCAAAACATGGTCCATGTTGCGGCCGTGAACTCATGTCGAACCGCATCCGACGCCCAGCGAAATGCTTCCATGCGACCTTCACGCAACAATTCGACGCTCGCGTCCGAATCGTGTTGTGGAACCGTGTGCAGCATTTCCTGCACACTGCTTGAACCGGCGGCCGAGCCCGGTTTGCGCCGAGTGATCGCTTTGAGGATTTCGTTATGAGCGATGCGGTACAACCAGGCTCGAAAGGGTGGCCCGTCCGCCGTCGGTGTCCAGTTCTCGACGGCTCGCGCGATCGAAACGAAGACCTGTTGAGCCAAATCATCGGCGTCGGCATCCTGCAAGCCACGACTGCGAGCCAAGCGATAAACCACCGGACGATAGAAGGCCAGAAACGCCGACCAGGCAGCGGCATCCGCTGCGTCTGTCTTTCACGCGTAAAATCAGGCTTTCGCTCGTTTCCGGCCAATCGTTCATGTTATCTCCATAAGAGAATCATCCACAAATGGCGGGGATCTTTCATCCAGACGGCAGAAATTCTGAAGTTTTGCTCTTCGTCCTCAGATTTCACGGGACGGTGAATTTTGCGTAAGGGGTTGGTGTCGATTCCCTTTGCCTGAACCGCAAATTCCGTTCGAGTCGCCAAGTGCCGTGTGCTGAGACGATTGCGTGAGGAACTGGCCGGGCTGCTGGATTGAGCAACAGTGTAGTGCAGAAACGTTTCTCCACCGAAGTAAATTTGGAGGTGGATGATCGCCTATTCGCACGGAATCTAGTTCGGAGCGAATAGGTTTTTGGGCTACCGCCAGAATGCAAGAACACCGCAACGCTATTGCCCTGAATCCCGGGTAACAGCTTTACTTTTGGTTGCTGTTTCGGCCATAATGTGAGTCCCGCCGAATCTCCTTCCACATGTATTCCGCCCCATGCAAATCACTCGACATACAATTCTGCTGGTTGTCGCCACTCTGACGCTATGTCAGGCATGTGCATGTGAGGCTGATGAACAGAAGTTATCAGCAGATAATCTCCACTTCTTCGAAAGCAAAATTCGACCGGCGTTGATCAAGCATTGTTATGAATGCCATTCCGCTGAATCGAAGGAAGTGTGCGGAAAGCTGTTGCTGGACAGTCGCGAAGGTTTGCTGCAGGGTGGTGAAGCTGGAACGGTTCTGGTGGCTGGCCAGCCCGATGCTAGCTTGCTGATTCAGGCAATGAGGTACAATGGCATTGAAATGCCTCCCAATGGACGTCTGCCGGAAGCAGTCATTAATGATTTTGCTGAATGGGTCGCTCGAGGTGCACCGGATCCTCGCACGACGGATGCCATCGCAAAGGAAGCCGCCGCTCATGATGCGGAAGCGTTGTGGGCCTTCGAACCCGCAAAAAATCCACCAATACCAGACGTGAACAACGATGCATGGCTTCGTGATCCGCTGGACAGTTTCGTGTTGGCAAAGATCGAAGCTGCTGGCTTGAAACCGAATCAGGACGCAGTTCCACAAACGCTTGCACGCCGCCTTTACGTCGACCTGACAGGACTTCCGCCGTCGTTTGAAGACGTCGAAACATTTGTGGCGGCCCATGAACAGCAACGTGAAAAGGCTACTGAAGAACTTGTCGATAGATTACTGGCGAGTCCACAGTTTGGCCAACGCTGGGGGCGACACTGGCTGGATGTTGCCCGCTACGGAGAATCCAACGGCAACGATGGTCTTGGTCGCAATCCCACGTTTCCTCATGCGTGGCGATATCGAGACTACGTGATTGAAGCGTTCAATTCCGACACGCCTTACGATCGATTTCTGGTCGAACAAATCGCTGGCGATCTGTTAACAGCGGAGAATGATGCTGAGCGTGATCGAAATCTGATTGCCACTGGTTTTCTGGCGATGGCGGCCAAACCTGCCAAGGCGATGAATGATAACTTCGACATGGATATCGTGGCCGATCAGATCGACGTCATTGGCAGCGGTGTCATGGGAATCAGCGTGGCCTGCGCACGCTGCCACGATCACAAATTCGATCCCGTGCCGACTCGAGATTACTACGCCATAGCGGGCATCTTCACCAGTACCGAAACGATGTGGGGCACCGCCGCCAATGAAGGCCTAACGGCCCCGAAAACGGATCTGCACGTTCTTAAAGCGGCCGCCCATGTACCGCCGCCCGAAGATTTTGTTGAGACCGTGCTGGTGCTGGAATCGAATACTGGAATTCCCAAGGCGATTCCCAAATCGAAGTGGCCCGTCGGAACGCCCTTGGCTATGGGAGTTCGTGATTCAAAGAAGCCAGCAGACTGCAAACTGAACATCAAAGGCGAAGCAAAAAAACTGGGCGACGCTGTGCCTCGCGGTTTTCTGAAGGCATGTCGGTTTGAGTCGGCCAATATTCCTGCGATCAATCCACAGCAAAGCGGACGTCTGGAATTGGCTCAGTGGTTAACTCAGGGCGACCATCCACTCACCGCACGAGTGATGGTCAATCGAATCTGGCAGCATCTGTTTGGTGAAGGCCTTGTTCGCACGCCAAACGATTTCGGAGTTTACGGCGAACGTCCAACTCATCCGGAACTGCTGGACCATCTTGCCATTCGATTTGTCAGCGAACACTGGTCGATGAAGACGATGATTCGCAACATCGTGCTAAGCCGAACATACCAACTAAGCAGTGACGCGGATGAAACTCTGCTGCAATCCGATGCAGCCAACGTATTACTGACGCGGCATGTGCGGCGCAGAATGGATGCAGAAACGCTGCGTGACAGCATTCTCAAAGCCAGCGGCCAGTTGGACTTGACCCCTGCAGATGGTTCGATTGTTCGGCATCGTGACATTCTGGTCAACCTTGCCGGCAATCTGCATGAACCCAGTAATCATCGAAGTGTGTATTTGTGCTATTTGCGAAGCTCGCCACCGCCGGAACTTGCTGCGTTTGATTTGCCCGATTTCACAGCCGTGATCGGCAAACGAGACGTCAGTACCGTGCCTAATCAGGCACTGCATCTTTACAACAACCCGTTTGTGATTGAGCAGTCTCAACATCTGGCAACTGTTGTGACCAAAGCCACCGTAGATAACAACGACCGAATCCAACTTGCGTGGCAGCAGGCTTTGGGGCGCAATGCAACGCCAGATGAACTTCAGCAGGCCGATGAATTTCTGCGGCTGACGCTGAATGAATTGGGTTCGGAAGAGCGGGCATGGGCGAGTCTGTGCCAGGCGTTGCTGGTCACGAATGAATTCCGTTACGTGGATTGAGATTGATAACCATGAATCACTCACGACGAAGCATGTTGCAATCCGCAAGCTGCGGTTTTGGCTTTCTGGCTCTTCAGGGCCTTTGCGCACAGCAAGCGTCAGCTACGGGGTTAGCGTCAGGCATCGGGCAAGCTGCAGGCACGGGGAGAGGCAATCTTGTTCCACAAATCCCGCGGCTGCCAGCGACGGCGAAGCGAGTGATCTTTCTTTGCATGAGCGGCGGTCCTGCTCAGATGGACACGTTTGACTATAAACCGCAGACAGGCAAGAAGCCGCATCCCGGTTCCGTTTCGAGATTTCGTCAGCATGGAGACAGCGGTCTCTGGATTTCGGAACTCATGCCCGAAACCGCCAGACACGCCGACAAGCTTTGCGTGATCAACGGCATGTACGCAGACACGGGAATTCACGCTCAATCGTTTTTGCAACTGCATACTGGTGAGCGTCTTCGGAAGCGCCCAAGTCTTGGTTCATGGATCAACTATGGACTGGGAACGGAAAACCAGAATCTGCCCGGCTTTGTAAGTCTGAATACGTCGAAGAGTTCGATCTATACGAGTGCTTTCCTGCCTTCGATTTACAACGGCACGCCAATCGGAGTCAACGGCGAAGACATGTCCGCCGCCACCATCAGCAATGTTGGCAGTGATCATTTGCCGCTGGCCGCCAAACGCCGACAACTGGATTTTGTGCAGTCGCTGAACCGAAAACATCTGGAGGATCGCCGCGGTGACGACAAGCTGGACAGCGTGATTCAGTCGATGGAACTTGGCTTCCGCATGCAGGCGTCGGCTCCGGAGCTTCTGGATCTGTCCAATGAAACGCAGGACACTCTTGAACAGTACCGCGTTGGAAAGAAACTGCAGATTGGCACGTGCCGTCCCACAGACTTCGGTCGCCAGTGTCTGTTGGCACGACGCTTTGCAGAAGCCGGTGTCAGGTTTATCGAAGTCAATCACGGCGGCTGGGACCAGCACAAAAACCATCGTCGCGACCTGAAGGCGAATTGCGATACGGTTGATGCACCGATCGCCGCATTGTTGCAGGATCTTGATCAACGCGGACTTCTGGAAGATACGCTTGTGGTTTGGGGGGGCGAATTTGGTCGGCCCGGATTAGTTCCCAACGACGGCAAAGATGAGACCGGCCACAATTCAAACGGGTTCACGTTCTGGCTGGCCGGTGGTGGCGTGAAGAAAGGTCATGTTCACGGAAAGACCAGCAACACAGGCGACAGAGCCGTCGAAGGTAAAGTGCATTTTCGAGATCTGCACGCGACGATCCTGCACGCACTGGGATTGCCAGCCAACGATCTGACGTTCTGGCACGAAGGCCGCGATCATCGACTGACGGGCCCGGAAGGCGGCAAAGTTGTGAACGAACTGTTTACCTGACAAGGGCTTCCCCCGTTACCCCGTGGCGTGGATCGCCGAAAGACATGGAAGGCTCGAATCGCCGAGCCGCTCCGTTGTCGCTACGAGCACCGTGCGCACTACGACCAACACGCGCACCGTGCGCGCGTTATTCTGAGTATGACTCTAATGCTGCCTCAGTTTTGCGGACTTCGTTCTCATGACCGCATTCGCAACATGCGTTGTTGGATCACGTTTGTTGAACATGGAACGCACAGTTTGTACTCTGTGGCATGTCTGAACCAAATTACAACGCCGGAAGCCTGTGGATGAATCGAACATGTTCGCGAAGTTGCATGATTTTCGGTTCATTTGCCCGACTCACCACCTTGCTGCTGCTTAGTGTATGTTTCAGCGGATGTGAAGCTGATGACTCCGCTGGCAAGCCGTTGCGTCTGCGAATGGCTCATGTTTATGAAGTCAATTCGCCCAGTCATGCCTACGGCACTGCTCATCTTGCTGAGCGTTTAGCGGCGGCGGGTAGCGATCTGGACGTCACCGTCTATCCGGGAGGCCAACTGGGTTCCGAAGCAGAGTTGCTGGAACAATTGGTGGCCGGAGAACTGGATCTGGCAATTTCCGGTCCGTCGTTTCTGGCAATGTGGCACGCTCCTTTGGGAGTCCTTGACGCTGCCTATGCATCGCGCGATCTGGACCAAATGCTGGAAACAGCGGGCGGCAAAGACATGGCACCGCACTGGGAGGAACTTCGTAAACGATACGACGTGCGAGTTCTGGATACATGGATTTATGGTTCTCGACACATTACATCCAACGTGCCGATTCGAAGCCCGGACGATCTGAAGGGCTTTCGATTGCGATTACCGGGAGCCAGAATCTGGCAGGCATCCGGAGACGCTTTGGGAGCCAGCCCGATGCCGATTTCTTTTAGTGAAGTCTATCTGGCGTTGCAGCAGGGAATTGCGGATGGTCAGGAAAATCCGGTTCCCGTGATTAAGGCCATGGGGTTTCAGGAAGTGCAGAAGTGTCTGAATTTGACCGGTCATATTCAGTCTTCAATTCAGATTTTGATGAACGACCGAGTCTGGCAGAAGATGACCAAAGAGCAACAGGCTGCCTTGATGAAGGCGGTGCACGAACTTGGTAAAGACGTCTACAGAGGCACCGTTGAAGACGAACAACGCCTGATCGAAGAATGGCGACAGGATGGCACCATGCAGATTATCGACGACGTCGATGTGGATGCTTTTCGTAAACGAGCCAAAGAGTTCTTCGCCAGTGGTTACGTGTTCAGCGAGCTTTACAACCAGATTACTGCGGAAGGTGATGAAGCAGGAGTTGCCGTGGAGACTCCCGACTGACACGGTGTCGCCGGCTTTTATTTTTGAGCCTGCCGTGCTGTCATTATCTGGCCAGTGCCAAATCAGCAGACAAATCGCGTCAGTTTAGACGGACTTTGAAACCCATGACTTCCCAGGACAATAAAGCAACTGTCAGCGAGCCCGTCGTTGGCAATGCATTCGTGAACAAACTTGTTCGCTGGATGATCGCGGGCGAACAGGCCGTGGCGGCGCTGTTTCTGTTTGTGATTCTGGCCACCATGGGAGCTCAGGTGTTTGCTCGCTACTTCTTTGGAGCTCCCTTTTCGTGGAGCGAAGAGGTGGCTCGGCTGGCCCTTATCTGGATGACGTTTATCGGGGCTGCGTTCGTCATGGCCGAAGGGCGGCATATCACTGTGGATGTTGTTTCTGAACGGCTTAGCCTGCGAGGTCGGTTGCTGCTGGAATGTTTAAGTCACGTGATTGTGGCGGCAACGTGTCTGCTGCTGCTGATTGGCGGCCTGCGGTTTGTGTGGTACGTGGGCAAAGTGGGTTCACCGTCGTTGGGGATTCCGATGAGCTATTGGTATGGAGCCGTGGGTTTCGGTCTGCTGCTGATGGCGGTGCATTCCATTTTGAACCTGATTCTGGCTCTGTCTACCGGGCGGCCGGTGACGATGGAAATGTCTGCAGGCACCGCGGCTGATGAAGCTCTGCATTTGGATCTGGAGTCGAACGAATGATTTTGGCAATCCTGATTGTCGGCATGCTTGTGCTGCTGTTCATTCGCGTTCCAGTGGCAATCAGCATGCTGTTGCCGTGTCTGGTGTATGTGGCGCTGTCTCCCGACATTACCCTGGGCGTCGCCTTGCAACGCACCATGGCATCGATTAACTCCTTTCCGCTGTTGGCCGTGCCGCTGTTTGTGATGACGGGATATCTTAGTAATGTCGGCGGACTTGCTGATCGTCTGTTTCGTTTACTGCTGTGCCTGTTCGGCAGAATTCCCGGTAGCCTTGGCTATGTTAACGTGATCAGCAGCCTGCTGTTTTCTTGGATGAGCGGAGCCGCCATTGCCGATGCGGCCGGGCTGGGTTCAGTGTTGGTGCCAGCGATGAAAAAGCGAGGATACAACGAAGGCTTTGCGTTGGGACTAACGGGAGCATCTTCGCTGATTGGCCCCATTATGCCGCCCAGCATTCCCGCGATTGTGTACGCGGTGACTGCTGGCGTTTCTGTGGGTTCGCTGTTTTTCGCGGGAGTCCTGCCGGCTTTGGTGCTGACGGCGATTCTATGCGTATTTGTGTTTGTGGATGCTCGCCGAAACCCATTGCGAGATGAAGACGCGGCTCCAAAGATTCCCTTGAAGTCGGCTGTTGCTGCCGCATTGCCGGTACTGCTGACGCCCGTGATTATTCTGGGCGGAATTTTGGGAGGCGTGTTTACTCCCACAGAAGCCGCGGCAGCCGCTGTGATGTGGGTGCTGTTTTTAAGCGTCTGTTATCGATCGTTGTCGTTTGGTGGCTTTCACGACGTGCTGCTGAAAACGGCAACCACAACCGGATCCATTATGCTGATTGTGGCCGCAGCAGGATTGTTTGGTTGGGTGATTGCCAGAGAACAGGGGCCTCAGGCGGTTACCGAAGCCATGCTTTCGCTCACGGATAATCCCTATGTATTTCTGTTGCTGATCAACGTCGCTTTACTGGTGACCGGCATGTTGCTGGAACCAGTCGCTGGGCTGTTAATCACTGTTCCCGTGTTGTTACCGGCCGCGTTGCAGTTCGGCATTGACCCGTTGCAGTTGGGCATCGTGATGATTTTGAATCTTGTGCTGGGCCTGTTAACTCCACCGGTTGGTTTGGTGCTGTACGTGCTGAGTTCCGTCACGGGAGCGTCCGTGCAAACGGTGATTCGAGGCACCGTTCCGTTTTTGATTCCTCTGCTGATCACGCTGCTGCTGATCACGTTCTTTCCCGCGTTCAGCTTGTGGCTGCCGGGCCTGTTGGTGAAGTAGCGACGAAGAAAACAGGGACGGAGCGAAGCGGACTACAGCCTTGCTCCCAGGTGATCGCCGATTTTTGCGTAGAGTTCGCGGTGATGCTGAGAATTTTGAATCAAGTCGTCGTCAAACCGAATGCGGCCAGGTTCGAAAATCGTAATCGTTGAAGAGCCGCCAAAACGGAAGTAGCCTTTTTCGCTGCCCTTAGCCACAGGCTGGCCGGCGCTGAAGGTCTGGCAGATGCTGCCCACGCACGTGGCACCGATTTCCAGCACCAGAATTCGCCCCAACGATTCCGTTTCCAGAACTGTCACGCAGCGTTTGTTCTTTGCCAGAATGTGGATATTCTGACAAAGTGCAATCGGATTAACGGAATACAGCGGCCCGTTGATCAGTCGCGTCTTCCCCGGAATTCCGGCGGCGGGAAAATGGAAGCGGTGATAATCCACCGGGCACAATCTGGACAACAGCAGGCTGCCTTCCGCGAACTGCTTTGTCAGTTCATCGTCTTTCAATAACGATGCCAGATCAAACATTTCGCCCTTCACAAACAATCCCTCATTGGAAGAAAGATTGGGAATGCACAGGTGACGACCATCCGCGGGAAAAACCACCGACGCTGGATCTGCGTCAATGGGCCGAGATTCCGGCTTCAGTTTGCGAAAGAAGAATTCGTTGAAGTTGCCAAAGTCGTCTACGTCGCGCACGAATTCCGACGCATCAAGTTCGTACTCCTTGATGAAAGGTGCAATCTTTTGGCGAGTCGACGAGCGATCCATTCTCCACCCGTACCAGTGAGAAAACGCGGCTCGCTTCACAATCGCGTTCAACGAAATGCGGCCTGCCACTGTCCCGTACGTCCAGCGCAACGCTTTATCCCCGTACACTTTTTCAATGCATGTCTGGTTACGGTAGCGATCGAAGTAAACGATGTCATCCATGGTATGGTGTAGACTGTCTTTGGCGTGCCGAATTTGATTTGTCAAAGCGACCGGTTTGTCGCCTGAGAAGTTTAGCTGGACAACGGCAGTTTCAATGAAAGTTCAGAATTTCTGCTAGCCACATCAGCCGCAGAGCGTTAGCCCCGGTTGCAATTTACATATTGTTGTGGACGGTTCTGGCTCGTGGGAACCGCCCACATAGTTAAATGCGCGTTCTCCGCGGCCACAAATCAGCGAAAATCGCAGTAGTGCGGATCACAGAAAAAAACGGGGCTAACACCCTGCGGCTCATTAAGAAATGACGCTGTCCAGTTAGAGTAACACTCAAAATGATGCGTGTGTGTTCATCCTAGCGACAACGGAGCGAATCAGCGATTGCAACGTCCCACGTTTTTCCGCATGTCACGCCACCGCGTCAAGGGCGAAGCCCGTGATAGAACAGGACAGACACATGAAACAAGCGGCCCACTCGCTGAAGCCCGCGACAATGCGTTTTGCTTGCAATGCAGTCGCAGTTACGCAAGATACCAGCTTAGATGTACAGCACCAGGTTCAATGAAAGTTCAGTATTTCTGTTAACCACATCAGCCGCAGGGCGTTAGCCCCGGTTGCAATTTACATATTGTTGTGGACCGTTCTGGCTCGTGGGCAACCGCCCACATAGTCCAATTCGCGTTCTCCGCGGCCACAAGTCAGCGCAAATCGCAGTCGTGCGGATCACAGAAAAAACCGGGGCTAACGCCCTGCGGCTCACTCAGGCATGGCGCTGTCCATTTAGTCAGCTTAGTCAGTGTTACTGGTTCAAACCTGCCGAACCTTGAAAAAGAAAGAATTGCGTTGCCCCCTTCGATAATCGCAGCAAAGCAGATTCGAAAACCAAGTGCGTTCTTCAGCAGCCGCCTGCCCGTTGCTGCGGTTTGCGTTTTGCTGCAGTTCTGCAGTGTTGGTGAAACACTGGCTCAGGAATTGAACGCCACCGAATCTGAATTGCTGTTTGTACGCCGCGTCGGCCCAATACTGAGGGCGAAGTGTCTGGGCTGTCATGGCAAAGATCCCGCTGCTGTTGAAGGGGCATTGGACGTCAGTTCGCTGCAGGGATTGCACGCGGGCGGCGACAGCGGCGAAGCTTCCATCGTGAATAGAAAGCCGGAAGATAGTCCGTTGTATCTTGCGGCAACTCGGCAAAACGAAAACTGGTCGCCGATGCCTCCCAAAGAAGCTGAACGGCTTACGCCAGAACAGCTTGCATGGGTGAAAGACTGGATCGCATCCGGGGCCGCGTGGCCGAATGCTGAGCGGGCTGTGGCGATTGAAACGGAGTATCAAAAAGCGTGGTCGGCAGAAGATGGAATTCCCGTCAAAACATCCGGCGGCCTGGACAGCGACTGGACGAATCGCAAGTACGACGTTGCCGGATTGTGGGCTTATCAACCGATCGTAAAGCCGGACGTCAGTTTGCTGCAGGCCGCACAGGAAACCGCAGCGGGCCATGCAAGTGATGCAGCACGCTCGACAGATCCAATTGACATACTCATTGCAGAAGCTCTGCCGCTTGATCTGCCAGTTGCGTGCCGAACAGACCGCCGCACGTTGATTCGGCGAGCAACCTTTGATCTGACAGGTTTGCCTCCCACGCCGCAGGACGTTGCTGATTTTGTAAATGACTCACAGGCGGAGCATGAAGCTTTCGCGACCGTACTGGAACGCTTATTGAACTCTCCGCACTATGGCGAACGCATGGCTCAGCACTGGCTGGACGTCGTTCGATACGCCGACTCCTCCGGCTTTGCCAACGACTTTGAACGAGGCAATGCGTGGCGCTATCGTGATTATGTGATTCGATCATTCAACGGCGACAAACCCTTTGATCAGTTCATTAAAGAACAAATTGCTGGTGATGAGATCGATCCGGATAACCCGGAAAATCTTGTGGCTACGGGCTTTCTAAGAATGGGACCATGGGAACTGACGGGCATGGAAGTCGCCCGAATCGCTCGGCAGAGATTTCTTGACGACGTCACCAACAGCGTGGGAGAAGCGTTTTTGGGACATTCCTTACAGTGTGCTCGCTGCCACGATCACAAGTTCGATCCAGTGCCAACGCGCGATTACTATTCCATTCAGGCTGTCTTCGCGACGACTCAATTGGCAGAACGTTCGGCAAAGTTTTTGCCGCAGGAGAATACGACCGGATTCGACGAACAGCTTTATCTGCAAAAGGCAAAAAAGCAGTATTCTGACTCCAGGAAAAATCTGGACGACGCCTTAGTTGCGAATGCCGCAACGTGGTGGACACAAAAGCACGGCGCTGACAACAAGGAATGGCAAACGGCCGTTGAACAGGCCACTGGCAAGAACGATGTGTTTAAGGCCGCCATCAAGGTGTTGCAGGCAAAGGGCTTTGACGAATCGGAACTGCCTTCCAAACTGGACTGCTATACCCCGGAACAATTCGGACAGGAACGCGTTGTCAGAAAGGGGCTGCAACGTCTGGCGTGGGAATTCGATCGCTATTTGCCGTTTGCGCTGAGCGTGTACAACGGGCATACGCCGCAGGTCACATCGGTCACCATGCCCATGCGTTTGCCTGCCAACACGTCCAAAGGCGAACTGGAAACATCGTATATTCTGACAGGAGGCGATCCTTTTACTCACGGTGAAATTGTTCGTCCGGGAATCCTTAGCGTCGTTGCACAGCAGGCCGACGCACATGTGCCTGATGCTATTTCCGGACGCCGTCTGGCTTTCGCCAATTGGGTGGCCGATGAAGGTAATCCGTTAACTGCACGAGTGATCGTGAATCGAATCTGGCAGTGGCACTTTGGCAAAGCGATTGCGGGCAATGCCAACAATTTCGGTTCCACGGGTGCTCGCCCCACTCATCCGGCATTACTGGATTGGCTGGCCGCTACATTCGTAGAAGGTGGGTGGTCCGTTAAATCCATCACTAAGCAGATCATGTTGTCAGACGCGTATTGCCGTTCCAGCGATTGGCCTGTTGAAGCGGCCGTTACAGCAGATCAGCACGAACTGGCCGCCAGGTTGTACGCCGTGTTCGAACCCAGACGTCTGAGTGCCGAAGAATTGCGAGATGCGATGTTGAAAGTAACCGGAGAATTGAATCCGGTGCTGGGCGGCATTCCGTGTCGGCCTGAAATCAACCAGGAAGTGGCGTTGCAACCAAGACAGGTGATGGGATCTTTTGCATCGGCATGGATTCCGAATCCTCAGCCGGAACGCAGAAATCGTCGTTCCGTTTATGTGCTGAAGTTGCGAGGACTTGTTGATCCGATGCTGGAAGTGTTCAACGCTCCGTCGCCTGACTTTTCCTGCGAACGGCGAGAATCGTCCACCGTGACGCCTCAGGTGTTTTCATTGTTCAACAGCACAAATTCGCACGCGCGAGCTCTGGCTTTGGCAAATCGTGTGGTCGAAGAAACGGCCAATGATTCGGACGCCGTTACGTTGTGCTTTCAGCTGGCACTCAGCCGCAATCCAACCGCTGCTGAGCGACAGGAAGTGTTGGCTCATTGGCAGGCGATGATCAAGCAACAGCCGGAACAGGCCGCTGAACTGGAGCCTCAACCATTGAAAGTGGTTCGCAAAGCCGTTGAGGAAAACACGGGGGAAAACTTTGCGTTTGAAGAAACGTTGTTTTCGAACGCAGACTACGTGCCAGACCTTCAACCCATTGATTGCGACCGGCGTACCAGAGCACTCGCGGACGTGTGCCTGGTGATTTTGAACAGCAATGAGTTTGTGTACGTCTACTGAGGTGGCCATTGGGCAGAGTAGCTGGGGAGCAGAGG
>ERZ887942.1828-NODE-1828-length-13960-cov-12.568860_pt1 | contig 13960 bp, 12 predicted proteins | sample MGYA00521099_ERZ887942 | MGnify/ENA primary metagenome ERZ887942 (study PRJEB32303, sample SAMEA104408605) | aquatic metagenome | biome: Brackish water; feature: Pelagic; material: water | place: Baltic Sea | collected 2014-06-07T06:48:00 | depth 16,251 m ... | reverse complement strand
TGAGTGATTGCATTTCGGCTATTGCTCCTTCTCGTTCTTTTGCCTGAACAAATCCACGGCAGAGGCATTTACTCCAGAGTAGAGATGCATTTGATGTATTTATTATCGCTTTACCTGGCTTTTTGTAGTTATTTTGTGTATTTAGTGATCGTTATATAGTGTTCTTGTTTTATTGGCCTGGTTATGGCTTTTTGTAGTGTTGTTCCATGCTTTTCCTTCTTCTTTTGTGATTAGATTGCACGGCTATGTCTGACAGCTAGAGCACCAGTGTGTACTGCGTCCTGCCAGCTTGATTCGCTCGATTGCTTTCCCGCATCTTGGACACGGCTGTCCTGTCCGCCTATAAACCGCCGCTTGTCCTCCGTAATTGCCATTCACGCCTTCTAGATCCCTGAAATCACTAAATGTGGTTCCTCCGGCGCCAATACTTAGCTCCAGGATCTCGATCAGGCATTCCCTGAGTTTGTCTAATTGTTTGCGATTGAGTTGGCCAGCTGCGGTTTCCGGGCGAATACCCGCAGCAAACAAGCTTTCATCGGCATAGATGTTGCCCGTGCCTGCCACGATGGACTGATCCAACAACGCTGCCTTGATGGAGCGCGTGGATCCTTTGAATCGCTCTTGTAAGTATTGCGTTTTGAAGTCTTGGCTAAAGGGTTCGGGTCCCAACTTTTTTAAGCCCGTGATAATCGACTCCACTGCAATATTGGGTGGGACCCACCACATTTCTGCGAAGCTTCTGAGGTCAACGAAGCGTAATTCTTGCCCCTTTGCATTCCAGAAGCGCACCCGTGTGTGTTTGCAGGGTGGAGTGTCGTTCTCAATCCACTGAAATTGGCCTGTCATGCGTAAGTGGACTCCCCAGTATCCAGCGTTCTCTTCAGGAGAATCTGGTTTGGATAATCCAGGACGATGCAGTTCTGCGTAGAGGTACTTTCCTCTTCTCGTCCAATCGCCAACGCGGCAATTGACGAGTCCTGACTCAAAGCACTCTGGTCCGCCAGGACTTGCAATCGCCCTGTCCCGGCACACTTCAAGATCGCTGATGACGAATTGATCGAGACGATTCGCTAGTCCACGCCGAACCGTCTCAACTTCTGGGAGTTCGGGCAACGGCCTCAGGCCGGCTCGAGTTCCGCTTGAGCGAAATTATTGGTGTTGATTCCGCCTTCTGATCCGGAAATCCCGTTGTAGTTCACCTTTTCAAAGCGAACGACCACCGGGTAACGAATACCTGAGGTGTCGATGGACGCCACCGTGCCGACATCGTTGAACCAATAGGACTCAGGGCGCTTAATGCGCACCTTGTCACCGCGGGAAATAGCCATCGCTGCGCAGAAACGTTGATGCAATCCGAGAGTATCGCTGCGTGGTCACAAGATGGAGAGAGCGTCACAGAATGTCGTTCGCGCCTTGCCAAGATCGCAGCAGCGCCATGGCAGCATCCATCACCACCCCTTCAACTCCGCCTTTGACGAACCAGAGTCCCGAAGCACCCGCGTTCAATCTCGATCTTCCCGATCCAGAACGGGATGACATCAGCACGATGGAATTCCTGGCTCGTCTGGAGCAGGCTTGGGATGTGTGCGACAAATTTGATCTACAAACCGAAATTTGGCGTGGTCGCATCCTGAAATCGGTGCGCGATCGAGAAAAACGCGGTGGTGAAGGACGCGGTGCGGGCTTTTTGCAATGGCTTCGCGAACGGGAAATTAGTAAGACCAGGGCCTATGGATTGATTCAGTTAGCTGAATCGGAGCAAGGTTTGGTTGGTGACGGTTTGCTTGAACCATCAAGCGTGAACCAGTTTTCAAAACGGGCTTTTCTTGAAACCGCTTTGGCAGCTCCTGAAGTGCAGGTGATGATTGCGGAAGCTGCTAACGAGGGGCAGGAAATCACCCGCAAGCAGGTGCGCAGGCTTACGGATGATTTCACCTCTGCAACCAGTCCCTTGCTTCCGGATGAAATCCGTCAAAGGGCGCAAGAGAATTTGCTGCCATCCAAGGTTGTTGCGCCTCTCGTACGCGAATTGTCAAAGCTTCCAGAGCTTCAGCAGGAAGACTTCCGCAAGGTCCTACGCGATGAGCCGGAACTCGATCGGATCAAGGACGTCACCCATACGGCGCGCTGGATCACCAAAGCCACGGAATCAGGTGTTGCTGTTCGTGCTTTTCAACAGGGGGAACTCGACCTGGAGAAAGCGATGCAGGAGGCTCAGCGTCTCGACGCTCTGGGCTTGCTCGCCGATGCCGTAGGCCAGGCGCAGACGCTTGAGGCCGCGGTTCTCAAGTTGCATACCTCTTGGAGGCGGTTAGGTGGTCTGCATGAACGGCTGTGGGTTGAAAGCGGAAGCAGCACCCCTTACTTACGCGATGTCTTAACAGCGCTACAAACCTTGAGTGGAGCCACGATGCGGGTGTCGCTCGGGGAACTTGCTGGGGGCAAAAGGGTGAGACTTCAACTTGTTGAGGAGGCTCCTGACCAACTGGAGCCTCCGGCGATCCCCTAGATCTAGTGCTCGTTAAGGTGAAGGCACTATCTGTGGAGTGAGGGTGAGCGTTGGATCCACTCCTTAAGGCTCTCCACAGGCATTACGGCTGGGACTCCTTTCGTTCCGGGCAACGTCCGGTGATCGAAGCCCTGTTAAGCGGTCGCGATTGTTTAGCAGTGCTGCCAACAGGAGGCGGTAAATCACTCTGCTTTCAGCTCCCTGCCTTGGTGCGACAAGGGTTGGTCGTGGTGATTTCTCCACTCGTTGCTCTGATGGATGATCAGGTGTTGCAATTGCAGCGGCGAGGCATTGCTGCCGCCTGCTTGCACCGCGGGATTCAACCCGAACAACGACGCTTGATTCAGGAGCAGTTATCCGCTGGCTCGTTGCGTCTTCTCTACCTCGCCCCTGAGCGTCTTCAAGGTGAGGCGGCGAGGGACATGCTCTCTGCGCATGCAAGGGAAGGGCAGTTGGTGGCTTTGGCCGTGGATGAGGCCCATTGCATCAGCGCTTGGGGTCATGATTTTCGGCCCGATTACAGACGTCTTGGTCAGCTTCGGGCCCTGTGCCCGGGTGTTCCGCTCGTTGCCTTGAGTGCAACCGCAGCCCCAAGGGTGCGTGCCGATATTCTCCGTTTGCTTGGGTTATGCAAACCGCTCATCCAGGTGTCGTCGGCACAACGCAGCAACCTCCATTACACGATGCGGCGGCGTCCGAGCGATCCACTCCCTGATGTTTTAGAGGCCCTATATCAGTCACGGGGTGCCACCTTGATCTATGCAAGGACCCGTCGTTCTGTGGAGCTCTGGGCAGAACGCTTGCAATCCCAGGGAATTCCAGCGATCACTTATCACGCGGGCCTGGAGGTGGAGCGCCGTGAGGAGGCTCTAAGGCATTTCTTGGAAGCTGATGCGCCGGTGTTGGTCGCCACGGTGGCGTTTGGGATGGGCGTTGACCGCTCGGACGTGGGGTTGGTGTTGCATTTGGATTTGCCTGCGACCCCGGAGGGGTACCTCCAGGAATCAGGTCGCGCTGGACGCGATGGCAGACCGGCCCATTGCCTTGTCTTGTTTTCGCCTGGAGACCGAACCAGCTTGGGCTGGGCGATGCAGTCCAGCTTGCGTCGCGCAGCTGAAGCCAAGGCGTCCGACGATGACGTTTGGCGTGTGGAGTTTTCACAGCAGCAATTGAGGCGGATGGAGGCCGTTGCTGAGGGAGAGAGTTGCCGTGAGCAAGCTTTGCTTCTCTCGGTGGGGGAGCTTACATCTCCTTGCGGCCGCTGTGATCGTTGCCTGGCTGATGTGCGTGCCAAGGATTGGTCAGATCGTGCCCAAGAATTACTGGAGGTGATCGATGCCGGACAGGGAGCAGACATCCGCAGCTTGACCGAAAGATTGCGGAAGCTTGATGGCAGCGAAGAGCGTTGGGGTTGGCTTGCGCGCAGGCTCGTGCAAGAGGAGCTCATTCGTGAGAGCAATGACGGTGCCCAACGCTTGTCGTTAAGGGATAGCGGCAGACAATTCCTGCATACCCCCTGGCCTTTGCATTACGCGGCTTGACCGCGGCTTCTGCAAAGCATCAGCTTGGCTTAGGCGGTTTTGATACAGCGATCCTTCACAAGGTCCTTCTCAAAATTGGTCTGAGGGGCAATCCAGCTTTTCCATGCACCATCAGAACTGGTGACATTGATTTTGCGTGCGGAGCAGTTCACCGCGACGTACAGAGGCTTGCCTTCGCTGTTCAAGGTTGGGGCCACCATGCTGCCGCCCATGGATTGCCAGTTGCTCCAGTCCACTTGAAGTGGGCCGTACGTGCGCCATGCCGCGGGTTTGGCCGCCACTGCTTGGGTTGGAGTTGTCTTGGCTGGAGCCGCTTTTTTAGGAGCTGTCTTCGTGACAGCCGTTTTGACCTGAACCGGCTTGGCCTGAACTGGCTTGGTTTGAACTTGCTTGGTTTGCACTTTCTTGGTCGGTTGGCTCGCCGTTGCAGTGAGAACGGGCTTTGCTTCTGGCGTGCTGCTGGTTTGCAGCGATGTGCTGACCAATTCGGTGGAACTGGTATCCCGCAGCATCAACTTGGTCCCAATCGTCACCTTGTTGGGGTCATTGATGGTGTTGAGATCAATCAGAGAGGCCACGGGAACCTCATAGGCGCGAGCGATCTGGGTGAGGGTCTGACCTCTGGCCACGGTGTGAGAGGTGGCGCTTGGATTGGCTTTGATCGGCGTGGGCTTGGCCTTCGCTACTGGCTTTGGTTTGGGAAGCACGGCCGTGGTGGGCAGCTTCAACGTTTGGCCAAGCTCAACATGATCGGCGCTTTGAAGGCTATTGATGGCGATCAGATCCCTTGAACTGACGCGATATCGAGCTGCAATTCCACCGAGGGTGTCTCCCCCTTTTACGGTGTGACGTCCTTGGCCAGCGCTGACAACGCCTCTGGCACCACTGGGCAAACGCAACGTTTGCCCCACTTCCACATGGTTGGAATTACGGATTCCATTGGCTCTCATCAAGCGTTCAACGGAGACGCCGTAGCGATCAGCGAGCCCGGAGATGGTGTCTCCTGGTTTGACTGTGATCGATGCCGCGCCCGCTTGAAGGGGCATCAATGCCGACAGGGTTAGGGCGGCGGCAACAATGCTTCGCATGCTTCTTTCTGTGCTGGGCGAAAGATAAGGTGTCTGGCCCAACTCGCCAGTCCCTCGCGCGAATTCATTTGTATTGGTTGATTTGGAGCGATGTTCAGCCCACAAAACGGCGAAATATTGCAGGATTCAACGTGTAGGGCGGGTAGCGGTGACGAATGTCGAGAAAAAAGGGTCGGCTCAGCACCGAACGTGCGTGGGAGAAGGTTTGAAAGCCGGCTTCTGCTTGATAGCTGCCCATACCACTGGGCCCCACTCCACCGAATGGCAATTCCGGAACTCCCTTTTGCATCACCACGTCGTTGAAGCAAACCCCACCTGAACTGGTGCGCTTCAGAACCGCGCTTTGGTCGTTGTGATCCCCGCCAAAGAGATAAATGGCTAATGGTTTGTCTTGCTGTTGGATGCGTGTGATGGCCTCATCCAAGGTCTCTACCGTCATTAGCGGCAATAAAGGGCCAAAGATTTCCGCTTCCATTAAGGGGTCTTGATCGCTTTGGACCTCAATCAGGGTGGGTGCGATCTTGCGGCGTTGGCGGCAGCATTCGCCTCCAAACAGGATCCGTCCCTCGGCTCGAGCAGTGGCTAGCAGGCCTTCAAGATGTTGAAAATGTCGATCGTGGATTAAGGAGCTGAGATCAGCAGACGCGAGTGGTTCATCTCCATAAAGATTGCGGCGCTCCTCTTTCAATGCCTTTACGAGGCGATCTCGGATGCTGGTTTGAACCAGGAGGTGGTCAGGGGCGATGCAGGTTTGTCCTGCATTAATCCCCTTGCCCCAGATCAAGCGGCGGGCGGTGACGGCAAGGTCGGCACTATCGAGCACGACAGCAGGATTTTTGCCTCCAAGCTCCAGCGTGACAGGAGTGAGGTGACGGGCGGCACCGGCCAGCACCTTGGCTCCAATCGTTCCGCTACCGGTAAAGAAAATGTGGTCAAAGCCAAGGTCCACGAGAGCTGCCGCGGTGGATCCATCCCCGTTCACCACTCTCACCACATCACTGGGGAATCCCTCCGTGATGAGGCGCGTGATCAGGGCTGCTGCGGCAGGGGCATGCTCCGAGGGTTTCAAGACAACGCTGTTTCCCGCCGCAAGGGCACTAATCAGGGGCTGGAGCGTGAGCATGAAGGGGTAGTTCCACGGCCCGATCACGAGCACACAGCCCAAGGGCTCTCGGATGAGTTGGGCCCGCCCTGGCCGTTGCATGATCGGCACGGGGATGTGTCGAGGCCGCATCCAGGCCTTGAGTCGCCGCCGGGTGATTTTTAATTCTTGAAGCAAAGCCACGATTTCAAACATCCCCTCGAGCTCTGGCTTGGCGAGGTCGATACGAAGGGCTTGGAGAATGTCTGATTCATGGCGATCAAGCAGGTCGCTCAGACGTTTTAATTGCAAGCGCCGCCAAGCTTCCGGTCGGGTTTGACCCGAGACGACAGTGGCGCGAAGGGTCTTTAAATCAGCAGCTTGAAAGGCCTCGTTGGGGGAGGAGCTGACCATCAGAAGCTGTGGGATCTACGGCCATGCTCGCAGTCCTGATCGATGGATTGCGAAAGAGGGGATGACGTCGCGGCCGATCGGGGTTAGTACAAGTTGGAATGGTGCCGGCGTGATGACTAAGCAGCAGCCGTGGTGGAACGGTGCCGTCATCTATCAGCTGATCGTGCGCAGCTATGCCGATGGCAATGGTGATGGGATCGGTGACTTGCAGGGCCTGGCCAATCGCCTGCCCTATCTCCGTTGGTTGGGTGTGGAAGCGATTTGGCTCACACCGATTTATCCATCGCCACTGCAAGACGGTGGTTATGACATCACTGACTTCAAGTCCATTCACCCCGAGCTGGGGGATTTAGCGGCTTTTCATCGGGTCTTGATTGCTGCCCACTCTCAAGGCATCAAGGTGGTGATGGACCTGGTGCTGAATCACACCAGCACGCTCCATCCTTGGTTTCAACGTGCCCGTTGGGCTCCAGAAGGTAGTCCGGAGCGGGATGTGTATGTCTGGAGCGATGACCCCAAGCGCTACGCAGATGCTCCAGTGCTGTTTCGCCATTTCGAGTCTTCGAACTGGGAATGGGACGAGGTGGCGCAGCAGTACTACCTCCACCGTTTTTTACGCCATCAACCCGATCTCAATTACGACAGCCCACTCGTGCAAAAGGAGATGCTCGATGTGGTGGATTTTTGGATTGAGCGAGGCGTAGACGGTTTCCGTCTCGATGCGGTTCCCTTTCTTTTTGAAGCCGAGGGATCTCGTTGTGAGGGCTTGCCTGAAACCCATGAATTCCTCAAGCGCTTACGCGCAAGGGTGGATAGCCACGGCAAGGATGTGTTGCTCCTCGCGGAAGCGATTCAACCGGTGGAGGAGGCTGCTCCCTACCTCGCCGATGACGAACTGCATGGAGCTTTTAACTTCGCCCTAACGGCGCATTTGTTTGCCTCGATTGCCAGCGGAACGGTAGAGGCCTTGCGCGATTGCTTGCAGGCAGCTCAGAACGCTGTGGGTGGCTGTAGGTGGGCCTTGCCGCTACGCAATCACGATGAGCTTTGGCTTGGCGATGGCCATCTGGTTCCAGAGGATGTGATTCAAACGATCCGAGCCGGATTGCATCAGGGGCAGGGGCATTGGCTGAACTGGGGCATCAACCGGCGTCTTGCTCCTTTGCTCAATGGTGATCCTGGTTCCAACCGAGTGATGCATGCTCTGCTCTACAGCCTTCCAGGACTTCCGTGCCTCTATTACGGAGATGAGCTGGGAATGGGGGATTGGCCGGGTCTGCGCGACCGCGATCCGAACCGCACTCCGATGGCCTGGACGCCGGGACGGAATGGTGGGTTTTCGACCGCTCCCGACCCTCTGTTGGTGTTGCCACCGATCACGGCTCCCGGATACGACTATCGGGTGGTGAACGTGGAGGTTCAGAAGCAACTGCCTGGTTCGCTTCTGAATTGGCATCGGCGCATGCTCACCTGCCGCAAGCTGCTTCCAGCCCTCCGCAATGGCGACTTTGAGCTATTGGACTGTGCCCACCCTGGGGTGATCGTGTACGTGCGCACGAACGCCACCATGACGGTGATGGTGGCTGCCAATCTCTCCGCCGCTGGGGCATCGTTTCGCCTCGATCTGAGCCGATGGTCTGGCGAACGCACCCGAGAGGTGCTGTGGGGGTGTGACTTCCCACCTGCCGATGCCGATTGGTTTGTGTACCTCGCCGCCCATGGGTTCAGCTGGTGGTTGATCGGCGAAGTGGAAGAAACAGACAGCAGCAGCGAGGACTCCGGGGTTCAGGAGGACAAGTTCAGTCCTGCTCCCTCTGGAGCCTTGGGATCTCCCACTCCCGCTTCTTGAAGAAGGGCTTGAACCTGCGGGAGCAGCCGCTCGGCTTCGTCTTGGTCCACCATCGCTAGGCGGCAGCGACGGGCGAGAACATCCGTTGCGGTGCAGGCATGTTCGGCGCTGATCGCATGGCGTAATTCACCACGGCAAACGGGGATGACGTCGCTCAGAGGCTCACGATCGCTTTCACTCCAGCTCGCTACAAGTGCAGCGGCTTCTAATCCGAAACTGGATTGGAGGTGGGCGCGTTGTTGATCACGTAGAGAGGTCTTCGGCAGCAGACGTTCCAGGGCGCGGATTTGCTCTTGCAGCAGTGCGGGAGTGCGTTTGGGGTCTTGATCTGCGCCGATCAGCGGCAACGCAGAAGGGTCTGAAAGGGTGCTCCCCAATTGCGCTTCCACCGCCTGAAGGGTGTCGATCGCCATCGGCCTGCAAGTGGTCCATTTGCCCCCCATCACGCTGATGAGGCCACTGTCCAGCGTCTCAACCTCGTGCTCACGCACGACCCGGCTGCTGTTCACCTCGGCACCGGCTGGCTTGAGCAGCGGTCGTCCGCCAGCCCAACAGCTCCCCACATCGGGATCGCCCAGATCGGGGAACCAGCGCTTCACATAATCGAGCAGATAGGTTTTCTCGTCTTCCGATGGAGCGGCTGCACTCGCTTGTGTGCACTTGGTGTCTGTGGTGCCGACCAGGGTGCGACCAAAGAACGGCAACATGAATAGAACACGGCCGTCATCGGTGGATGGCAACAGCAAACCAAGTCCTTCAGGACAGAGGTTGGCTCTTAACACCAGATGCACTCCCCTACTGGTGAGCATGCGCATGGAGCAGTTGGGGTCGGCCATCCGCCGAATGGCATCCGCATGGATGCCTGTGGCATTCACCACGGCCTTGGCTTCCCAGCGTTCTTGCTCTCCTTGGCTGTTTTCGCTGATGGCAGCGCAGATCTGCCCCTGGCTGTTGCGTTCCAGCTCCCGAACCTTGGTGCGGGTTCGAATCACAGCACCGGCCCGTTCAGCGGTAAGAGCTAGCAGCAGATTCAGGCGAGCATCATCGAATTGCCCGTCGCTGTAGGCCACACCGCGTTGAACATCAGGACGCAGAAGAGGGAGTGCTTGGTGGAGTTGCTTGGAGGACAGCATGCGGCTGCTGCCGATCCCGGCACGACCGGATAGGGCGTCATACAGCCCAAGGCCGATGCGGTAGTAGGCCTGGCCAAGACGACAGTCGCTGGGCAGGGCCAGTTCAAGGCGTTGGGCTAAGAACGGAGCTTGTTCCAGCCAGTGGCCCCGTTCGAGCAGGGCTTCTCGGACCAAGCGCAATTGGGCGAGGTCGGCTGTTTTAAAAGCAAGTTCGAGATAACGCACCCCTCCATGCAGGAGTTTGGTGCTGCGGCAGCTGGTGCCACTGCCGAGGTCATGGCCCTCGAGCAGAGCAACACGCAGGCCGCGGCGGACCGCTTCATAGGCCACGCTGCATCCACTGGCGCCACCGCCGATAACGACGAGGTCAAAACGTTGATCAGCCATTCCAGTGAAGGCTCCTGCTCACAGCATCGTTCCAACGTTGGCGCCAGCGTTGGCGTTGCTCCAGGGTTTGTTGGGGCTCAAACACGCTGGAGTCTTGGCTGCGATTTGGCACTAGGTCTTTGAGGTCTGCAATCACGCCCGCTTGCAAGCCAGCCAGCAGGGCCACACCGCGAGCGGTGCTTTCCAGATGAACAGGGCGGCGCACGCGCAAACCAGTGCTGTCGGCTTGGGCTTGCAGGAGAAGGTCAGAAGCTGCGGCTCCCCCATCCACGGCAAGCTCCCCGAGACTTTGCTCCATGGCTTGCTCTGCCAACTCCACAAGACTGGCAACGGAGAGAGCAATTCCTTCCAGGGCGGCTCGAGCGATATGCCCTCGGCGGGTGTCGCGGGTGATCCCGATTAACAAACCCCTGGCACTGGGGTCCCAGTGGGGTGTGCCCCATCCGGTGAAGGCTGGAACAAGCATCACCCCGGCGGCGTTCTCCACCTCTTGCGCGAGGGGATTGACTTCTTCGGCACTGCGAATGATGCCGAGGCCATCGCGCAGCCATTGCACCACCGTGCCCGCATTAAACAGACTCCCTTCTAAGCAGTAGGTGGGGGTGCCGTGCTCATCGGTCCAGCCCAGGGTGCTCAGCAGGCCAGCGTCGGAATGGCGGATGCTGGTGCCGGTGTTCACCACGAGAAAGGCGCCGGTGCCGTAAGTGCATTTGCCTTCGCCTGGTTGCAGGCAGAGTTGCCCCAGGGTGGCGGCCTGTTGGTCGCCAAGCAGGGCTTGAATGGGTACGCCAGCAAAGGGCAAACCCGCTTGGATCACTCCGAAATCGCCTCGGCAGGGCCTGAGTTCGGGGAGGGCCTGCTTGGGTAAGCCAATTTCAGCGCAGGCGTCATCGATCCATTGCCGCTGCTCTAGATCCATCAGCAGGGTGCGGCTGGCATTGCTCATGTCTGTGGCATGAATGGTGCCGCCACTGAGCTGCCATAGGAGCCAGCTCTCCACCGTTCCAAAGCAGAGATCACCCTGGGCCGCGGCACTGCTTGCGGCGGTTTCATGGTCGAGCAGCCAGCGAATTTTGCTCGCGCTGAAATAGGGGTCGAGCATCAGGCCGGTTTTGGCTCTCCAGCTCGTTTCAAGGCCGCTTGCCTTCCATTGCTCACAGAGATCGGCGGTGCGGCCGTCCTGCCAGACCAGGGCTGGGCCGCAGGGGCTGCCATCGCTGCGTTTCCAGAGCGTGGTGGTTTCGCGCTGATTGGTGATGCCGCAGCTGATCACGGCTTGCCGCTGCTCCGGAGTGATCGCCTGCTCAAGGCGGCTCATCGCCAGACGCTGGCTCTCCCAGATCGCCGTAGGACTTTGTTCTACCCAGCCATCGGCGGGGTAGTGAATGTCAAGAGGTGCGGAAGCGCTGGCGACTGGGCGGCCATCCGTATCGAAGAGAGCAGCGCGTGAGCTGCTGGTGCCTTGATCTAGTGCGAGCAGGAGGGGCGGTGCTGCCATAGCCATCTCGTTTCCTACTTGCTAGCGATGGGACCAACGGCCTGCAAAGGAATGGCAGAGACATCACGCATTGGGCCGTTCCCCACTTGGGTCGCTGAGGCGATGGTCTACCAAGTGTTTCCTGATCGTTTTCGCCGCAGCGGCCGGGTGGAAGCGCAGCAGGGGTTGGCGTTGCAGCCCTGGGGGACAGACCCTGCCGAACAGGGGTTCCAGGGGGGTGATCTCTACGGAGTGATCGAGGCTCTGGACCACCTTCAGCAGCTGGGAGTGACCTGTCTGTACCTCACCCCCGTTTTCAGTTCGGCCGCCAATCATCGCTATCACGCTTACGACTATTTCGAGGTGGATCCTTTATTGGGAGGGAATGCTGCGCTTGATGCCTTGATTGCGGCGGTGCATCAACGGGGCATGCGTCTGATCCTCGATGGGGTGTTCAACCATTGCGGCCGCGGCTTTTGGGCGTTTCATCACCTGTTGGAAAACGGGGATCGCTCTCCCTATCGCGAGTGGTTCCATGTGCATCAGTGGCCGCTGCGGCCCTATCCGCGGAAGGGCCAAGACTGTGGTTACAGCTGCTGGTGGAATGATCCGGCGCTGCCGAAGTTCAACCATGACCATGCTCCCGTGCAGGAGTACCTCTTAGCGGTTGGTAGGCACTGGTTAGAACGCGGCATCGACGGTTGGCGCTTAGATGTGCCCGATGAAGTGCCTGCTGCCTTTTGGGTGGACTTCCGGCGCATGGTGAAAGCGGTGAACCCCGAGGCCTGGATCGTGGGTGAAATTTGGGGAGATGCCAGGTCTTGGCTTCAGGGAGAGCATTTCGATGGCGTGATGAATTACCGCTTGGGCTGGAGCAGCCTTTGTTGGGTGGCGGGCGCGCGTTTGCGACGCAGCTACCGCAACCCGATGTACCCGTTGCGCCCCCTGGAGACGGAGGCCTTGCTGCAGATCTGGTCTGAGACGCAGGGTTGGTACGCGCCGGAGGTGAACCGCTGCCAACTCAATCTTCTGGATAGTCACGATGTGCCCCGGGCCTTGCACAGCCTCAAAGGAGATGTAGCTGCGTTGTCTTTGGCGTTGCTGCTGTTGATGCTTCAGCCTGGGGCTCCTTGCCTTTACTACGGAACGGAAGTGGGCCTGGAGGGCGGTCCTGAACCAGCCTGTCGCGAGGCGATGCCGTGGGAGGCCCCATGGCCCCACGATTTGCGCTCAATGATCGTGACGTTGACGAACATCCGCCACCAGGTTGTTGCTGTGAGCGAGCAAGGTCTGTCGTGGCAGGCCACCACCCCCGACGGCCTCGTGGGACGCGCACCTGGGGTGGTGGTTGTTGTGAACCGCTCTCGGCGGAAAGCTTTGTCCCTGGAGGCTCACGACGTTGCCCAAGTTGGCTGGGAGACGGATGGTGCGTTGATTGGCACCTACCAGGTGCATCGCCATGTACTTGGTCCACAATCAGCGGTGTTGTTTAAGGCTCTGGAATAAGCTTCGCTCCCTTGATTGGCTCGGCTGATTAAGCCTGCTCGAGCGTGTTGATGAGGGCTAAAATACGTTCTTGATTGGCATGTTCTTGCAGTAATACCACCCCAATCTCTCTCTTGGAATTGAGTTCAATTCTTTTCAGAAGTTCGGTCTCTACTGGAAGATCAGTGAGTGGAAAGAGGCAAAGGTCCACAATCCTTTGTTGTAAGCATTCAAGACTATGGGGATCGCTGAGATTATTGGCCGAACCTATAAGCCATCCAGGTGGTGGTGGATCGAAAAGAGAACTATCAAGCCATCGATTGGCATCAAGCCTCAAGTTTGATTTGCCCTGTAAGCGCGCTAATTGATGGACCTTTCGCTCTAATTGAAGTAACAGAGAATCCTCCTGGGGTTGCCAACAGCTGCTTATTTTTTGGAGTTTGATCCCGAATACCTGAGCACATTTTTTTTGGTTTCGACTTATGGTTGTTTGGTGTTGATCAAAGAGAGCACCTACTTTCTTCCCAGACTGAAGCCATATCATTCCATCGAAACTAGATAACAAGTCTAGGCTCACCATGGTGATGGCCTATGGAGAAAAAAGCTGTCGATAGCCACCTGTATGAAGGGTCATTCGCGTCCATTTAAGTATGCAGCTCTTTTGGATGATTGTGGTCAGTGCATGCTAGTCATGCACTTTTGGGACCATGGATTGGTGCCATGGTTGCTCTTTGCGGCAATCAATATCATTTTGCTTGGGGCAAGGGGATCGTTGCTTCCCGTTGGTAGCGATTTGCAACTCTCCCTTTCAGTTGTTTTAGGCGTTGCATGTATGAGGAATATTATTCAATTTTTCTAGGCCTAAGTTTTTTATATTTGTTTGAGAGTATTGGTTAGATCGATGATTCGATCTTGATTGGCATGTTGCTTTAGGGTTGCAATCCCCAATTCTGTTTTAGTATTGAGTGGAATGATTGCGAGGTCCTGCGATTCATA
>ERZ887942.1826-NODE-1826-length-13988-cov-4.071413_pt1 | contig 13988 bp, 8 predicted proteins | sample MGYA00521099_ERZ887942 | MGnify/ENA primary metagenome ERZ887942 (study PRJEB32303, sample SAMEA104408605) | aquatic metagenome | biome: Brackish water; feature: Pelagic; material: water | place: Baltic Sea | collected 2014-06-07T06:48:00 | depth 16,251 m ... | reverse complement strand
CACGATTCGTGAGACCAAGGCTGACGGTGTCGTCTTCATTTCAGGAGATGTGCACTGGGGTGAAATCTCCGTGTTGCACGTGGATGGGATGTACCCGTTGCATGATGTGACCTCAAGTGGGCTCACACAGGACTGGGATAGCTTGGAGCCTAACCAAAACCGCTATGAATCGGCTGTGCGCGAGAACAACTTTGGCTTGATCGAAATCGATTGGTCGGTGGTGGACCCAGTGGTCACTTTGAAGCTTACCGACCTTGAGAATACTTTGCGTGTGAGCAAATCGATCAGACTCAGTACCTTGAGCTTTCCATGAGCGATCGCACGGTTCTGATCGCCTCCCCCTATGCTGCCGATGCCTCGCGTGGCAATTCAGTCTCCGCTCGACGCATCCAGGGCATCCTAGCTGAGCTCGATTACCGGCCCGAACATGTCGAAGGCGTCGCGGGCGTGGAGCGCGAAGGCTCACTGATGATCGCCTTGCACGCACGAAAGAGTGCGCCAGCGATCAGGGCCTATCGAGCGTCCTTTCCCAATCGCCCTTTGATCGTTCTCTTAACCGGCTCCGATCTCTATGTGGATTTGTTCGAAGAGGGCGAGTTTCGCGAGTTGACCTTGGAATCGATGCGCCAAGCCGATCGTTTGGTGGTCTGTCAGGAACGATCGCTTGACGATATTCCAAGAGACTATCGCGACAAATCCCGAGTGGTGACCAAATCGGTGGACATGACTCTTCCGAAGTGGGAATTCACAGTGGATCAAGATCCTTTCCGAGTGATCATTGCCAGTCACCTTCGTCCTGTGAAGGATCCGTTATTGATCGCCAAGGCGGTGGAGCAGCTGCCAGCTGATTCTCGATTGCAAGTCACTCACTACGGTAATGCAGAGCTGGCGAGCTTAGGCCAAGAGGCTGAAGAAGCTTCGTCACGTTTGGGTGATCGTTATCATTGGAAGGGGCAAGTGAATCGTGAGGTGGTGATGGAATCTCTAGCAACCGCACACCTGGCGCTCAACACTTCGAGAGTTGAAGGCGGTGCCAATGCATTATGTGAGCCTCTTGTCATGGGCATGCCCTGTGTGGCCACCTCCATTCCAGCCAATGAAGGCATGTTGGGTCTGGGGCACCCAGGCTTGTTTCCGGTCGGAGACGCCAATGCTCTAGCGGAGATCTTGTGGCGAGCGGAGAGTGATGCTGTCTTTTATCAATCGCTTATTCACGCGTCGCAGGATCGCGGTCCCCTGTTCACAAGACAAGCAGAGCGCGAGAGCTGGGGAGCTTTGCTGGCTGAACTGTTAGAAAGTCGTGGTGACTGATGATGTTGTTGTTGTGAGCTTCGGTCGAAGAATGGTGAGTGCCTTGATGCTGATGGTCTCGCTGGCGGTTGCCATCGAACCTCATCCTGACGCATTGCCGAACACGCACCAGCCGGGTGAGGTGGACGTTCCTGAGAACGTGGCTTTCATCGTGAGTGATCCGAGGTCGCTTGATGGCATCGTCATGGATGAGACGGACGCTGTGTTGGAAGGGGCTTGGCAGTACTCAACGCACACCCCGCCGTATGTGGGCATCGGCTACCTTCACGATCAGAAGGCCAACAAGGGGCAGAAATCGGTGACTTGGACGCCTGATATTCCGAAATCTGGTTACTATGAAGTGCGACTCTCGCACTGTTACAATGTGCGGCGATCAACCAACACTCCGATCACGATCCGTCATGCGGCAGGCATGGCCACCGTGATCATCAATCAGCAAGCGCTTCCCCAGCATGGGCGTTTGTTTCGGTCGCTGGGTGTCTTTCCATTCAAGGCTGGGAAGTCAGGAATGGTGATGGTCTCTAACAGAGGCACGGATGCGGGGAAAGTGGTCATCGCTGATGCCGTGCAGTTCTTGTGGTCTGCGGATCAGAAACCGCGCTTGTCGCGCGTAGAGGCGCCGCCTGCCTACATTCGCAATGCCAAGGACACGTCCAAATGGCCGAGCTTGATTGAGCAAGGCATTAATGTGGCTCGGGACTATGTTGGCAATTACGGCCCGACAGTTGTCTACGTTCTTGGTCATGAAGACCCTGCCTTGAACAGTGACTCCTTTCATCGCAAGCTGGTCGATCAATACTGTCAGAATCGGCAACTTGGGTCTTCCGATTCACTTGAGGACCGCAAGTCCACTGCGGGAAAAGACTTGGTTGAGAAAGCCTTGAGAGGACTTGGCGATGCTTATTTATCGATGGTGGAAGATCGAACGCCGCCCATGGCTGAATTGGTCTTCATCAATCCTCATGAGTTCAAGGATCCCTACCTACAAACGCGTGGCATCCATGAATACATGCACGTTTACCAACGTTCCTTTCCTGATACGCCGACTTGGATGATGGAGGGTGGCGCCGAATTCTTTGCCAGTTACTTGGGTGAGAAACATGGGTGGGCCAATTTGCGCAACGACATGACCGCTTACATGGAAAACGTGCATCGTATGGGAGAGTCCACGCTGGGCATCCAAGACATGGAAGACATTGACCAAGCCTCGCCAGAAGTGAAGCAGTACTACCGCCATCTGGCCTACGACGCGGGTGCCTGGGCGTTCGCCTTCATGATAGGGAGATCAGAGTCACAACGCGTCAGCGCGATTCCGAAGACTTTCTACCCATTGATCGCGGAGAAGGGATGGGAAGCTGGCTTAACTGAGTATGCCAAGGTCGAAGACAAGCAGGCATTCTATCAAAAGTTCACCGAGTTTTTGAAACGACCGTTGGAAGAGCAGTTGCTAGTGTTAGCAACACTTGCGGACTGATGCTGTCTGAATGTTTTGAACTCACTCCAACAGAAACTGAATCTTAGTGAGGTCGTCCTTTGGGTTGCCTTTGAAAACCATGCCAGGCCCTTTGAGATAGATTCTCGGGATGGGGCGATGGGAGTGTGCTTGCGGTCCTTTCATGCGCTGATGAGTCTTTGGGATATGACTTGCCGAGAGTGGTGTAAGGGTCGTGATGAAGTAATGAGAGCGCGTCCTCAGCTTAGTTGCCGTCTCCCGCGATGGCTTTCTTGATTGGGAAGCAGGCTTCAAAGGCCGCGTCTTCTTCTTGATACACCGTGCAATGGTGGAGGGAAAACGCTGGTCCAGCCAGATGGTGGCCACCTGTGCGTCCAAGGATTTTGAATCTTTGGCCAATCTCATCGTATCGGCCTCGCATGGGGTAGTCTGGTTCAGAGACAGTCTGCGCGGCAGTCAGTGGATCTTCGTCTTGGTAAAACCTTAGGGCCTTGTCCGGCAGCTGCGTGATGCTGGAGAACTCGCCCGTGGTGTGGAGCATGCGTCGATCCTCAGATCTCTTCTATGGAGAGAGTCAAGATTGGTGATTGCTACCGGGGTCTTCACGGTTGCGTCCGTGTGAAACGTTGGGCAGAGTGGGCCCCAGCCAATGAAGTCTCTCCTCTCCTTAGCCACCCTTGTAGCCCTGCTCCTGGGCGGGATGTCGTTCGTCTCGCCCACGACTGCCTGTGCCGAGTCCAAGTATCTGGACGTGCCTGCGACCGACGCTGGCCTGCTTGGAGGAGGACCCATTAGGCGCTATGATTGGTTCCTGAAATTGTGGAAGGAGAAGCGCACCGGATGGGCGACCCGCATCAAGCAGGATCAAGAAGGGCTGGTGTTCTTTGGTGATTCTATCACGCAAGGCTGGGGCGATGATTTCAAAGGGCTCTTTCCTGGCATCAAGACGGTGAACCGCGGCATCAGTGGCGACACCACGCGAGGCATGTTGGTTCGATTGCTAGGAGATGTCTTGGTATTGAACCCCACCGGAGTGGTACTGCTGATGGGCACCAATGATTTGGAAGAGGGCGCAACTCCCGAAGTGATTGTGGCCAATGTGAAGCTGATTCTGAATCAATTGATCGAACATGACGAGAACATGCCGGTGATCTTGTGCACCGTGTTTCCTAGTTCTGCCAAAGCCAAGCGTCCGGCGTTGATGATCAAGAAACTCAACAGGCTCCTGAGCGAAGCAGCCAAAGGTAAGGAACAAGTGACGGTGTTAGACACATGGAGCCTGTTCGCTGATTCAGATGGCGATGCAAAGAAAGCGGAGTTTCCTGACCTCCTACACCCAAATGATCTTGGTTATACGAAGTGGCAGAAAGCCTTATGGCCCGTCTTAGCGACACAGGGGTATGTTGACCGCGAGCCTGACACCTTCAATGTTGAGGCGGGCTTTGAGAGTTTGTTCAATGGGCAGGACCTTAGCGGGTGGGGATTCCGCAACTTGAAGACTTTGGAAGCCATTGAGGCCTTTGCTGGTAAGAAACGCAGCAGTGATGGTCGCTACGTGGTGAAGAATGGTCGCTTGGTGGTGACCACACCGACTGAGGGCCGCAAGACTGCGCAGCTGTGGACCACGCGTGAGTTTCCCAAGGACTTCGCGCTGCGATTGGAGTTTCGCGCCACGCCGAATGCCGACAGTGGCGTCTTTCTACGCAAGCCACAGTTGCAGTGTCGTGATTACCTGATCGCTGGGCCGTTCATAGACCTCAAGCAGTACAAGCCGCAGGATTGGAATGCGCTGGAGGTGATCGTCAAGGACGGCGTGGCGCATGCCAGATGCAATGGGGAAGAATTGGGGAAACCAATACCACTACCTGAAACTGGGCCGATTGGCTTGGAAGGAGATCGTGGTCAGATGGAGTATCGTCGTATTCGCATCAAAGAACAATCTTAGCATAGTCCGCATGAAGCCTGTTCAAAACCTAGGAGAAACCAAGACGCCGAATGGTTCCCGCTTCTCGTTGCACGAGCACGATGGCGAGTTCTTCTTCATGATGGATGGGGCGCAACTGATGTGCACACGAGCGACGTTGTCAGAGCGCTTGTTAGCCGATCTCGGCTGCCCATTTACCAGGAAGAAGCGACCCGCGAAGCCTAGGGTGCTCATTGGTGGACTTGGCTTGGGATACAGCTTGGCACGAGTGCTAGAAATTGTCGGAATGCGTGCCACGGTCGTTGTGGCTGAGCTCTTACCCGATGTGGTGCGCTGGAATCGGGAGTTCTTGCAAGATGTGAATGGCAAGCTTCTAGACGATCCACGTGTGGAAGTGTTCACTGGCGATGTGAACGAGTGCATCCGGAAGGGCTCCAAGGACGAGCGTTCGCAGTATCATGCCATCTTGTTAGACGTGGACAATGGGCCGACTGCACTGGTGCAGCCGCAGAACAGGCAACTGTACGATCCACGAGGCTTGGCAGCGATCAAAGATGCGCTCAGGCCAGGTGGACGCGTGGCCTTCTGGGCTGCGACCAAAGAGCCGAAGTTTGTCAGCCAACTGGAACATGCTGGTTTTCAAGCCAGTTGCACCTCTTCCAAGGCGCACGAACGCGCCAAACGCGAAGCACATTGGATCTACGTGGGGCACAAGCAAAGCGATAAAGAGTGACGTTTGACGCTGCTATCCGATATTCAGCATGGCTTTGGCCTTCCATCTGAACCACATCTAGCCTAACGGTGTGCATGGTTGTCCGCTGGTTCCCACGGCTTTGGCTGCTTGTGCTTCTCACACAAGCTGGCCTTGCTGCGACGTCATCAGAGACCACTTTCGCTGGGCTGCAGATCACTGGTCTCCAGGCCTTCCCGCAGGAGAAAGCCCGGGCAGCAGTGGAAGATCAATGGAAGGAGATCCAGAAATATAATCTATCACCGTCGCGAGCCAACGATGCGGCCTTTCTTCTCAATCTAGCATTGCGCCGCAATGGATTTGCCAATTCTCAGGTAGAGTGGCAACGAGTGGGAACGTCAGGGTTGAAGCTCATCGTCCAGGAGGGGCCACAACTGATGCTGGGTGACGTCACGGTGACGGGCACGGTCATGCTTGATAAGGCCTTGTTGAAAGGTGCGTTGATTGGGGATCTGAAAGGGCGTCAATCGCTACTGAGTGCGAGCAGTGAATTGCCGTTCGTGCGCGAGGCCATAGAAAGTGGGGTACGAGCGATTGAGACTTATGCGATCTACGAGGGACACCTTTATCCGTCTGCCGTCTTGGAGAAAACGTCTCCTTCCTCTGAGCCTAACAAAATCGATGTCTTGGTGAGGGTCGTGGAAGGACCTAAGTTCACCATTAGCGCGGTGACGATCGAAGGCACAGCGGGCCGTCTTGATCGTAAATTGCGGGCTGCCGCCGAATTGTATCCGGGAATGCCCTGGAGTGTGGCCAACACACGCAAGCTGCAGGGGGAATTGCTGCGAATTCTGAATGATCGCGGATACTTTGATGCCACGGTGGCCTTGGAAGGTGGGCCGCCAAGCCCCGATCAACCACAAACGGTAGTTCCGATCAAGGTTCAAGTGGAGCCTGGTAAGATGTATGCGGTTGCTGATGTGATTGTGTCAGGCAGTAGAGCGTTAGGGGAGGGCTTCGTCAAAGAGCGTTTCAGGCATTTGATTGGCGACAACTACGACCCGATCGAAGTTCGCAAAGTGTTCCGTAGTTTGGCGCAGACGGGCTTGTATGAGAATGTCGAGATCACGCCGGCACCTATTGAGAACGGGCAGCTGAACCTCAAGGTCGAAGTCGAAGAGGCCAAACACAAAGACGTGGGCATCTACGGCGGCTTTGGCAGCTTCGATGGCTTCATCGTGGGCCTCACCCAAACCAATCGGAATTTCTTTGGCACTGGGAGATCGTTTCGCAGTCAGTTGGAGGTCAATGGCCGAGGTGTGCGGGGTGAACTCGGTTACTTGGATCGCTGGCTCTTCGATTCTCGCTGGCAGTTAGGCGCACAAGTGTTCACCGGTACGCGTTTTCTCGAAGGTTATGACAAGTGGGAGATCGGTGCGCGCGTCACGCTGTCCTATCCAGTGAGTGAAAGCACCAAGGTTAGTCTGTTCGGAGAGTGGTCGCATGTGAGCCTCACAGACAACAGTTTCGTCGATGTCGACATTGGACCAGAAGACTATCAGGTCCAAATCTTTGGTGCCGCAGTGACCTGGGATCATAGCGATGACCTGGAGACCGATGGGCATGGGTATTTGTTAGAGGCTTCAGTGGACTTCGCCGCGCCTTTCTTCGGTGAGGACGTGCATTTCGTGCGTGGCAACCTGCGCTTGAGTCATTACTGGAGCCTGTTTTGGGATACCGAGCTTCGTTTGGGGCTTCGCGCAGGGGCGATAGTTCCCCTTGGCAATGCCTCGCAAGTGCCCGTGGACTTGCGTTTCTTCAATGGCGGTAATCGTACAGTGCGTAGCTTCACAGAACGCGAACTGGGTCCACAAGATCGGCGTCACCACCCACTAGGTGGCGAGTTCTACTCCGTGGCCAATGCCGAGTATGCCGTGCCGATCGCCGATAGCCTGCAACTCGCCATCTTCGGCGATGCGGGCAATGTCTTAAGTGATGTGCAGGACGCTGGCTTCGTAGATATGCATTACGCCGCTGGACTCGGGCTGCGCTACGACCTTCCCGTCGGTCCCTTGCGAGTCGACTACGGTTTCAATCTGAATCGCCAGAAAGGCGAACCAACGGGAAGCTTCCACATCGCCTTCGGATTTGCGTTTTAGTGGGAAGTTGTGGATTGCTCAGCTTCCCTATGATAGTCATTCAGTGATCGCCAGGCGGTAGAAGCCAAACGCGCTTTCTGAAAGAGCCACGCTGAGGAGATCGCCAGTGCCCTCGAAGGAGGGTAAGTTGTCGTCTGACCAGTCTTTCAGATCAACGCTGCCTTGCAGTTGATACTGCCTATCCGCTGCTGAGATCCAAGTGAGGCTGCGTTGACCATCGGCAGCGATGCTGACTCTTAGACCAACATCGACCGTCGCTGCTGGAGGATCACCTTCGTAGGTGAGTCGGGTAATTTCTTGATTCAGTGTGTCTGTTAGGATTACTTCCTCACCTTCGTTGGCGAGGTTGCGTTTGTAACCTCCTTGCACAAAGAGGCCTTGGTTGCCGGAGGGCCCCTCGTTGCGAGCACGGAAGCTGGCGGAGTCTTTGGTAAGATACAGCTCAGCACCTTTGGGATTGAAGAGCGAGAATCCTGGGATCACGGTACCTGGCTTAAAGGTGAACTCAATGCCGCCACTGATGGTCCAGCCGGAGATGTCGATGGCAGTGCTTTCGCGATTGATCAACATGAGGTACTCTTCATCCTGATTGCCAGAAGACGGGTTGTAGTCGATAGCACCGATTTCGATACGAGGTTTGTTAGGCTGAGATTCCGGAATGCCCACGTCGCCACCTGCCTGTAGGAAGATGAGTCGGGGGGCGAGGTAATCGGTCTTGATACGCTCGACGGTTTCGCGCATGGAGGCTCGGCTGCCACCGAAGTGCGCCTGATTACCCCAGCGTTCTCGATCGAGTAACACATCGGGTTCCATCAGGTCGACCAGCTCGTCGAGACGTTTGGTGAAGTAATCGCTGGCTAGGTAAGTGTCAGTGAGGGTACGAACCCGACGCAAGAACATCGCCTTGGTGCGGCCATTGGTCATCAGGCGATCCAGGTAGTCGTTGTGTTTGCCTGCGCCAAGTTCCACCTGGCGACTGCCTAGCAAGGGATTGATCGCTTTCTTATTACCAGCATCATCGCCATCGGCCATGATGCGGTCGGTGTTGAGGGCGTCGGGGCCGAAGGTGAGGTCCAAGTCCCAAGGGGTCATGAACCATTCGCCAGTGCCTCGTGTGTCGCGGTAGAGGAAATGATTTTTGTCACTCGCGTCAATGTTCTGCGTGATGACCACGCCTGCCATGAAGTTGATCTGAGCGGGCAAGTCCGCGACGTCGAAGAGGAATTGCTCGCGCTCGACGTCTGCTAGCTTTAGACCATTGAGGAAGGCTTGCGCATCATCCTTGCCGGTTTCGTAGCGGCGCGTCTTCTTTTCAAAGGGCGTGACCGAGCTGTAGAAAGAGCCAGGATTGGCTTTGTAATACACACCTTCAGGATCGAGGCCACCTCGGAGAAGGAAATCCTTGTCAGGTTGCTCGACAAACAAGGCCACGCTGTAGAATTCGGCATTCTGCTGCACACGGATGGGGAACGTAATGGGAGAATGCGTTCCCGATTCTTGATGAAATTCGGTGGTTAGGATCGCGCGGCAATAGGATTTGTCGGTGTAGGTAGTGTTCTGATCAAACTCGGTGACTCGCGGTAAATCCGCATCAAACTTGAACTCGTGGTCATCGTTCAACTCGATCTTGTAAGCTTTCTTGGGCCAACTGGTAGCAGTGCCGCCTCGAATTCTAACAAAGACGTTGTCGTAAAATTCCGCACCAAACTCACCTTCATAGAATAGGGCGCCACGCGTGCCGCTGCTGCGTTCGGCGAGATTCGGCTGTTCGAAGAAACGATGGAGTACAGGTAGCTTGGTGTCGATGCTAGGATCCAAGGCGACCGTGCCATGATAAATGTCGGCGTCTTCTGGATCATGTGCCCATGGCCAGGCGAAGACCGTGCCTTGTTCGTCCTCGGCTTCCACGCGCCAACGGATCAGGCCACCAGGGGGAACGGCGCTACCGAACAGCGTGGTGAGGCTGAAGGACGCGCTATAAATGCCATCGCTCGCTGTCTCGTCAGGAGTTGCCCCATCATCTTTCATACTGGTCTTGAGTTCATTCTTGAAGTCAAACCGATGGTGCAAGGTGACATTGGTGATGGGAGATCCGTTAGGTGTGACCTTAGCAGTGATGGTGATGAACTTGGCTGTTTCCAAATCTGGGCGGCCTGTGACATTGGTGACGTCGCTGACAAAAGGGCCTAACGGATCGGCAGTGCCATTGATCACTCCTGGTGTGGGCGTTTTGAAGTAGCCGAGCTCGCCAGTGCTTGAAATACCGTAGGACACCTCGGCCACTTGGCGTGGGTAGCCAGGAGCATATTCGTGCTCAATGGTCATGCCATCTGGGTTCACCAGAGCAAGGTAATCTCCAGAGGAAGAGAGTTTGAAATTGGTGTGAGTGGGTTTGATAGGGTTGGCCTTGGTGAATAAGGTCTGTGGCGTGTGCTGATTCTTGTTGGAGGCAAAGACGACGATCTGTTCGCCAGCGTTCACGCTTAACTTTGGAAAAGTCCAACGCATCAGATCGGCAGGGTCATCTGTTAGAAAGTAGCCTTCAAGATTGGCCTCTGAGTCGCCGTCGTTGTGGATCTCGATCCAGTCGCTCGAGCTTAATTGTTCGTCATCCAAGGTCGCTAGGTTCTTGGCTTGGAACTCTGAAATACGAAGGGCAGCTGATGCCGGTAGGAGAAGTGCTAGGAAAGCAAGCGTAACGCGGAATGGAATGGGCATCGCAAATGGGGTGATTTTTGTTGGGGATGCTACCCCGTTTTCTTCCTGTGAGGCGAGCGAACAGAAGTTGATTTCCCTGAGAGGCTGGCCATTCTCTTGAAAACTCCGATAATTGATGGAAAAACGACTCTTCCTAATTCTTGTGCTGGCAGTGTTTCAGCTGTTCTGTAAAACCTCGGTAATCGCAGAAGAGAGCCAGCAGTTTCACTGTGGGCATTGTGCGATCATGGCTCGCTTGCAGCAACAGCAGCTTGCCGCTGAAGCCAAAGGGCAAGCGCCTACCAATCAGTATGCACCTGATCGCTTTGTGGACATTGTGCATCTCAAGCTCGACGTCACCCCTCATTTCGAGACTCGGAATCTCACCGCAACGGCAACGATTGATTTCCAACCCATCGCCAAGCCAATCAGGCAGTGGCGTCTGAATGCGGTTGGACTGGATGTCCAAGAAGTCACTTCCAATCATGAGATCCAAGCGACTCAATCGACGGAGGACTTCCTAGAAATCACTTTCGCCGAAGACATTGCAGCAGGTGCCAAGAGTCAGGTGGTGATTCAGTATGAAGCCGCGCCTGAGAAGGGGTTGTTCTTTCGCACCGCAGAGATGGGTTACCCCGCTGGCGACACGCAGATTTGGACACAAGGTGAGCCGCAAGATCATCGGCATTGGTTTCCCAGCCATGATTACCCAAACGAGAAGTTCACGACGGAAGTGATCTGTCATGTGCCTGAGGGCATGGAGGCTTTGTCCAACGGACGTTTGCTATCGAAGACTCAGAATGATGATACCGGCTTGGTGGCCTTTCATTGGCTGCAAGACAAGGTGCATGTGAACTACCTTGTTAGCATTGTTGCAGGTTACTTTGAAAAGATGGAAGCCAAGCACCGTGATGTGCCGATTGCTTTGTTTGTGCCCCCGTCAGAAAAAGCGCAGTTGGCCAATACGTTTCAAGACACGGTCAACATCATGGCCTTCTTGGAAGACGAGATTGGTGTGCCCTATCCGTGGGACAAGTACTACAACGCTTGTGCGATTGATTATATGTTTGGCGGTATGGAAAACACTAGCCTAACCACATTGACTGTGAACACACTCTTCACGGATGAAAGCGAGAATCTGCACAGCAGTCGTGGTCTGGACGCCCATGAGATGGCGCACCAGTGGTTTGGTGATTTGGTGACCTGTCGTGACTGGAGTCATCTTTGGCTCAATGAAGGTTTCGCAACGTACTACTCGCTACTTTACGATAAGAGCTTGTTAGGCTCCGACTACTTCAAACATGGTCTGTATAGGAACGCACAAGGAATCTTTCGTAATGACAAGGACATCATTCCAATCGTTTACAAAGGCTACGCCCAGCCGATGGAGCAGTTCAGTTTCCGTGCCTATCCGAAAGGTGGTTGGGTGCTGCACATGCTGAGGTCGCAATTAGGCGAAACGCTGTATCGCAAGTGTGTGAAAACCTACCTTGAGCGGCATCGCTTTGGCACAGTCGTCACTCAAGACCTAGTGGAGGTATTTGAGGAACTCAGTGGTCGTTCTTTGTCGCAGTTTTTTGATCAATGGGTGTATTTGTCAGGGTATCCTGAATTGGATGTGCAGTACAGCTGGGATGAATTGGCAAAGCAGGTGAAGCTGAGCATTCAGCAGAAGCATGAGACCAATGAGAAACGCCCACTGTTCCGTTTCCCTTTGCCGGTGAAGCTGGTGGTAGGTGAGGAAGTGCGTCATGAAGTGATTGAGATCAGCAAGGATCGCGAGGATTTCTATCTCACGCTGGATCAAGCACCCGAGATCGTGCGCTTTGATCCCGACTTGACGGTGCTGGCGAAGATTAATTTCCAACCGAAAGATAAGATGCTCGTGTCTCAGCTAGGAGATCAAAGCGATGTGATTGGTCGTTTATTGGCTGTGCAGCAACTTGGCAAGAAGAAGAGCAAAGATGCACTGGAGCACCTGAGTAAGGCGCTGAACAACGATGGCTTTTATGCTGTGCGCCAAGCGGCTGCCAATGGGTTGGCAAGCATTCGTAGTCCAGAGGCCTTCGAGGCATTGAAAGGGTCCTTGGATCAGTCAGACGCACGCGTGCGCCAGACTGTCGTGTCTGCTCTCACCAAGTTCTACAGTGCTGAGGCCTACAATGCACTGAAAGGGGTTGCCGATCGTGAAGCCAATCCTGACATTCGTGCGCAAGCCATCAATAGCCTTGGCGCCTATGCGAAACCCGAGCTGCGCACTTTCCTATTGCGCGAACTGAGCACGGAGTCGTATCACCATCAGATCGCTCGCAATGCGGTTGGTGCCATGCGTGGTCAAGATGATCCCTTTTATGTGCGACCAATCTTACGCCACTTGCAAGAGTCCGAAGCGCTGTTTCCAAGCCGTAATTTCTCATCGGCTCTGAAGAACCTCGCTTACCTGGCCCGTCATGATGAGGACAAGACGGAGGTGCGTGAATTCCTGATCGGGCATGTCGATCACCTCAAAGGCAACGTAGCACGGTCGGCCATGTCTGCCCTTGGCGAGTTGAATGATTCGAAAGCAATCCCCGTGCTAAGCACATTCGTTGCAGCAGATGCCGATTCTGACAATGGTAAGGCAGCGCAAGCAGCGATCAAACGCTTGAGAAAGAACGAGGTCAGCAGCAATGCGCCTGCTGAAGTGGACCAATTGCGCGGTCAAGTGCAGGACCTAGAGAAACAGCTTAAGGGCGTGTCAGACGAGATGAAGACCTTGCAAGCTCGATTCAAGGAAGCGATGAAGTCGCTCCATGTGGAAGAACAGGCAGCGGTTGAGAAATAAATCAGAAGGTTCAATCCCAGCGATGACGATTCACGCCTAGGTAGGCGATGAAGAGTCCGATGATGACGTGAGCGATCAGGACAAAGGTGCAGATGTCGAAGCTAGTGAGGGTGGTAGGGATGGCCATGGTGATGCCGACATCGTAGGCGGTGGTCTTGGTGATGTGATCTAGCTGACCCGCCCAGCCCCAGTAGGCGGCGATGAATGGCTGCGTGACAAGAGCGACCACACTTGGCAAGGCGAGAACAGCGTTGGATAGGGGTAACTGAAAACCGACCAAGTACACACTGAGCAGTGATGCTTGCTCGTTTGACTTGGCCCAAGAAGAGATGGCCAGGCAGATGACTGTCATGGAAGCATTGACTAAGAAGAGTAGGGTGAAGTGATGTCCGAAGTTGCCAGGGATGCCGGTGAAGTGGCGGACGAAGAGAGTCATCCAGGCGGATTGCGCGACGCAGAGGATGGCTAGAAAGAACACTTTGCTGAGCAGGTAACTGAAGGGGCTCAGACCAGCGAGTTTCTCTTTCTCGTAGATGGCGCGTTCGGAAACGACTTCACGTGCGGCATTGTTAGAGCCGATGAGGCATAATAGAATCACTTGAAACATCACCAAGCCGGAGATGAGGACGCCAAGTTTGAACTGCCGAGCAGCAACGTCGTTGGCTCGTGCGACTTCGGCGGTCACGTTGGTGGAATTGATGATCTCAGTCGGCGTAAGCTGGTTAGGCATGGGAGGAATGCCCATGCCTTGGCCAGAATCAAACATGCCAGGGGTGAAGAGGATCACAAGAGCGGGAAAGCCTAACAAGAGGGCGAGTTGCAGAAACAGCTGACCCTTGTCGCGAAAGAAGATCTTGAAGCGTCGGCTAAGCAGGACGGCAAATTGCCGCCAGGGGCCGGGCACGTTGCCATCGGTATCGGCATCGGCA
>ERZ887942.1824-NODE-1824-length-13997-cov-6.385239_pt1 | contig 13997 bp, 10 predicted proteins | sample MGYA00521099_ERZ887942 | MGnify/ENA primary metagenome ERZ887942 (study PRJEB32303, sample SAMEA104408605) | aquatic metagenome | biome: Brackish water; feature: Pelagic; material: water | place: Baltic Sea | collected 2014-06-07T06:48:00 | depth 16,251 m ... | reverse complement strand
GTTTTTGCGCGACTCAGCATCTGGTTTTCCTCTCACAACTTTCCCAAACACCCCTTTTTCTATCTGCCTTTTTATGAATGTCGATCGTGCGACCCTGGATTTTCTTAACGGTTTCTCTGAAGATGAAAAAAATGAAGGTCAACGACTCCACGACGAAGGCGCGGTAGTCCAGATTTTCGGTACTCACCTTCAAGTCCAGGGAAAGGTGGAAGATGGCAGTTGGTCCTGTCGGACGACGCTGAGACTCCAGGGCAACGAGTGGTCCGGTGAATCGGATGACAAAAGTCAGCAGGGACGTGTGGCGCAATATGCAACGATGCTGGAGCGGGTTGCAAGGAAGGGTGATATCCCGGAATCACCAAACGAAGTGGGCGAGCAATCGCTGACGGAAGTTTTGGAAGAAAATTTGAGCCGCGGCCTGACGGGCGAGGAAGATGAGTTCTTGAACAAAGTTGAGCGGCGTTATCGCCGCTTCGAACTGGAGCGTGAGGTTTTTGACTCGGATTTGGTGCGACTCTCACCTCGTTGGGAAATCGATTCGTTTGATCCGTTGACGCTTTGGCCGTCTCCTCCGACAAACATTATCGAATTTTGGAACTACGTTTCCTACGCCTTTCGGAAGGGAAATTTTGAATATCCTGAGTTCATGGACGGGATCACAGATCACGCCTGGGCCGAGGGAAAAATGGCTGAGTGGGAGCGCGCACGTGAGGTTTCCGAATGGAAATACCGTGTGGAAGTTTTTGATAAGCGGCCGCCGGATGACGGTGTTGAGGAAGTGGAATTTCGTCTGCGATTGAGCGGTCGTGAGGCTCGACTTATGTGGCGAAATACACTCAAAGAGTCTTCGAAATTCCAAAAAGTGGAAAATGAAGAAGGTTTTGATCGCCTCAAAGAGCGTTATCAAAGTGGTGCCCTGCGAATGAGTGGTGCGTCTGAAATTCTCTGGGGAAAATTCCTCCGGGCGACCGCAAAAGAGGATGAGCAGGATGGCGCGTTGCGATTGGATCGCATCGATAACTGCAAACTCCTGAACCGGTTGTTTCATCAATCAGAGGTTGCTGGGACGGTTGTGAATTTGGATGAATTGCCGCTGCAAATCGCAGAATCAAACCTCAGTTGGACTTGCCGTGAGGACACGCTCGGTTCGGATGATTATGAGGCACACTTGGTGACATCGGGAGGTGAAGATGTATCGCATACGCTCCGTTTGCTTCCGGGAGAGGAAAATTTGTTCCTCAGCGACGAGATGATTTTCCGAGGGCCTGAGGTTTGGGTCAACGACGAGACTTTGATCGACCCGCGTCACATCATTCCAAAAGCGGTCATTGAAAGTGAGCCCGGGGTCGCGTTTTTGACGCGGATCGGAGCCAATATCCCGCAGTCACTGAAAAGCCGTATCAAAGAAGAGCCGCTTTCAGTGAAATTCGAACTGAAGATTGCGTCGAATACGACGACCGCTTCGAGTGAGCACATGCTCATCCGGGCAGTTGCTTCGAACAAATCAGGATCGCGTGAGGAAGTGCTTGGCCGTGAAGGCTGGGAAATCACTAAGCAGCCGGCCGGCGACACTGACACGATTTACCAGTACGAGCGAAACCTGCTCTACCGCGTTGGTTCGCTCATTGCACCGATGCAGCCAAGTTACGATCCGAACACTGGTTGTTACCGAGTTCGGGTGACAAAGAACTTTCCCGAAAAATATACCGAGTGGCTTGAAACCCTTCCTGAAGATATCGAAATCGATGCAGATGGAGATTTGGCAACGCTCGAGGCTGAGCCGGTTGAGGCGCAGGTGACATTCGAGGTTGTTGATCAGGAAATCGATTGGTTTGACCTGAAGGTCGTCGTGAAAGTCGAGGGAATGGATCTGAGCGAAGCTGAAATCAAAGCGCTCGTCCAGGCTCGCGGAGAATTCGTCCGGATGGACCGCGGAGGTTGGTTGCGTCTGAAGATGAATCTCGACAAAGAGCAGCAGGACGCTGTCAGCCGCATTGGTCTCGACCCATTCGACCTCACTGGCGAAGTCCATCGACTTCACGCACTTCAGCTTGCTGAGCCGCTTGCGAAAGAAGTATTCGATGCAGCCGCGTGGGAGAAGATTTCGGAGCGTGCAAAGAGCCTCAAACTGCAAGTTCGTCCCGAGATTCCACAAGGCCTCAACGTCAATCTTCGTCCGTATCAGATCGAAGGTTTTCACTTTCTCAGTTATCTCAGCACCAACAATTTCGGCGGTATTTTGGCGGATGACATGGGTCTTGGTAAAACCATTCAGGCGCTGACGTGGATGCTTTGGCTTCGTAAAGATTGCAAAGGCGAGCCGCCAGCATGCCTCGTGGTATGCCCGAAATCAGTGCTCGATGTTTGGGCCGCTGAGGTGATCAAAGCCGCGCCGGAAATGACCGTGCAAGTGCTGCGAAATAAAGTCGAGCTCGACATGGAGCGCGTTGAAAAAGAAGTCGACGTTCTCGTCGTCAACTACAGTCAATTACGGACTTGCGCTGATGAGTTGAGATCGACCACGTGGCTTGGAATTATTCTTGATGAGGGCCAGCAAATCAAAAACCCCGATTCAAAAGCGGCGAAATCAGCCCGCGAATTGAAGGGCCAGAACCGTTTGGTCCTTACCGGAACCCCGATCGAGAACCGCTTGCTCGATGTGTGGTCGCTCATGGCCTTTGCGATGCCGGGAATTCTTGGCGACCGTAAATATTTCCGCGAGCGTTTTGATCGCCGGAAAGACGCGCAATCTCAGGCACGTTTGTCTGCCCGTTTGCGACCATTTCTGCTTCGTCGAACCAAAGGTGAAGTGGCACTCGATCTGCCATCAAAAACCGAGGAAGACGTTTTCTCAAAACTCGAAGGCAAACAGGCCGAACTTTACAAGGGTGAACTCGAGCGGATTCAGAAAATCCTTCTCGGCATCGAAACCGACGAAAGTTTGCGCAAAAACAGCTTTGTTATTTTGCAGGGCCTGATGCGCTTGCGTCAGGTTTGTTGTCACCCCGCGTTGATCGACGAGAAACACAAATTCGAAGAAAGCGCCAAGATGAATGCGCTTTTCTACCTTCTCGATCAGCTGAAAGAAGAGGGCCACAAGGTGCTTGTTTTCAGTCAGTTCGTTTCGATGCTCGACATCATTCGAGATCGATTGATCGACGAAGATCGTCCGTATTCCTACCTCACGGGTCAGACAAAAGATCGTCACGAAGTCATCACCGATTTCCAGGAAACCGAGGACGCCAATGTCTTCCTGCTTTCGTTGAAGGCGGGTGGTTCCGGTTTGAACCTTACGGCTGCGAGTTACGTGATTTTGTATGATCCATGGTGGAACCCGGCGGTGGAAGCTCAGGCGATTGACCGTTGTCACCGGATTGGACAGGAAAGCAAAGTGATCGCGTATCGCTTGCTAATGGCAGAGACCGTGGAGGAGAAAATCCGCGTGCTGCAGCAGCAGAAATCCGAAATGATGACCGGCGTTCTCGGCGAGGAAGGGTTTGCCCGGAATCTGGAAATGGCCGACTTGGAATTCCTTTTCAAATCCGGAGATTGATCGGCGAATGCCGAACGCAAAAAAACGATCGGACAGGGTATGTTCAACGAACCAACCCTATCTGATCGAAATGGCTTTTCGAAGCAACAGGGTTCGTTCGATGAACCAACTCTATTGGATCGTGGCGGAGGTTATTCCGCTTTTTTCTTCTTCTTGTGGTCTTTTTTACCGTTGAAGATTTTTACTTTACCCTGGATTTCCTCGAGCTTTTTGCGGTGCTCTTCGGGGATCTCATCCATTTCTTCATCGGAATTTACCGGCCCTTCAAAAATGGTTTTTCCACCCTCGGTGATCTTGACGACTTTGTCGCCGTTTGAAGAAGTGATTTGGTAAGTCACCCCGTTATCGTTCCATACGGTGGTCGCGACGGCCTCTGAGGTGCCGGAAGAAGCCGATGAACTGGTTACCGATACCCCGTTTTTTCCATTAATGTTCACGCCGACTTCTTTCAGGATGTCGTTCAGATTAATCGCCATTTTATCGGCCTCGCCGATGTTCATTTCCTGTCCGTTTACAATCACGCTGATATCGGATTTAACATTCGAGCCACTGTTTTTCCTGGCGTTCTCGATCATTACTTTCATCTTTTTCTGAATGTCTTCGGGAAGGCCTTTCGGAAGGTCGATTTTACCATCTGCCGGGATAACTGTGACGATTGGTTTTCCCATTGAGATTCCACCCAGGAGGTTGGTGAACATGTCTTCTTTGGTTTCGGCAAGTTCGTGTTCACCGAGCGTTACTTCCGCCGTTTCATTTTTTCCGGCGCGAACGAATTCCACGACCACGGTTTCATCTTTCTTGAACGTTTGAATCAACTCCGAAAGCTGAGCTGGATTCATTAATTTTTGATCACCGAGTTTGGTGACGATATCGTGTTTTTGAAGAGATCCTTCGGCGGGACCGCCATTGGCAACATCGGCGACGACGACGCCATGTTTGATGTCGAGTTGGGCTTTCAATTCCGGGCTGACTTCTTTTGTAGCGATGCCGAGGTAAGGCACTTTTTCCGCAAACAAAGCGGCGGGCATGGCAAGGATCGCGGCGAATATAAGGATGGTTTTTTTCATGAGTTATTCAGTTTTCTAAGGAGTTACTTACTGGTAGACAACGGGCATAAAAACCGACCGGTTTTCGGACACAAAACGAGAGGGCTGTATTCCGCCCGGCGTTTCGATGAAGGCACGATTCAACATTTTTAAATCGATCTGCCACATCGGAGCCGCGCCCGGGGCTTGAACCAAAACAGGCTCGGCAGCTTCGACCAAAACCTTTTGGTGGCCGACGGGGCGAATAGCGATTTCCGTCGGGACATCAGTTTTTGATGACGGGGCATTTGAACTGAAAAAGAGAAATGCTCCCACGGCAATCGCAGCTGCTGCCGCCATCGCTATGATTTGATTTCGCGATGTGCGTTTTTGCGAGGCGAGGCTCTTTTCGATTCGTTTCTGCAAATCAGAACTTGCCGCACGTGGGGAAAGCTCACGGAGTCGATTCTCGAGGTTTGGAGATTCAGGTGTTTCGTTGAAATTCATGGTTCAGTCCAAAGTCAGCATTGAAATTTGATCGGGAAGCGCATCGAGAAGTTCGCTTGATCCGCTGCGCAGTTTTTCAAGCCCGTAGCGATAACGACTCGCCGCCGTGTTGGCTGAAATGTCGAGTTGGTCGGCAATTTCCCGAAACGAAAGGTCGGCCCACAAATGAAGCACAAGAACTTCGCGCTGATCATCGGGGAGAGACTGGAGCAATCGAGAAATTGTCGCGGAAAATTCCGAATCCTCGTCGCCAGTGATTGAGACCACATGGCAATCGAATAGATCGGTTGCGGCTTCAGTTTCCCTCTTTTGACGTCGTAAATCACTTTTCAGGCGGTCCAGTGCTGTCCAGCGAACGGATTGAAAAAGGAGGGCCTTTGGATTGGGGTGACGCCGAATTTTTCGTTTCGAAAACAGCTTCACAAAAGCATCATGCACGACGTCTTCAGCTTCCCCTCGCGCCGACACAAATTGTCCGGCGTAGAGAACGAGAGCGTCTCCGTGCGTTTCATAAAGCTGTTCCCAAGTCGGTGGCATGATGGTTGTCACTTATGAATCGACGCTGCAGTGACGATTTGTCTTTTTCGGGAGATTTTTTGTTCAATTCGCCTTCGAATTCTATTCCGAGGAGTCGCAAAAGCAGAGCGCAATCTTAGCCTCGCACCCTCGCGGACTGGACATTTGTGGCGTCATTGGCCGAGACTTCGGGAATGATCACTACTTCGATTTTTCGGTCTCTTGCCGTCTTAGCGCTGGTTTTTGCAACCACATTTTCTCGTGCCGCCGACGACGAGCGCCCGAATTTCATCTTGTTTATAACAGATGACATTTCATATGACGACATCGGTTGTTATGGAAATTCGTTTGTGAAGACGCCGCATCTCGATGCGATGGCTGAACGCGGGATTCGATTCAACAACGCGTATCTCACAACGTCGAGCTGTTCGCCGAGTCGGTGTAGCCTCATCACCGGGCGGTATCCACACAACACGGGCGCGCCGGAGTTACACACGACCTTGCCGAAAGATCAGCCGCTTTTTCCGAAAACGCTGCGGGATTCGGGTTACTACACCGCGCTTTCTGGAAAGCATCATATGGGAAAAAATGCAGATCCGGCGTTCGAATTGATTTCGAAAGGAAAAGGTCCCGGCAAGGAAGAGGACTGGGTGAAAATTTTGGAAGAGCGCCCCAAAGAGAAGCCGTTTTTTTTGTGGTTTGCTTCGACGGATGCCCATCGGGATTGGCAATATGACGACACCGCGCCGCGTTATGATCCGGCAGAAATTGATGTCCCGCCGTTCCTTTTTGATGGAGCGAAGACGCGCGATGACCTCGCTGATTATTATCACGAAGTGAGCCGGACGGATTCTTACATGGGTAAGTTGGTCGAGGAAGTGAAGCGGCAAGGGATCGAGAAAAATACCTACATCATTTACATGGCGGATAACGGTCGGCCTTTTCCACGCAGCAAAGCGCGGCTGTATGACAGCGGAATCAAGACACCGTTTTTGATGGCATGCCCGAGCAAAATCGAACCAGCGGTGACGGATTCAATCATCAGCGCCATCGACATTGGGCCGACGATTTTAGACATCGCGGGTGTTGAAAAAATCGATGAGCGTCATCAGGGCGTCAGTTTTGCGTCGATCTTAAAAAATCCGAAAGCGTCGGTTCGAGGCGTCGCCTTCGCCGAACACAACTGGCATGTCTATCAGGCTCATGAGCGCATGGTGCGAACAGGGGATTGGCTTTTCATTCGCAACAACCAACCCCAATTGCAAAACTTGAGCATGGAAAGTGACGCATCTTTTCCTGCTGGTGAAGAGTTGTGGGCAGAAGAGGCAAAAGGAAATTTGAAGGCTGAGCAGCGAGACGTTTTCCAAAAGCCCCGCTCGGCACAAGAGCTGTTTAATGTCTCGGAGGATCCCCGTCAATTAACCAACGTAGCGAAACTGCCTGAGCATGCCGAAGTGCTGAAAAAGATGAACGCGCTTTTGGATCGATGGACTGAAGAGACGGCGGATTCGATACCTGACAATCCGTCAAAAGACCGTCAGTCAGTAAATGGCAAAAAAGATAAGTCGTGGAAACACGGCGAGTTGCCTGGTGAGAGCAAGGGCGCCGCGAGCGTGAATGCGAGTGGGCCGGTGTTGATTGAGTGAGTAAAGGATTGTTTGAATGAAGGTAAGTGAAGACAAAAATATTCAAATTCATGAACCTGGAGGCTCGGGGTGTTTTTATTGCGTGCTTGTTCTCGGCGCAATTGTAGTGCCGGTTTGCTTTTTGATCGCGTTTGAACTCGGAATTTTCGGTGCCGTAATCATCGTGGTATTTCTAATCATCACTCAGGTTTTGATGATTAAAGAACGCCGAGATGATAAAAAATTGGCTGAATTTCATAATCGCAGATGCCCGCAATGCGAAACCCAATTGCGTGTAAGAAAATATGCTTATTGGTTGAAGGACGGGTCTCATTTAGGGTGCGTCGGAATGTATTGTTATTCGTGCGAAGAGTTCGACGAAAGTTTCGACAATGAGCAGGCTTAAAATCACCGCAACTGCGGACTTTGTGTCCAATTTCGAAAAAGGGTAACTTGTTCTCTAGATGAAACCTTTTCTCGCCGCAATCACACTCCTCGGAGCTTTCCCGGGATTGCTCGTGGCTGCAGAAATTTCTGAAGATCAGCTGACGTTTTTTGAATCGAAAATCCGACCCGTTTTGGCGGAGCGCTGTTACGAATGCCATTCGGTGAAGGCGGAAAAGCGGAAGGGCGGCTTGCATCTTCACAATCGCGAATCGCTGCTGGCCGGCGGAGACTCGGGCGATGCGCTGGAGCTTTTGGTTGAGGCGATTGCCTACGACAATCCGGATCTGCAGATGCCGCCGAAGGAGAAACTGCCATCCCATATTGTCGAAAATTTCCGAAAATGGGTGGAAATGGGTGCGCCGGATCCTCGCGAGGGTGAGCTGATTTCACGGGTTGAAACGGGAATTGATTACGAAAAAGGACGCGAGTTTTGGAGCTTCCGTCCGGTGGAAAAACCGGCTGTCCCGAAAAATGGAGGAAGAACTGCGATTGATAAATTTCTCTACGAAAAAATTGCCGCCCAAAAAGTCGCGATTTCACCGAGGACCGGTTCAGCAACGTTGCTGCGTCGAGTTCATCTTGATCTAACGGGGCTGCCGCCAACCCCGAAACAGCTCGACGAATTTTTGAAGAACGACTCGCCGGATGCTCTCGAAAACGTGATCGATGAACTGCTTGAAACGCGCGCTTTTGGCGAACGTTGGGGGCGGCATTGGCTTGATGTGGTTCGCTTTGCGGAGTCGAGTGGTGGTGGACGGGCGCTGCTGATGAAAGAGGCGTGGCGTTTTCGGGATTACGTTATCGATTCGTTCGCGGCCGACAAACCGTTTGATCAAATGATTCGCGAACACATCGCAGGTGATCTGTTGCCGCACAGTTCAAATACTGAGCGCCGCGAACAAATTGTGGCATCGGGGTTCCTTACGATGGGTCCCACCAATTACGAATTGCAGGATAAAATGCTGCTGCGGCTTGAAGTGGTCGACGAACAAATTGATACCGTGGGGCGCGCGTTTCTCGGCATGACGATTGGTTGTGCGCGATGCCATGATCACATGTTTGATCCGATTTCGGCGAAGGATTACTACGCGATGGCCGGGATTTTTCGCAGCACGCAAACCTTGCAATACGGCAACGTTTCTAACTGGATTCACAAGCCACTGCCGCTGATGGAGGCACGTTCGCTTACCGATAAAGAAGCGGCGGCGCTAATGAAATTTTACGATGAAAAAGAAAAACTCGACGCTGAATTTGCGAAGCAAACCACAGCTGGTGGGAAAAAAGGTGTCGGTGGAAAGCTCATCGGTTTGACAGTCAAAAAAGGAATTCCGGTTTACGATTCTGCTATGTCGGTTGAAGACGCGCGCGATGCTGGTGACTATGCAGTGGCTGTTCGGGGAGATCCCCGGAGCCTTGGAGATCCCGTGCCGCGTAGTTTTTTGAGAGTGGCGATGCCCTCGAATCGCCCCGATCCAGAAATCAAAAAAGGAGAAAGCGGTCGCCGTGAATTGGCTGATTGGATTGCGTCTCCGGAAAATCCACTGACAGCGCGTGTCACGGTGAACCGGATGTGGCATCACCTTTTCGGATCAGGCATTGTTCGGACCGTAGACAACTTCGGCTCGATGGGCGAGCTGCCAAGTCACCCCGAATTGCTCGATTTCCTCGCCGCTGAATTTGTGGAAAACGGCTGGTCTTTCAAGAAAACGATTCGTCAGATGATGTTGAGCGATGTGTATCAGCTGAGTTCGATTGCTTCAGAATCAGCCGCCGAGTTGGATCCCGAGAACCGGCTTTTTTCGCATCAGAACCGTCGTCGCCTTGAGGCCGAAGCCATTCGGGATTCAATGCTGGTTATTTCGGGCGAAATGGAACCCCTGTCAGGTGGCCGCACCATGCCCGAAAAGCTTTCGATCGAATACGATTACAAGTTTGATAAGGACAATTATCGCTCCGTTTACATGCCTGTTTTCCGGAACAACCTGAACGACTTCTTTGAGGTATTTGATTTCGCGAATCCGAATTTGTCAGCCGGAAAACGAGCCGTTTCGACCATCCCAAGTCAGGCGCTTTTCCTGATGAATTCGTCATTCGTCGAAAACCGATCCGAAGCCGGCGCACTGAAAATCCTCGCTGATTTTCCCGCCGCTGATGACGAAGCGCGAATCACCGAACTGTATCGTCGCACGCTGGTTCGCGATCCTAGCGCGGAAGAATTGGCCTTAGCATACAGCTTTCTGCGTCAGTTCGATGATGGCGAAGACAATGGCGAACGAGGTTGGACAGCCCTTCAACAAGCCGTTTTTTCTTCAATCGACTTTCGGTATTTGAATTGAGTCGCTAATCGGTTTTTGATTCGAGAGCCACTCTTTAAATTTCGATTCAGTGACAATTCGAAACTGGGCAGTGTGATTTTCGTGGTTTTTTCGCAAAGCTGAGAGCATTTGATTTGTCCCCGTTCTTCTGTCGAATTCGTGGTAATCGGAAGCGGCAATTCCGTCCCGGGAATGATGTCTTGCTCCCAACCACCCAAGCCGCTGAATCCGTGAATCACATCCGCCGAAGTCAGCATGAAAAATGCGGTCGTATCGCTCGGTAAAACGAGTTCGGTGGTGTGAATGTCATCGCGCGCGGCTTCGTCATTTTCAAAATCGAGTCCCAAAGGGTTTTTATCGGAGATCAATCTGGTTTCGGTCTTTCCAAAATCTCCATCCGCCCCGTGGTAGTGAAAGTGCCACGAAAATTGCTTCGAGACCGCTTTCATTCGCATCGTATTGTCCGCTAATTTTGTATTCGAAGGATGGTTCGCGGTCACCTCATCTATTAGGTTTTTGGTCCGAAACAAGGTGCCGCCGACTCCGACAAAAAATCCGATGCCTAAGCCGATTAAACAGCCCAGCGTCAACATTCCGAAGCCCAAAATAACAGATTCCTTTTTCATGATTTTCGATCCAACAGGGTATGCTTGACGAACCAATAGGGTACGTTCGAAAAGCCATTTCGAACCAACAGGGTCTGTTCGATGAATCAACCCTATTGACTCGATTTGCGGGCTGCCCAGGCGGCTGCCCCCATCACGCCGGCGTCGTCTTCGAGTTCTGCCGCGACGATTTTGAAGCTGTCGCGATAGGTTTCAATGAGATGCGCGTTGGCGGATTTTCGAACGTGTTTAACGAAGAGATCAGGCAATGCTTCGACCAATCCCCCGCCAAGAATGATCTTATCGGGTGCGAGAAGGTGAACAACAGTCGCGACGCCCACTCCGAGGGTTTTTGCTGCGGTTACGACGATTTCCTTGATCGCCAGATCGCCATTTGCAATTGAGTCAGCCAGTTTTCCTGAGGTGATTTTTGAAATATCGGTCCCGCAGGTTTTCAGCAAATGCGGGGCCAGACCACGATACGCAGCGCGGGCGGATTCGATGGCAATTTTCAGGCGACTGCACTCCGTTTCAAGGGATGAGCCATTAAGTCCAAGTGGGATGTGGCCCAATTCCATGCAGGAAAGTTTGGCACCTTGTAGCAGCTGACCGCCGACAACGGCTCCTGCTCCGATACCGGTTCCGGGAAAAATTCCGACAACACAATCGGAGCCTTTGCCAGCTCCCATTTCGTATTCGGCGTAAATACCTGCGTCGACGTCATTGCAAATCACGGTGGGGACTCCGCCGAAGGCTTTGCTAAAATGTTCGGTGATCGGGACGTTTTTCCATCCCAAATTGGGAGCTTCGATGAGGACGCCGGTTCTTGGATTCACTGGGCCGGGGCAACCAACGCCAATACTGGTGATTTGGTCGGCTGATACGCCAGCTTCCTCCAATGCTTCCTCAATGGTGAGGACCATCCGTTTCAAACCGGATTTTACGCCGCGATGGCCTTCGGTTTTTGTTTTGGCTTTGCCGAGTGTCTCGTAGCTCTCGGTGAAAACCTTGGCGAGAATTTTAGTGCCACCAAGGTCAAGGCCAATGCGAACCGGGCCGGTGTGGGATGCAGATTTTGGAGTGCTCATTTCGAAAGCAGCGATGTTGCTTCATCTCGGGCCCAGGCGTCGGCTGCGATAATTTCATCGAGCGTTGGCTTCGGGTTTTGAGGGTGTGCGTCCATCACATGATTAACGGTTTCCCAAATTTGGGGAAATCCCAACGATTTTTCAAGAAAAGCAGCCACGGCGATTTCGTTAGCGGCATTCATCACGGCGGGGAGTGTGCCGCCTTCGCGACCAGCGCGTTTGGCGAGGTTGAGCGCGGGGAAATCATCAAATCGCGGTTTTTCGAAATCGAGTTTTGCCAACGCGGCGAAATCGAGCGGTTCAAGGGTATTGGCGACGCGTTCGGGCCAGGTCACGGCGTATTGAATCGGAAAGCACATGTCAGTCGTGCTGAGCTGCGCAAGAATCGAGCCGTCAATGAATTCCACCATGCTGTGAACGATGCTCTGAGGGTGAACGATGACGTCGACGCGGTCCATCTCGACGTCGAAAAGCCAGCGGGCTTCGATCATTTCGAGGCCCTTATTGAAGAGCGTTGCGGAATCGATCGTGATTTTGCGGCCCATCTCCCACGTGGGGTGTTTCAGGGCTTGTTCGAGAGTGACTGTGGCGAGTTCCTCAGCCGGGGTTTGACGAAAAGGGCCGCCGGATGCGGTGAGAATTAATCTGGATACGTCTTCGGACTTTTTACCTTCGAGGCATTGGAAAATGGCGTTGTGCTCAGAATCGACAGGCAAAACATTGACGCCTTTTTCGCGGGCAGCAGTCATGACGGCTTCACCGGCCATGACGAGAATTTCTTTGCTGGCAACGGCGATGTCTTTGCCTGCTTCGATCGCAGCAAGTGCCGGGCGAAGGCCATCGATGCCGACAATGGCGATGAGAATCATGTCGGCCTCGGGCAAGGTCGCGAGTTCGATCATTCCCTCGGGGCCCACGCCGGTTTTGACATTTCCGGAAAGGCCATCGCGCAGTTCACCGAGGCAGGATTCGTCGGTGAGAGAGCAATTTTTTACCGAAAATTCAGCACATTGCTCAGCAAGTCGTTTCGCGCTGCGATTTGCCGCGAGCCCAATGACTTCCATCCGTTCAGGAATATCACTAGCGACTTTGAGGGCGCTTTCACCGATCGATCCGGTGGAGCCGAGAATGACGAGTTTCTTCGGAGGAGGAGAATCGGACATAGAAAATTAGGAGATAATCAGCAGATATACGTAAAGAATCGGTGCGGTGAAGAGCACGGAATCGATCAGGTCGAGGACGCCGCCGATGCCGGGCATTTTGTGGCCGGAGTCTTTTGCTTCTAGGCTGCGCTTTAAGATGGACTCGGCCAAATCTCCGAGGACCGCAACGAGTGCGAGAGCAACGGCGAGAATCGAAGCGTGCAGGGGAGTGATCAGTGGAATTTTTTCTCCGAATAGAAAATACGCCCCGAAGCTGGCGATGAAGGCAAATAGGATCGCGCCCCCAAATCCCTGCCAGGTTTTTGCAGGGCTGACATGAGGGACCATTTTGTCGCGGCCGATCAGTGAGCCCACAGCATAGGCACCCATGTCGGTGAACTTGGTGACCATCAGGAGATACAGCACGTAAAAGTGAGCTGAGTAATTTCCCGTGGTGTCTTTTAAATCGTCGAGGAGGAGGATTTTTGGAACGAAAGCGAACAGGATCACGATGTAGATGAATCCGAAAATGGTCGCGGAGATTTCATCTAGCGTTCGAAAGCCTTCAATTGGGGCGCGGAGTCGTTCGAGGACCACGCAAATCACAAGCGCGGCGATGGCGAGCCCGTCGAGGTCGACCAGCCAATCAGGTTCAAATCCCCAGTGCCTCGCAAACAATAGGCCGAAATAGGCAATCGTGACGCCGTAGGTCTGCCACTGAAAGCGGCGGAATCCAATGATGGGGAAGAGACTGAAGTATTCGAAAAGCCCTAGCAAAACGATGGTACCGGCGATGGCGAAAAACAGCCAATCAATTGCAAGCCAGAAGGCGACCACGAAAAATGCCCACAAGCATAATGTGCTAATCAGTCGGCTACCGAACACCTGCTTCTTGGTGGGTTTCGGATCGGAAGTGGGTGAAGAATCGGCAGACATTTGAACGGACAAATTCGCTGCCAAGGAAACAGGGTCAGGCACGGCTTGGCAATGCCGAAATTCAGGAATTTGCGTCGCATTCGGGGATGCGAGTTCATCAAGTTTGCCGAAATCGGGATCGCATTGGGACCTTGGGGCGGAAATATGTTGAGGGAAATAGATCCGTTTTTCAGGGGCTCACGTAAGACTCAATCACTAGAAGGCAACCTAGGACAGAAACTAAAAATAAAATAAATAT
>ERZ887942.1823-NODE-1823-length-13999-cov-19.347820_pt1 | contig 13999 bp, 8 predicted proteins | sample MGYA00521099_ERZ887942 | MGnify/ENA primary metagenome ERZ887942 (study PRJEB32303, sample SAMEA104408605) | aquatic metagenome | biome: Brackish water; feature: Pelagic; material: water | place: Baltic Sea | collected 2014-06-07T06:48:00 | depth 16,251 m ... | reverse complement strand
AATTTTTAACAATTCAAAACCAGGGTCTTGGTTCGATGTTCGCCAGACTGCTAGTCCAACCGACATGCTACTCCTTTAGATCTGCGCCGAGGTGTTTCTGAAGCAGTTTTTTGGTGGCGAGGGCGCCTTCCTTTTCACCCAGAGGGCCAACAGGAACGCGCTCGCGGGCAGGGCCGCCCGAACCCCGATGGGGACCCTCGTATTCGACCTCGATCCAGCCCCGATAGCCGGAGTCCTTGATCATCTTGAGCATGCGCCCGTAATCGGAATAGCACTCTTCTCCGTTGGCATCGAAATCGTGGGACTTGGCACAGATTCCTTTCGCAAATGGTAGCATGGCCGCGACTCCGGCATAACGATCATGGAATGTGCCACTCGCCCGGTCCTTCTGAAAATTGCCAAAATCAGGCAAGGTTCCGCAGCGAGAATGATCCACCTGTTTGACGACAGAGGCGATCCATCCGCCGTCGGTTCGGAGACCTTCTCCGTGGTTTTCGAACAGGAGGTCGAGCTTGAGTTTTTCGGCGTGTTTAAGGAGTTGGGATGTCCCGTCGGCCAGCAGCCGGGCCTGCTCCTCCGCGGCCAGGCCGGGATCGCTGATTGGGTTGAGACGAACACCGCTACAACCCAGGGCGGCTGCGGTTTCTAACCAGGGGACATACTTTAGGACATTGGCCTTGCGTTTCCCCGCATCGACAGCGCCCAGAGCGTCATGAAGGTCCACGAGAATGAGCAGGTTTTGAACTCCTGCATGGGCGGCGCGACGATTCAGTTCGGCGATCTTTTTGGGGTTGGCGTGATCGTTTCCGAGCAGGATTCCACTGTAGTCAATGCCTTCAAACCCCAGTTCGCCGGCCATGGTGGGAAACTCGAGGGGATCGCGTTTCACGACGCCGGGAGCTCCTCGATATGCGCGGTGAAACGTCCATTGGCCGAGTGAAAGTTGAAAGCGCGGTCCTTTTTCGTCGGCGGCATAGGCGTTGAAGGGCAGAGTGGCTGCCGCGGCGAGGGTGGAGCCGGAGTTCCGAAGGAAGCGACGGCGATTCAGCTTGCTGGTCCTCATGTCGTGGGGATCGGTGTTGTTCACGGGTTATTATTTTGAAGACTCTGTGGACTTTGTTTTTTCCCCATCGGCCAAGAGGTGTTTGCGCATGAATGCGCTTGCCCGGTTCACTGCAGCCGGATGACCGGCCCCTGCAATTCCGTGGTTGCCACCTTTCACGATGAACAGCTCCGTCGATACTTTTGCCTTCTCCAAGGCGGTATCAAGGACCCTGGCGTGCTCGATTGGGACGATCTTGTCAGCGTCGCCATGGACGATCAGGATTGGAGGATCGTCCGGGGAAACAAACTGCAGCGGCGAAACGTCTTTTTTCTTTTCCGGTGACATTTTGTCAGCCGGAGTGCCCGGTTCGTAGCCCAGGAGTTGGCGATAGGCCGGGTGGTCGTGCTTGACGGTGCCCAGCAATCCCCAGTCCGTTGGGCCGGCGAAGGGGATTGCAAATGAAACGCGCGAGGACTGCCGCTCAACGGGATCTTTGGATGTTGGTTTCGCCTCATCATTCTGAAGGGCGATGTATGCCGAGAGGTGCCCGCCAGCCGATCCTCCGGTGACACCGATGCGATCCGGGTCGAGATTCCATTCTTTGGCATTCTGTCGAAGAAATTGGATGGCTCGCGCGCAGTCATCAACCTGGGCGGGGTGGGGGGCGACGTCGGTAAAGCGATACTCGACCGAGACCAGAGCAAGCCAGCCGTCGGCGTTCGCTTTGGTCAAAAACCGGGGAATGTCTTTCTTCGAGCCGCCTCGCCAGCCACCACCATGAATGAAAACCATGACCGGCGCCGGTTTGTCTGTTTTTTTTGCCGGATAGAAATCGAGGATCTGACTTGCGTGCTCATCGTCGTAGGCGATGTCCTTGCGGACCGAGTCCTGGGCGAGGGAGGCCTGTCCGATGAGGAGAGAGGCTGAGAGAATGAAGGTGATGGTCTGGTTCATATCGCTGATTTGGGCTCGTGTTGATTTGGGGTGTTGTCTCAGGTTAATCCCCGAGCGCGATTTTGAAGACGGGATTCCCCATTGAAGAGGTCCACCTTGCATGCCGGTGTTTCCTGGAGGGCGTGTTCTTCATGGAGAATTGTGATTACAGTTCCCAACCCTTTCGGCGGGTCCGCGCGATCATGGCGGCTGCTTCTGGAATATTGGTGACGGTGCCCGTCTTGCCATCATAGTCGAGGGACTGGCCCAAGCGGACCGCAACGTTCCCGAGCAACATTGATTCTGTCAGCCCGGAAGCAAAATCAAAATTGCTCAGGGTTGGGTTGCCGCCTTGAATCGCTTCGATCCATTCGCGCATTTGATTTGGGTCGGTCTCTGTTCCCAGCCGGGGGATCGAAAGCTCAGGAACCTTGACGTTGGTAATCCCATCAAGCTTCCGGGTGTTTCCGGAATCTCCCGAAGAGTAGAGGCGACCTTTGTCTCCAATCAGGAGAGATCCGCTTGGGGTCGGAGTCTGCCCACCGGGAAGCTTCAGTTTTGGAAGGTTGCGTTTTCCGTTCTCTGCGCCCTCATACCACACCAGTTTGACCGGAGGACGATTTCCCTGGGCCGGAAACTCATAGGTGACGGTGGCCCAAGCTGGATAGGTTTCGGGATTCACCTTGGAACTCTCTGCGGAAACCCGGGTCGGGAGGCCGAGTTCGAGTGCCATGAAGGGCATGGCCGCGGTGTGGCATGCCATGTCACCCAGCGCTCCGGTGCCGAAATCCCACCAGCCACGCCAGTCGTGGGGAAGATAGGCCGGATGATAGGGGCGCTGAGGAGCGGCGTTCAGCCAGAGATCCCACTTGATGTGTTCCGGAACCGGAGGGCGGTCTGTCGGACGGCTGGTTAAATCCGGCGCTTGCTTCCAGTACATCTCTCCCTTCTCCCAGTTCCGGAAGGGCCGGTTGGTCCACACGTGAACTTCGCGCACGGTGCCAATTGCTCCGCTGCGAATCAATTCGACGTTGGCACGGAAGCCATCGTGCGAAGTTCCCTGATTTCCCATTTGGGTGATCACCTTGAACTTCCGTGCTGTTTCGCGCATCAGTCGCGCTTCGGATACCGAATGCGTCAATGGTTTTTGGCAGTAGACGTGTTTTCCCAGCCGCATTGCCATGACACTGGCTGCGGCGTGCGCGTGATCAGCAGTGCTAACCGTCACCGCATCGATCTTGTCGCCCATGACCCTCAGGAGCTCGCGATAGTCATGGAATGTTTTCGCGTTGGGATATTTCCTGGCTTTCTCTTTCAGTCGATTGTCGTCGATGTCGCAAAGTGCGACGATCTCACCGTATTTCGCCGCGTTATCGGTGTCGCTTGATCCTTTTCCGCCCACCCCGATGCAGGCAATTTTTACAGGTTGTTTTAGCGACTCTGCTTGGGAGACAGAGGTCCAAAGTCCGGCGGTTGTGGTGGCTGCGGCCGTTTGAATGAAGCGGCGTCTATTGGGGTTGTTTTGCATGGCTGATTAATACAAAACGTTCTGATGGCCCGGGTTTTCTCAACTGTTTTGATTCCCAGGTCCATGGCAGTAGCGTGCGAGGCGATTCGATTTGGGGTTTGAACGGAGCTCGTTATTGGGCATGGTTGTTTTCTTTCAACCGAGTCAATCATGTTACGAAAATTCATCCCCGCCTTCGTGTTTCCGATTCTATTTTCTTGCGAAAACGCATCGGCACAAAAACTAATACCTGACATTCCCTACGTGGAATCCGGACACAAGCGCCAGGTGCTCGATATCTACATGCCCGATGACTCGGAAGGGAAGAGCCTGCCCGTCATGTTCTGGATTCACGGCGGAGGGTGGCAAGTCGGCGATAAGAGCGATGTTGGGCTCAAGCCCAAGGTATTGACCCAGCGAGGCTTCATCTTCGTGTCCACCAATTATCGCCTCCTGCCCGAAGTGACAATGGATGATCTGATTCGCGATGTTGCCAAATCACTGGGCTGGGTGCATCGCAACATCGCGAAGCATGGAGGAGATCCAAAGCGGATCTTCGTAGGTGGACATTCTGCGGGAGCGCAGCTTGCCGCATTGATTTGTACTGATGACCGCTACTTGAAAGAGGAGGGGGTCACCTTTGACGTCCTCAAGGGGTGCGTACCAGTCGATGGCGACACCTACGATATTCCCAAGATCATCATGACTGCGGAGCACCGGCAGGCGCTTTATGGAGGAAAGATGTATATTTTCGGACATCGACAAAAATTTGGGAACGATCCGGAGAAGCATGTCGACTTTTCTGCGGTGACCCATGTGGAAAAGGGCAAGGGGATTCCTCCATTTCTACTCCTCTACTTTCCCGGTAATCCCGACACCAGAGCGCAGGCGGAGATTTTCGCGACCAAGTTGAATGCGGCGGAGATTCCCGTCAGGGCTTTTGGTAAGAGCGATACCAATCACAGTCGCCTGAACAATGATCTCGGCAAATCCGACGATGCGGCGACCGAAGCGTTCTACAAGTTCCTCGATCCACTCATGGGAAAGTGAGTCACCTCTGACTTCTTGCGTTGCGAAGATACTTCTTATCCCGTTCTTCCTGGAAATGATGTTCTTCGCTCTTGTATCCGGTTTGATCGCATGATCATTATTTCGAATTGCCAATGGCGTATAGGAAATTCCGGCCCTTGAGAATGATTCGGTCGTTCGCGATGGCAGGAGCCGCTACCGAAGGATCGCCGAGGTCGGATTCGCCGAGAATCTTCAATTCGGCTGTCGCTTGAATTACTACTGATTTTCCGGCCGAGGCAAAATAGATCCGGCCTTCCGGTGTCACGATCGGACTCACCGAAGGGTTGGCGTTTGGAAATTTGACTTGGAAAAGCTCCTCGCCGTTTGTGATGCGAAAACAGCGTAGCCAGCCGCCCGAATGAACACGGAAAACGAGGTCCTCGAAGGCCACCGGCGAAGAAAGCCCCTCCGACATCGGGCGGATCTTGGTTTTGGGTTGGGTCGTTGCAAGATCGTCCAAGCCATTCGGATCGACGATGATTCCAGGTTGTCCGCCTCTCCCTCCGATTGCAAAAACGAGCCCTCGGGTCATAACGGGAGAGGACACGGGCCAGATGGAGCGTCCCCATTTGCATGACCAAAGGGTTTCGCCACTTTCCGGGGAGAGACCTTGCAGGGCATGGGTGGCGGAGAAGAGCATTTGGGGCTTGCAGCCCGCGTTGATGAGCACGGGAGTGCTGTGGCTGAAGTCAGTCTCCGGGCGCTTCTGTTCCCAGCGCTGCTTTCCGGTCGCACAATCCCAGGCGATGATGGATGAAGCCGGAGAGCGCTTGTCCAAGGCCATGATGACTGTGTCGTTGAAGACAACAGGGCTGGTGGCGAGAGCGACATCGAATTTCTCGTGATCGGGGATGACTTGCGACCAAAGCCGCTTCCCGTTGAGGTCCAGAGCGTGAATGATGGAGGAACCGAAGACGGCAAAGATCCGTCCGTTTGCTGCGACCGGAGTTGATACGGCGTAGCCTCCGCGAAGATCATTCATGACCCACGGGCCTGGCTCGACGACGCGATCCCAAAGTTGTTTTCCGCTCGTGGCGGAGTAGCAGCTCACGTGGTGTTCGGGCTGGGTCTTTGCTCGGTCATCTCCAGCTTTCCAGTGCGCGGTCGTGACGATCACCCGGTCTCCGATCACGATGGGGCCACTTTGATTGTGGTCTGGTTCGCCTTTGAGGAGGGTTGGGGGCAGGGGGGATTTCCAAAGGACCGCTTTGGACTCGGGACCGCCCCATTCCAGAGGTAGATTTTTTTCCGAGCTCACTCCCATTCCAGTCGGACCTCGGAATCCAGGCCAATCTTCCGCGAGCAGAGGTGACCCCGCAACAGTCATGATGACACAGGCCAAGAGGACGATGCCATGCATCGGAAAATCGATTGATCGCATTGTTTGCATACTTGCTGATGAATGAAAAAGTTGCAGCGATTCAACACGGCCATCACGTCGTAGTTGAAGACAAACGTCAGCGGGTCACGATTCGCGGTGCATGGAGGAAAAGTTACCGCGCTCCGATTTCACCTTCCCGACCTTTCCTCTCGACAACGCACGAGATTGGATCGAACTCAGCATTCCCATCAACGAAGACGAACTGCGACGCTTATACAGAGTTACGATTTCCCCTAAACAAGATCGCCCAAGAAGGTTCCCCCGGGAGAATAGATTTTCGCAGCTCCCCGGCACTGATGCTACTGATTGAGAATGGCCTTGATCCGGAAGAAGTTTCTGGCCTCATTTTCTTGTGAAATGGTCCAGGTTTCTTGCTGAAGCCCGGTGCCGGTGTAGGGACCGGGGGTTGGAATGGCTCCGACGATGTCGCTCCAGTCTTCCAGATCGTTCGAAGATTGAATGACATAAGAGACGTCCTCGGAGGCGAGGTTTCGCTTGAATTTGAGCGTCATAAGATCCCCGTCCATACCCAGGGTGACTTGGGTAGGATCGTGAGACTCATCGCTGGTTCCGAAGAAATACTCGAGGAGAGCATCGTAGCCATCGCCATCGAGATCGTCGCCCGGGGTTGCGGTGAAGAAGACGCGGTCATCCATGCCCGGACTCCCGCCGGCGGCAGCACTGGGCCTCCAACTTTGAGCAAGAGTCGGGTCGGGATTTGATTCGGGATTGAGCAAGACCAGGCTGGCACCGTTTCCATCGGCTGCGAGAGGCCAGGCGCCTTCGTCATCGTAGCGGAATTCTTTGATCGTTTCACCTGCCGGACCTTCGAGCTTGATGGTCTCGCCTCCGTTGTTGAGACGGGTGAAGTTGGAGAATTGCGCACTGGTAATTACGAGGCGCTGACCTGGTGCCAGGCTCACTCCTGATCCGAAGAGGTAGTCAATTCCATTGGTGAATGATGTTCCATCCAGATCCAGGGTGAGGCTCTCGCTGATGTTCATGAGTTCGATGAACTCAAGGTCGTTTTCTCCGGCCGGATGATACATCACTTCGCTGATGACGAGAGAGAGTTGCAGGTCGGAGGGGTCCACCGGGGTCATGGTGGAAACGACTTCCGCTCCCAGGTCGTCGCGAATGGTCAGGAGTTCACCAAGGTTGGAAAGATGCCCGGAATAATTTCCCTGCACAAAGCGTGACTCGCCCCCGGTCGGACTGGTGGAACGATTGCGGAAAGTGGCGGAGTCAGGTGAAAGATAGAGCGATTGTCCGGCTGCGATCACGGTTCCCGGTTGGAAGGTGTGTTTCACTCCGCCTTCGAGCGTCCAGTTGGAAAGATCGACCGCCGCGTCGCCCGAGTTGGTGATCTCGATGAACTCTTCATCCTGATTTCCACTGGCGGGCTGATATTCGATTTCGCCAAAGGCCACGACAGCTGCTGTTGATTGGGAGGCGGGCAAAAGAGGAGTCGGGCCACCTTCGGCGTAAGTCGTGAAAAGGTGGATCTTTCGCCGGGGGATGGCGGTGTTTAAAATTTCGTCCACTCCTGATTGCAGGGGACTCAGGTTCACTCCGCGACTTCTCCAATAACTGCGGTCTGCCGCCGCATCGGTGGTCAAATATTGACGATAAAATTCGACCTGATCTTCGAGGTAGGAAGTTCCTCCGCCATCGTCCGCCAGTCCGCGATCAGCGAGGGTCTTGACCCGGCGAAGGTACATTTCGCGCGTCACCGGATTGTCCATGAGGGCATCGTGCATCCGGTTTCTCCAGGCTGGGTTGGGGCTCCCGCCACTCAGTTCCTGAGTGTGGCTGCTATCGCCATAAAGCGGGTTCGTCCAATTCTCGCCCGTGATGTATTGCCCTACTGGAAAGCTCTGATCGGCGTCCCAGGGGAAGCGATGCCACTCGCCCGTTTCCGGTTCGCGATAGACGTAGTAATTCTTGGTCAGTTGGTCGTGATTAAAGGGCACGTTCATGGCCGCGAGGCAGTTGATCCACTGAGCGACATCGACGTTGTCCCAGACATATTCAAAGCGGTCGGCCGAATTTATCCCGGAACAAAATCTCACAAAGTTTGTCCAAGGCTCGGTCTTGGCAGTGGCCTTGCGGTATTGTCCTAAAATTGGATTGGGAGCCAGCGTGGCCGGTCCTCCGCCCTGCCACGCTGCCTTGTACATTTCGCCATCGGGGTTGAATCCAAAGCGCTCCAGGAAGTCATCGTCGACCTGCTCCACAAAGGCAAAGAGGCCGTAGAAATCGCCATTTCGGCGGACCTGCCAGTGGAAGCTTTCCGGCGCCGCCACTCCGTTTTCGCGCATCCACTGAAGCATGAGCGGTTCGCGCATGTAGGAGGTGTTCGATGACTGGGTAAACATTTCCCGATAGAACGACTGCACGTTGAATTCCTCCACCCGGGGCTGCGTGGGATCGAAGCGAAACTTGCCGCCCTTGTGGAAATCGAATTTGAATTTGTGCTTGGGCCAGCTTCCCGCCGACTGTCCCCGGATGCGGCAGTATACGTTGTCGTAAAATTCGCCGTTGTAGAAAAGAGATGCCTGCGTTCCGGTCCGGGTGGTGCTGGCGGATTCGTTTTGGACAAACCAATGCAGCACTGGTAGCTCGGTCGTGATCGCGGAGTCTATGACGATCGTTCCGAAGTATTGCGCACTCTCAATCGGATCGTCGAAGACGGGAAGACGCGTGCTTCCTCCTCCCTCCGACTGCGCCGTGACAAACCAACGGACCATGTCGCCTTCTTCGTAAGCGGTGGCTGGAATGTTAGCCTGATAAGTTTTACCGATATCGGGCGACATGGTCACCACCGCTTCACTGCCAAAGTTCACCCGGTAGTGGAGTTGGACTTGTTCAATTGCGGGTCCGGTTGAAGAGACGATGGCATCGACGGTGAGAGCCTGGTTCGCCATAGGAGGAGGGGGATTCCCGGTGACCGAATCAATAATAGGAGGTAGGCTGTTGATCGGAGAGCCGTTGGGTGCGCCGGGGGTGGGGTTGAAATAAGCGGCTTCCGCACCCGAAGGTCCGTATGAAAAATCTTCCAGTTGAGCGGGATAGGTGGGTGGGAATTCCTGCGCCACCGTTCCGTTGGGACGCACCAAGGCGAGATATTCTCCCGAGGCCGAAAGCTTGAAGTTTGTGTGCCATTCCGAGCCCACTTGCGTCCGGTCTTTTCCCGAGGCGAATATGACGAAGTAGCCATTCGGCGGAATGGAAACCGCAGGCATTTCCCACTTGGTCAGATCGGTGGCATCATCGGTGAGAAACCAGCCGTTCAAACTGTGGTCAAAGGAGTTGTCATTCCACAACTCAATCCAATCGGATCTCTCTCCGTCTTCGTCTGCCAAACCGTTGAGATTGGAAGCAACGAACTCATTGATCCTCGGGTCGTTTCCGGCGATGCCGACCGCGATGGTCACTTCGCGTGAAGCCGAAACCGCTCCCGTAGTGGCGGTGAGAGTGAAAGTGCTGGTTTCGCTGACAGCGACCACGAACGCGGTCTCTACGGCGGAGACCGCTTGGTCGGAAAATAAACCGCCATTGAGAACCACGGTATCCGCTCCCTCCACCAACCATGATAAAGTAGTCGATCCGGCGGAAGGTAGCGGAGAGGCGCTGGTATAAAATTGCTCGATTTCGACTTCCACGGGATTCGCGAGTGCGGAAATTTCTGCGAAAGGCAGCTCCGTGTCGTAGATCCGGAAATCATCAATCCGACCCTGAAACCATTGTCCGTTATCGGGCAAAGCGATTCCGCCAATGATGAAGTCGAGACTCGTGTTATTCAGTCCCGAGGTGCCGGACTTGGTCGTGACAAAAGAACCATCGATGTAAAAGCGAACCTGCCCCGAGTCTGGGCGGAAAACGTAGGCGAGGTGGTGCCAGGTATCCGTATTAAGGTCATCCGAATCGGCATTGAAGTCTCTGACGCCGTAGGTCGTCCCGAACATGCTGGCACCGCTCATTCCAGCTCCCCATCCGTTTCCCTGAAATCCCTCGAACATGCCGCTTGAAAAAACCCGACGAACTCCGCTCAGAGAATCTGCTTTGACCCAGGCTGCCACCGTGAAACCGTCGCCGTCGTCATCCATTCCCGAGAAGCTGGACGCTCCGCCCACGTTGAGGTAATCACCATCTCCATCGAGCCGGAGAGACCCTCCACCGAGTCGCGAATCACTCGAAAACTGCGCGCTGCCACCCACGGAACCCGTGAGATTAAAGGCTCCCCCGTCCCTGCCGATGTTTCCGGGATCATCGAATTGATAGTGGGATACCAATTCGCCTTTCAGGGACGCGAACAGCAACAAGAAGGCTCCCGCAAGCGGGAGCATGGGAAGAGATTTCATGATGGGTGATTCTCGAGATTAGGGAGCCTCACTCACGCGGTAGAAGACCCGACTCACAACAGCAGGAATACTTTGATCGGTGTAGCTGGTGGTCTCTCCGGTCGCATCAATGCTGTCATTCACCTCTTCCCAGGTCTCAAGTGCGCTCAGCCCGCTGATCGGGTCATTGAAGGAGCGCAAAACAGCATAGCGACGGCCGGGAAGTGAATTCCACGTCAGCTTGAAGGCATTTCCAAGATGCTCGGTCGAAATAATCTGAAGACCTCCATCCAGCGCCAAGGCATTGGCCAGAGCAACGATGTCGTCATCGGATAGCTCAACATCGTAAATACGGATGTCATCGAGCTTTCCGAAGAAGTTTTGAGGATTATCCGGAAGGCCTATTCCTCCAATCGCAAACCCGGTAAAACTATCAATCATCCCGGCTGGCCCGGTGGTTGGGGTGGTTCCCACGGAGACTCCATCGACGAAGAATTCCACTTCGTTTATGGGAGAGTTTCGGTAAACATAAGCGACATGATGCCACTCACCGAGTGCAGGTCGCGATGCCTCCTGACTCACGTAGTCAATTCGCCCGTAGGCAGTTGCAAGTAGGGCCGTGCCTTCCGCATTTCCAAATCCCACGCCCCAACCCTCGGCAATAAATCCACCTTCCATGTAGGTTGACATGATTCGTGCGGTGCCGAAGGAGTTCGCATCGGGGCATACCCACGCCGCCAAGGTGAATCCCACGCCATTGTCATCGAGAGTGGAATATTCGCTGGCTCCACCGAGACTGAGATAGTCATCAATTCCGTCCAGCAAAAGTGCTCCACCACCGATTCGCGATTCCGTAGTGAAAGCGGCATCGCCAACTGCGGTTCCATCGAGTTCAAAAGTGCCGTCATCATTTCCCAATGCCGTGTTTTGATCGAAGGTGAAGTGAGAGACCAAGTGACCGCTGGTAGGTCCAAGCGGAATCGAGGCCGTGGCGGCCAAGCCAGTGAGAGGATTAGAGGCGTCGTTGCTATCGATTTCCAGGTTCGCGTTGAAGATTCCGTTGTCATCGCTGGAATCAAAAGTCACCGTCAAGGTTGTGGATCCTCCGGGAGCAACATTGGCTGTCTTGGGATTCACGGTGTAGAAAGTTCCCCGTGGACCGGCCATCCGGGCATCTGTGATTTGCAAGGTTTCAGTTAGACCATCGTTGAAAACCGTCACCATTCGCGAAGCCGGCTCGGTCTCTACATCTCCAAAGTCGAGATCTCCTTCGATGCGGATCACCGGGTCGATGATGGTGATCTCAATCATCACCTCGAAAGATGGTTTCTGTGGATCGTTCGAAGCAATCAGGGCTGTCGTGGTGTAAGTTCTTCCACCATCGGAAGGGGTGAAGTTGACCTCAAGATCGCCTTGCCCGTCAGGGGAAATCACACCGGGAAGGGTGCCTTGGGAAAAGTCATCAGCATCTGCGCCAGTGAAGGTGACGCCAGTGATGGTCAGGTCGTTGTTCTCGCCGTCATTGTCGAGAGTCAGGGTGAGGGTCTGTGCCGCGCCGTTGCCAATTTCCGTGACCAGGAGATTGGTGACGAGAGCAGGATCGCGGGGCACCACCATGAGATCAGCGATCTCGCCTTCAGTCAGCACATGGCTGAATACGTGAAGTTCATCCATGCTACCGGCAAACCACTGGGATTCGCCGATGCCATAGGTGCGGCCGATGCCCCAGATATCGAGAAACCCATTGTTCCCCACCCCGGTGTTGCAACTGGCGGTGTTCGGGTCCGATCCCACCGGGACCCCGTTGACAAAGAGCTTGCTGCCCTCCGCGCTGGAAACTGTGGCGGCAATGTGCGCCCATTGGTCGACTGGAACCGCTCCAATGTCCCCGAGATCGATATCGACGATCCCATTCTTGGTGAAACGGACGCGACCGTCATTCCAGACGCCCATGGCCCAACCATCAGCGTCCCATCCTTCATCATCGCCCACCACCCGGTTGAGGAGAGGGTTTGTTCCGGTTTTTGAGTCAACAAGGGTCGAATTAAGATAAACCCAGACCGCCACCGAAAAATTATTGCCCAAGTCCCGCATCACTGCGGAATCTTCCAGCGACAACTGCCAGGAACCGTTCTCCGACAATCCTATCGCTTTGCCAAATCCTGGAGGGCCATCGACTTCATAAAGATGGCCGGTATCAACTTCGGCTGCTTCCAGTTTGCCAACTGCATCAACAAGAGGTGAAGTTGAGTCTTCCATCGAGAAGTAGAGAACCTCTTCCGCCTGTGCAGAAGACAGCAGTGTCAACGTAAGAAGTGAGTGAAAGAACGGTGTTTTCATGGGAAATTGGAATGAGAGAGGAAGTAAGAGCAGAAAAGCCCGCCCGGAAGAAATCCCGGGCGGACGAAGTTAAAAAGACGAATTGGGGAATTAGCAGGACCGACGACGGCGAAGACCCACCGCAAGTCCCGCCAAACCGATCAACAAGCCCGTTGAAGGCTCGGGAACCGCCGTCATCAAAGCTGCGATTTCGGGCTGGGTCAGGACGGAGTCGTAAACCCGGACTTCATCAAGGAGGCCGGGAAAATACTGGTCCTGGGCATTTCCATAAGCACGTCCAACCCCGTAAGGATCCTCGAGGCCATTGTTGCCCAACCCGGTATTGTTATCCGCGCCATTGCCGTTGGTTCCGGTGAGAACACCATTCAGGTAGAAGTTGATGCCGGTGCTGGTAGGAGTCGCTGCGATGTGAACCCACGAATCAGTTGGAACGGCAGTTCCTGATGGATCATCCGCATCCACGATCCCGTTGCGGGTGAAGCGCATGACTCCCCCGGTCACTCCGAAGGCCCAGCCATCTCCATCCCACGCCGAATCATCCCCGAGAATGCGGTGATTGTCGGCCGCGGGCTGGGATTTCACGATGGCTGAGTCAATATTGATCCAGCCGGCCACGGTGAAGTTATTGGCCAAGTTCAAGGCTGCCGAGTCTGCAACCGAAAGTTGCCAACCGCCATTGGCATTCAGCCCGACGGCATTTCCGAATCCGGCAGGACCAGCGGCACCATATTGGTGTCCCGAGTCAACCGCAGAGGCGATTTCACCTCCAACCTGATCAATCAGGGGAGAAGATCCTTGTTCCATGTTGTAATAGGCTACGAGAGTCGCAGATGCCTGGCCGATGAGTCCGGTCAGGCTTATGATAAGCGGGATTGTTTTAAATAGTTCGTTTTTTGACTTGCTTGAGGATGGCACGATCAAATCAAATTTATCGTGTTTCCCTCAATTAGACTTTTTTAATAACGGTGAAAATCCATTTGGAAAGCAAAAATTTTGAATGTGGCGTATAGGAGATGAGATGGCGTGATGGCAATGCCATTGACTCGTGGGCCGAGGAAAGCAGGGCACCGAGCATTCCAAAGAAGATAGGAAGGAGAAGAGAGCGACTGAACGCGGGGAATCCGAATAGCAAATAGTGTAGAAAGCACGCGACATCAGCGTTTACTTCAATATGCGGGTGTTTTGTAGTCGTGCCATGGGCGTAGCTTTTCCAGTGAGCCTATTTCACGGGATGATCACGGCTGCTGGTTCCGTATTTAAAGTGTCATATTTAAAGTGTCAGACGATTTGCAGGAGTTGTTGTTGTCAGGAGATCCTTGGCTGGCTAAGGTGGCCACGAGATGAAGAAGCTGCGTCGATTTTTGGTTCCGAGTGCCTCC
>ERZ887942.1821-NODE-1821-length-14025-cov-59.931568_pt1 | contig 14025 bp, 11 predicted proteins | sample MGYA00521099_ERZ887942 | MGnify/ENA primary metagenome ERZ887942 (study PRJEB32303, sample SAMEA104408605) | aquatic metagenome | biome: Brackish water; feature: Pelagic; material: water | place: Baltic Sea | collected 2014-06-07T06:48:00 | depth 16,251 m ... | reverse complement strand
TTCAAGCCTACCTGCAAAAGCTCCGTTTGGAAAAAGCCGCCGAACTTCTGGTTACTACGCGGCTACCCATCGCGCGGATCGCCAGGCGAGTCGGATACTGCGATGTCTCGCGCTTCGGGCAGCATTTCAAGCGCCATCACGGCCACACGCCGAGCGAGTGGCGAAAGCGGTGATTGCGTTACTTGTCGAGGCCGATCTGCTCTCGCCCCGGATGCATTGTCGATGCTTATCTCCGGCTGCATGTTATCTTTTTGAATATGCCGTCGCTGCGGCTCAACGGATCGGTGACGTCCACCGGGGCAAACAACGCGAGCAGCAGGGTGATGATGAGTGCCGTTGGTGTGTTCATGTGGACTGATTTCTGGCTTCATCGAGAAGCTTGATCCAGGCTCCGACGAAATGGCCATTGTCGTGGAATGTGCGACCTGAAATCAGGTTGCCGTCAATCACGCACGGTTCGTCCACGAACGTCCCACCGCAGACTTCCAGATCGAAGCGACACTTGGCAACCGTGGCCATTCGCCGACCTCGAACGCAGTCAGCTCGCGCGGGGATCTCGACGCCATGGCAGACGCTCGCGATCGGAGCATTCTTTTCGAAGAAGTAACGCGTGATGCGGATTAGATTCCGCTTCCTGCGAGACTCCGACCTCAGCCTCGACCAGATCGCCGCCCGCACCGGATTCGCGACGTCGCAGTACATGCTGGAAGTGTTCCGCAAAGCGACTGGCGTCACGCCCGGCAACTACCGCCGCAGTCTTTCTTCCGGCAAGCAATAACGGGGATACGTCCCTGCAGTAGCTACGGTTGGTTTGGCCGTTGCGGTTGCACTGCGAGCATCAGTTTTTCCCACAACTGCGTGTTGAAGCTGGCCGAGCTTCCGCCAGCCGATTCGGCCTGGACGCCCTGCTTCGCTGTCTCGGGCGCGTCACCCAGTCGCACGACGACGAGATTCTGGCTGGGGACGATATAGATATGTTGACCACCCTTTCCGTTGGCACAAATCAGATCGAGCGGTGCCGTTGGAATGAGCGGGCCGTTTTTCACCGAGCTTTGCCTGCCAACGGAAACTTTGGATGCTTTGCCGTTGAGCCACCACAGGTAGCCGTAGGACGGATTTAGTTCCTGTGAGGTGTCGACCATCGCATGGAAATAGCTCTTGTCCTTCATGATTTGCTGGCCGTTCCATTCTCCGTCCGCCAGGATCAACAAACCGAATCGTCCCATGTCGCGAGCCGTCATCACGAAACTATGAAACCTGAACTTAGAGTGCTTCATGCCTGTGGGCTGGAAGAGCACTTCGTTGGAAAACTCCTGCATGGTTTTACCGACGGCTTTCTCCAGCAGCGGATGAAGGTCCTGGTAGACCGTCGTGTTGTAGAACCACTTCTTGTCCGGAGAAGTCTCGAATCTTCGGCCTGCGTTCAGCCCGCTGGTCATCTTCAGCATGTGCTCGATGTGAATGGATTGCTCCTGAACTTTCGACGCCTTCGACCAGCCTGCGCCCAGAAAGTCCGCAACGGGCTGTTCGATCTTCAGCTTCCCTTGTTCCTGAGCGATCCCGATCAGGAAGGCAGTGATGCTTTTGCCGCATGACATGACGTACTGCGCGTGGTCCGCACCAGCGGGCGTCCAATAGCGTTCGGCGACGATCTTTCCGTCCTTCAGGATCAGAAACGATTTGCCATTGGACTTCCCAACCAATTCGATGACATGTTCGAGGGCCGCCACATCCCAGCCAAGTGATTCGGGTGTGACCGTGTCCCAGTCGCGATCCGTGGAAGGGAAGTAAAGCTCCTCAGAAACGGCGGAAAGCGGTGCGCTGAATGACAATATGGCCAGAGCCAACAACTTGAATGCAAAGTATCTCATTGGCTATATCCTGAATTTACTCGGGGTTTGAACTAACAATGACCTAACACGTGAACTCGATGGGTGTTTCGGCCGATTGTGGATTCACTTGATGGATTTCAGCAGAAGCACTGCGGCGGCGGGTTTCTCGGGGAGCGTGATGTCATGGCCTCGCATCAATTCTGCTCCAGTGCGGACTTCTTTGCCGCCATCTAGATTCTCGATTTCGTAGCGCTGCTGCGGGATGAGGCCGCGCAGCTTTACGGTGAGCGTTTCGTTCGCGGCTTCAGGACGACGGAAGGCTTGCACAACGCCTTCGCCGAGATCGGCGCGATGGAACTGCCACGCGATCCACTGGCTTGTGTCGAGTGTGTGAGGTGTGAGTGGGTAGAAGTCGCCGGTGTAATTCGGGCGGACTTTAAGATAGCTCTCAAGATGCTCCCGCAAGGCGGCGACGGCTTTCGGATTGCGATAGTTGATGGAGAAGCCGCCGCATGCGCCCATCCCGCTGCGCAGGGCCAGGTCGTCGGTGGCGGCGGCGCCGAGTCCGTGGAGCGGCAGCCAGTGCGAGAGGCCATGCGTCATGGCCTGGACATTTTGGGGAAAGGTTTTGTGGCCCCAGGTGTTGTCGCTGCGCCAGAGCACGATGCAGCGACGCATCATCTCGAAGTCGAGACGTCGGCCTCCCGCCGCGCAGTTGTCGAGGATCAGGCTGGGATGACGACGGGCCAGTTCGTCGAGAAAATCGTAGAGACCGTTGATGTGACGGATCTCGCGCAAACCCATCTCATCCGGCTTCTCGTCGGTGTGCCAGAAATACGCGGGATAGAGATTGAAGTCCTGGCGGTAATAATCCAGGCCGGAGCGAGTGATCTCTTCCGAGACGGATTCGATGGCCCACTGCCGCGCGTCGGGATTGCCGAGATCGAGAAGGAGAAAACCGTCCCGCTCCTGATATCGCAGTCCCTCCGGTGTGCCCGTCGGTTTCAGCAGCCAGTCGGGATGCTCGCGCTCCATCCAGGTGCCGCGCATGGCACGCTCCGGTTCGAACCAGGCGAGGAAACGCATCCCGGTCTTGCGCACCGCTGCGCCCACCGGAGCGAGCCCGTTCGGGAAGCGGACCGGGTCAGCCTGGGGATTGCCCTGCCCACGGGGAAAGCCCCCTTCGTTCCACCCGGCATCGAGGTGATAGCAGTCCAGCGGCAGCTTGAGTGCGGCGACGTCGGCGGCGAGTTTGACGAGCCCTTCTTCGGAGGTTTCGTTGAAGGGAAAGATCCCATGCACCCCGGCCTGCACCGGCATCAGGGTCATGGGCGGGTGATTCTTCGGCGTGCAGTGCGCCAGCATCAGACGGCGGAACTCGTTCTGCCCGTCGATCCAGTCGCCCACGTAGTTCATGACGAGGATGGAAGGCAGACGCACTTCCTCGCCCGGCGCGAGACGGAAACGCGTGCGTTTCAGCCCGGCGGTGACGCGCACGCTGCCGTTGTCCTGAAGTTCGAAAGACGCCTTCCAATCCCCGGTCCAGCCAATCGCCACGATGAGCCCGCCGCTTTCGCTCGCGAGATTGAAGTAGGGCATCACGCCATCCGTAGAGCGCCCGCCGAAGGACTCGAGCGAGAAGGGCTTGCCAGCCACCAGCGGGTTTGCTTTCGGTTCGAAATCACCCGGCTCGGAGTGGCTGCCTTTGCTCCAGTGCAGCATCACCACAGCATTGGCTGGAAAGGCGACCTCGAAATCGGCGGACTTCAGGTTTTCGTAGAGCGGAGACTCGCCTGCCTCGGGAGCCTGAAGGTGGAATTGCCATTCGGTGGTGGCGTGGTCGGGATAGGCGTGTGTTTCGATGCGGAGACCGGGAACCGTTTCGCGCAAAGGTGCAGTGGGGCGCTCGATGGCGTCGGCTGCCGCCGAAAGGGATAACGCCAGAACGCAGAGGAGTGTGGGAAGGGTTTTCATTGGTGGCAGCATCTCTCTATTCGCGGGCGGGCAGGTGCGGCAGCAGTTGGTCGAAGAGGACTTGATGCTGTTTCACCAAGTTGGCGTGATCGGCTCTGTCGGCGAGGTTCTTGCGTTCCAGCGGATCGGTCGCGTAGTCGTAGAGTTCGGTGGCCTGCGCGTGGTTGCCAAAGACGGGTTTGTCCGCGCTGAAGTCGGCGGCCCGCCATTCGATGTAGCGATAACGCGGCGTGCGGATCGACCAGCCCATGGTCCCATTTTTTCCTCTCCCATGGCTCATCTGGGTGAGAGCAGCTTCGTGGAGAGTCACGTCCTCACCACGCATCAGCGGAACCAGGCTTTTGCCCTCGGCGTGCGATGGAATCGGCAGGCCTGCCAGTTCGCAGAGAGTCGGATAGACATCGAGAAATTCGGTGAGCGCATTTACCCGCCTGCCACCGGCGACACCGGGAGCGGAAATGATCAGCGGTGCGCGGGCGGCGTCTTCGTAGTTGGTCAGCTTGCCCCAATGCCCGTGCTCACCGAGATGCCAGCCGTGGTCGCCCCAGAAGCAGATGATGGTGTCGTCCGCCACGCCGCATTCCGCCAGCGTTTGCATGAGCAGCCCGACCTGTGCATCGATGTAGGAGACGCAGGCGGCATAACCATGGATGAGTTCGCGCTGTTGCGCTTCGGGGATCGGTCCCGTCTTGGAAATGTCCGAGTAAGCCCGCAGCTCGCCCGAGTTACTGTAAAACGCGAGGTCGTGGGGGCTTCCCTGTGGTAGTTGCTGGAACGGTGCGCGCGGAAGAGCGGCCCGGTCGTAGAGGTCCCAGTATTTCTTCGGCGCGATAAAGGGCAGGTGCGGCTTCACGAAACCGACTGCGAGGAAGAAGGACTGTTCCTTTTTGGCAAACTCCCGGATTCGTTTCGCTGCCGTGTGGGCCACACCGCCATCGTGGTAGGCGTTGTCCGGGATGTCGCACGCCTCCGTCGCAGGGCCTGAGGTGGGCTTGCCCTGCTTCAGGGCTTCGGCAAGCCGGGCTTTCGTCGCGGGATCCTGATAGCCGCCCGGCGCGGGCTTTTCACCCGGCGCCAGTTCCCAGGGACCGTAGGGCACCGTCCATGAGGCCGCGTCGTGCCCCTGATCCACGGTGCGGCCGTCAAAGACCTTGTGCAGCGGATGCGTGATGTAGTCGTGGTTCTTGAACTGCTGCGGCAGCGTCACCACATCAGGCAGGCGGGTGCGGAGGAGGTCGTGTGGCTGATCCGGATTGAGATACACGCCGGTGCTGTCCGGTCGCAAACCGGTGAGCAGACTGAACCGTGTCGGAGCGCAGAACGCCACCTGGCAATAGTTCGCCATGAAGACTGTCCCCTTCGCCGCCAGCCGGTCGATGTTCGGCGACTGAATCCACGACGTGCCGTAACAGCCGAGCAGCGGCTTGAGGTCGTCGGAGATGATGAAGAGGACGTTAGGCTTTTGTTTTGGAGTGTCGTCGGCGTGCAACGCGGCCAGTGGCGCGAGCAGCAGAGTAGTGAGGATGGTGAGTATGTATCTCATGCGATTTGCTCTTTCTCGGATTACTTCAGCGCCTTCGCCATCCCATCCACCTCACTCATCGTGAAGCGGACGCTGACGATGGAGCAGCCGATGTCTCCCTTCCGATAGTTCGCATACGTTGTGGCGACGATGGTGCCGTCGGGCAGAAGATGCAGGCCGGGATAGAAGCCGTCTTTGAAGGTCTTCAACAGGCTGACGCGATACTGGCCCGGCTTGCTTTCCTTGATGTCGTCGTAGGTGCCGACCCAGGCGATGAAGCCTGCCTTGTCCTTCGACTTGGGCAAGGCGTTGCGGAAGACAATGACCATGCGGCCATCAGGGAGGCGGATGCCGTGGTGGCGGTCGCCGGTGAGGCCCCAGGGCGCGTCCACGGCTTGCGACCACGTTTTGCCTTCGTCGCGGCTGAACATCACGAGGCTGGTGCCGCTGCGGCGGTTCTCGCGCATGAGGCAGCAGAGTTCATCGCCATCGGGCGAGCGGAAGACGCAGGGCTCGCAGGGATGCTTGCCGTCGAGCTTCGTGCCATCGCAGACCACGACGGGCTGCGACCACGTGAAGCCGCCGTCGCGCGTGATGGATTGCAGCACTTGCAGCGTGCCTTCCTCGCCGATGCCGGAGCCTCGATGAAACAGGCCGAGGTGCGAGCCGTCCTTCAGCCGCACGATGCTGGAGAAGGTCATGATGCAGCGAAACGGATCGTCCTTGGAGATGCGTCCACCGATGGGCGGCAGTTCGCGCCAGGTCTTGCCGTCGTCCTCGCTCATGATGCGCGGCATGAAACCTTCGTGACGGCCTGCGATGGGCGTTGGGTTCTCCTTGTCGGTCAAGGTGCGTGCCGCGAAGACCCAAAGGCGCTCTTTGCCCTGCGGATCGGTGAGGCGGTAGATGCTCGGGCAGTTCTTGAAGTTCACGTAGTTCGCCGGCAGCGCGTCGTCTATGCGCGTCCACGTCAGCCCGGCGTCATCGCTGCGCGCCATCGGCCCCGCGTGTCCGCCGTGGCCGATGTTCCACACGCAGAACATCGTCTTGTTGTCCGCCAGCATCGCCGTGGTCGGATGCGCGTGATAGTCGCCCGGCCCGCTGCCGCCGCGTGCGATGATGATCTGGCGTCTCGTGTCGTTCGCCAGGTCGATGTACTTCAATGCTTCGCGCTGCTGCTGCCACAGTGCCTTCTTTTCAGCGGGCGCGGATTCCCACGCACGCTTCGCAGCCTTGGTGGCGTTGGCGACAGCATCGGCCGCGTGCAGCGCGGCCAGCGGCGCGAGCAAAAGGGCGGTGAGGAGTGTGAGAGTGGGTTTCATTTTTCGGTTCCTTCTAGTGGAACGCGGATATCGGTCTTCAAACGCACGGACTGAATCTCAATGCCTGGACCGGCCTTGACTCTGAGCTGTTGCTTTCCGGCGGGAACGGCGAGAGTGCCGACCTTCAGCGGCGCGAACTCCTTGTCAGGCACTTCCCAGCGCGGAACAAGATCGCGACGCGGAATCTCAGGCGGGTCGCAGGCAGTGGTGATCGAGGTTTCGACCGAGTTTTCGCCGACCGAGACCTGAATCGTGCCGCCTGCGGCCTTGGCTGTGTGCAGTGCGGTGACCTCATACCGGCCGGCTCGTGGCACGTCCACGTTCCATACGACCGCAGCCGTGTTTGTTGGAAAGAGCACCCAGTCATTGTCCCAGCCCTGTCCGAAGAACTTCGCACCACCTTCGAGAGTGGCGTAGGGTGCGAGCAGTTCGGTGCTATCGCCGAAGTTGATCGGAAAGCGCTGCACTTTGCCCGCCGTGGCTGCGACGGCTTGGCGGAACCATTCGTCGTAAGCTTGCGACAATTGCGCCGCGATGGCCGGCTGTTGCGCGGCGATGTTGTTCTTTTCACCGGGATCGTTGCGCAGATCGAAGAGCATCTCCTGCTTGCCGTCATGCACCCAGCGATGCGTCTCGCTGCGCACGGTGCCGGGATACTTGGCGATGGGTGCGCCATCCTTCCCGCCACGCCCGGTGACCTCGAACAGCACGCGCTCCGGCCACACTACCGCCGTGTCACGCAAGAGCGGTGCGAGGCTCACGCCGTCGAGCGGCTGTGCCTGCGGCAAAGGCACGCCCGCGAGATCGAGCAACGTCGGCAGCACATCCACATGCTGGGCGATGTGCGCCACGCGTTTGCCCGCCTCCAACTTCCCCGGCCAGCGGATGAAGCATGGCACGCGCTGCCCACCCTCGAAGACGCTGCCCTTGCGACCTCGCATTCCGCCATTGAAACGGTCAGTGTTTGGCCCGTTGTCGCTCGCAAACATCACAATAGTGTTCTGCGCGACACCGAGCGCGTCCAGTTTCGCGAGCAGCCGTCCCACGTTGGCGTCGAGGTTCTCGATCATCGCGTAAACTGCGGCCGTCTTCGGCTCGAAACCCAGTGCGCTGTATTTGGCAAACAAGTCCGCCGGTGCCTGCATCGGTGAGTGACAGGCATTGAACGGCACATAGCAGAGGAATGGCTGCGACCGGTGGTTCTCGATGAACGCCATCGCCGCCTCAGCGAGCACATCGGTGATGAAACCCTTCCGCACCACCGTGACGCCATCGTGCTCCAGCGCGGGATCGAAATAGTTCGAGAAGAACCCGCCGTTGAAGCCGAGAAATTCATCGAAGCCCTGCCCCCGCGCGGTGGACGGATGGTTGGCGCCGTTGTGCCATTTGCCGAAACAGCCGCTGGCATAACCCGCCGGTTTCAAGGCCTCCGCCAGCGTGACCTCGTCGCCGTGCAGCACCTCGAGCCCAAAAGACGTGTTCAGGACTCTGGTCCGGAAATGATGGCGACCGGTCAGCAACGACGCGCGGGTAGGCGAACAAATTGGGCTAACATAGAAGTGGTCCAATTCCACGCTCTGGCGCTGAAGCTTGTCGAGCACTGGCGTGGAGATCTTTTCGTTGCCGTGGCAGCGCACGTCGCCCCAGCCCATGTCGTCCGCGAGGATGAGAAGGACGTTGGGCTTTGGCTTTGGCACATCGGCGGCATGCAGCGCGGCCAGCGGCGCGAGCAGCAGAGTGCAGAGAATGTGAGTGGTTTTCATTGTTTTCAATTCCGTGGTGCTTACTTGGGTTCTTCAGGCAATGTCGCCGCGTTTGCGCCGCCCCGGTTCATGCCGTGTGCCTTGCTTTTGACGAGATTCTTCAGCGCGGCGTCTTTGCTGACGAGCTTGCCGGCCTGCACGTCCTCCTCGCGAAAGCGGGCGAAGAGGATCTCGGCAGCACCGCCCCGGTCGCGATCGTAGTGGACGTAGATGTCGCCATTCGGAGCCTGCGCGATGTCGGGGTAGGAGACGGGGTGGCGCTCGTCCAAAAGCAGACTGCCAGACCATGTTTTTCCGTCGTCAGTCGAGAGGAAGGCGGTCAGATGGGAACGGCCTTTCCCCCAGTTCCACTCCTCGGTGCTGTCTTTTGGCTGCTGATCAAGAGCGGTGCCGTGCCTGATGAGCAGAAGATTGCCCGACTGGAGGCGTCGGAACACGGCCTTGCTGTTGACATGCGGGAAAAAGGTCGTCTGCGGCTGCCAGGTCTTGCCGCCGTCGGTGGAAAAGCTCTGGAAAGCCTCCTTCATGCCGCGTGAAAGCATCCAGAGCGTGCCGTCCTGCTTCTCGACGACGGAGTGCTCGTTGAAGCAACTGTCCTTGAATGTGATGCCGCCGCGGTAGCGCCAGTGGCCGCCTTCGTCGTCGGAGACGAACACATTCGCGCCGCGCACGGCGTCGAGTTCGCGGTAGCAATCGGCAAAGGGCTTGTCGATGTGCCAGCGCTCCCACAGCGACACGGGCAGGATCCACTCGCCGTTCTTGCGCACGATGGGTTTGTTGATCGACGCGCCGAAGCCGATGTAAACCGGCTCCGTCCACACGGGCTTCTCCGCATCGGGATCGTCGCAGCGCACAAACCAGTTGCTGCAACTGCCATCGAACATGCCGACGGACTGATGGAAAAACAGCCAGAGCCGACCCTTCGGATCGCACCAGAACGAGCCGAGCCGCGTGCCCATCTTCAAGCCGTGCGCCTGCGGGTCGATGACGAACACCGGATCACGCCACGACTTGCCCTGGTCGTCGCTGTAGGAGGCGAGGAGATACGCATTCGGCCCGTCCTGCCCGCCCGCCCAGCAGGTCCAGAGCCTTCCTTTCGACGTGGACTCCATGCTCGCGGCCATCGCGAAGGGCAGATACTTTTGCCCATAGGCGGGCATCGGATCGAAGATGAGCTTCGGCGTGACGTGGATGCTGTTGAGAAGCTCCTGCGTGACTTTGACGGCGGGCTTCGGCGCGATGGATGGCTTGTTGAGCTTGTTCACCACCTGCTTCAGGCTGACGGCACCGGAGACGTTCCGCCCTGCGGCCACGTCCTCTTCTTTGAACTTCGCGAGCAAGATCTCGCCTGCGCCGCCGCGATCACGATCATAGGTGATCCAGATGAGGCCGTCCTTGTCCTGCACGCCGTCGGGATAGGATACGCCGCCGCGTTCATCGAGCAGCAGGCCGTCGTTCCAGGTCTTGCCATCGTCCGTGGAGAGCCGCGCGGTGAGATGGCTGCGGCCTGTGAACTTGTGATGGTTCACGAGCAGCAGATGGCCCGAGGCGAGACGACGGATGAAGAAGCGCGAATGCGGAGTGGCGATGGTGGTCGGACTCCCGGGCGTCCAGGTGCGGCCCTTGTCGGAGGAATGACTTTCCCACAGCACCTTCTCGGTGCGAATGAGCATCCACAGCCGGCCGTCCTTCAGCTCGACGATCATGTTTTCGAGGCCCGCCTTCTCCGTCTTCACCGCGCCATGCAGGTTCCAGGTCTTACCCTCATCAGTAGAGACCGCCGCGCCGAAGACCTGTTTCGGATCGAAGCCCGCCCAGCCCGCCAACGGCTCCAGCGCGTGCACCACCGGCAGGATCCACTCGCCGCTCGAGAGCACGGTCGCTTTGTTCATCCGGAAGCTGAAGGGGCTGTCGAACCCGACGCGAAACTCCGCGCCCCACACCGGCGGCGTGGCATCCGGGGCGTCGCAGAGGCGCGCATAGACTCCGTGCCGGGTGCTGTCCTTGACGCTGCGGTTGAAGAGATACCAGAGCCGCCCTTTCGGATCGATCCACAGGCACGGGTCGTAGCAGCGTGTGCCGTCGCTCAGCGGCAAAGCCATCGCCTGCGGCGCGGAGAACGTCTTGCCGTCATCGTCGCTGTGGGAAAGCACAACGGTATTCTCAGGTTCGGGCTCTTTGGTTCCTCCCGTAAACCACGAGACGAACACGCGGCCCTTCGCGGTGCGCTCGAGGCCGGGGATACCCTGCCAGGTGCGTTTGGAGAGATCGATCGTGACCGGTTCGGCGGCGTGGAGCGCGGCCAGCGGCGCGAGCAGCAGGGCGGTGAGGAGCGTGAGTATGTATCTCATGGTTCGGAATTGTTCCTTTTGACTCATTTCACCAGCGCATCGAGTTGTTCTGCGAGCGCCGGGATTACTGCGGCGGCATCTACGGTTCCCGCCTGGTTCACGGTTTCCAGCGGATCGGTCTGCTCGTCGTAGAGTTCCTGGCCGACGATGTGGCCGGTTTTGAAGTCGCGCCACTCGTGGTAGCTCCAGCGGTCGGTCTTGAGCGCGTAGCCCATCACTTGCGGCAAGGCCTGCGGACCGCCGCCCCAGTAGAGCGCGGGGCGTGGATGCTGCGTGAGCGCGGCGGTCTTCACGGCTGCAGTTGGGTCCTTGAGCACGGGCACGAGGCTGGTGCCGTCGAGCTGAGGCGGTGAGGGAAGACCACTGAGGTCCGTGAGCGTCGGAAAGATGTCGATCAATTCACTGATGGCGCGCGACTTCGCACCGCCCTTTCCGATGCCGGGCGCGCTGATGATGAGCGGCACGCGGGCGTCCCAACCGAACAAAGTCATCTTTCCCCACGTGTCGTGCTCGCCGAGGTGAAAGCCATTGTCGCCAATGATGACGATGATGGTGTTGTCGCTGAGTTTCAGTTCATCGAGCGCGTCCAGCACGCGGCCAAACTGAGCGTCGGCGAAGCTCGTCGCGGCATAGTAGCCGTGGCGGATCTCGCGCTGCGCCTCGTCGTCGAGGGTGCGTCGGGCACTCGGTTCGCCGAGGATTTCGTGGTTCGCGTGAAAGGCGAGCTCGGGCGCATTGCGCGGGCGTGCGGTGGGATCGATGGCCGGGATGTCCTCGCGGCGATACAGGTCCCAGTAGCGCTTCGGCACCTTGTAGGGCGTGTGCGGTTTGAACAGGCCCAGCGCGAGGAAGAAGGGCTCCGGCTTCTTCGCGAGGGCCCGCAATTCGGTGATCGCGAGATTGGCCGACACGGTGTCAAAGCAGGCTTCGTCCGGCACATCGCGATTTTCGCAGAGCGGGTCCTTCGCCAGATTCGGCGGCAAAGCCACACCGTTAGGCATCGCGAATTCATCCTTCGTTTTCCCGCCGGTGCGACGATCCCACACGCTGAGTTTTTTGAAGTGCTCCGGATTGCCATAGCCGCCGAGCACCTTGCCGATGCTCATGGCCGTGTAGCCGTGCTGCATGAACCACTGCGGAATGGTGACCGCATCCGGGTGCAGATCGTAGAGATACTTCGTCATGCTCCAGATACCGAGCGAATCCGGCCTGCGTCCGCTCATGAACGAAGCCCGCGATGGGCCGCAGATCGGCTGCTGGCAGTAAGCCCGCGTGAACACGGTTCCCCGCGCGGCGAGCCGGTCGAGATTTGGCGACTTCGCAATCGGATCGCCGTAGCAGCCGAGCCGGTTGTTGAAATCATCGAAGACCACGAACAGGACATTAGGCTTCTTCGCTGCGGAGTCGTCGGCATGCAGCGCGGCCGGCGGTGCGAGCAACAGGGCAATGATGGAAGTGAGGATGTATTTCATGCTCCGTCTGTCAAGACATTGATTGGTTCGGCCTGACTTCATCGGTTTAGACATCCTCAAGCATGGCCTTTGCGTCACCGAATGTTTCCGGACGCACGTCCATCTTGTTCATCATCGAAAGGAACAGACGGCACAGTTGACGTTCGGGTTTTTCGGTGTAATCGAGGGAGCGGCCCCCTTTCATCTTTCCGCCGGCGCCGCCCAGCAGGATCACTGGGAGCTGGTCGTTGTTGTGCAACGCTCCGGCCATCATGCTCGAACAGTGCATCAGCATCGTGTTGTCGAGCAGCGTGCGATCGCCTTCCTGAATGGAGTCGAGCTTCCGTGCCAGGTAGGCAAGCTGCTCCATGAAGAACTGATTCACCTTCAGCCAATCCCGGCCGTCGCTGTGCGAGAGCAGGTGATGGATCATGTAGTCAATGCCGTGTCCCGCCTGCTCGACGCTGGTGAGATTCGGGAATCGCAGCGCACTGTGGTCGTTGTTCAGCTTGAGCGTCGCCACGCGCGTTGTGTCGGTCTGAAAACCGAGGACGAGAATATCGATCATCAGTTTCATGTGCTCGGCGATATCCTGCGGAATCCCGTCCGCCGGGCGTTGGATGTTCGGTTTGTCGAGAGTTGGCTTCCAACCCTGCAATTCGCCACGTTTGTCGGCATTCGCGATGCGGATTTCAATTTCGCGAACGCTGTCGAGGTACTCGTCCAGCTTCTGTTGATCGCCCAGGCTGATCTTGCGACGCAGGTCTTCGGCATCGGCCAGCACCGCATCAAGCACGCTTTGATCCTCGGGCGACGACGCATCCTTGAAGAGCCGATCAAAGGCCAGCGCGGGATACAGTTCGAGCGGTGTCGGAGTTGTCGGGGAGCTCCACGAGATGTGAGAGCTGTAGAGCATGCTGTAATTTTTATGCACAGAGGGATTCGAGGTCTCGCAGGCCAGAACCAGACTCGGGACTTTGGTGCTGCGGCCATAGGTCTGAGCGATGACCTGATCGAAGCTAGTCCCTGAGCGGATCTCGCCGCCGCTGGCGATCGGAGCACCGGAGAGCATGTTGCCGGTCTGCGAACTGTGGATGTTCCCCTTGCGAGCTTCCTCGTGATACAGCCCGCGCACGAAGACCAGCTTCTCGCGAAAGTCAGCCAGCGGCTGCAGGACCTGGCCGAGTTCCATATTGCGGCCTTCCCCCTTGGACCACCACTCTTTTGAATGAAAGCCATTGCCGGAGAAGGTCACGCACAATCGGATCGGTGCGTGGCTGGCGACCTTGGATGAGTTCGTCTCATCGCCCCAGACGCGCAGCGATTCCATCCAGGGGAGCGCCATTGAAACCCCAAGACCGTGCAGGAATGTTCGCCGCGAGAAGTGATGCTGATTCATGTTGAGTGCTCCGGAAGTGGTTAAAGAAGTGGATGTTCGTTGCTTGGTACGACGGACTTCCAGTCCGTCGCGATTCTGGCCCGATTGGAAACGACGGACTGGAAGTCCGTCGTACTAGAAAATTTCCTTATTGCCCGGTGCCGCGAATCTCACGGAACTGAGGACTGAGAACGATTTGCTCGATCATCTTGCCGACATGACCACCTTCCGTTTTGGAGATGTTGTCGATCAACGGTTGGTCGGACAGTTGCGCGCTTCGCCCCAGTGAGTAGCCGAGCAGTTTGCGACTGAACTGCCGGAGGAAATCGGCTCGACGCTGGTTGGCCAGATAATCTCGCAAACCGGCCAGGCCTTCCACAGCCGTGCCGTCGAAGGTCACGGACTTCGTGTCGGCCGCCCGCGTTCGACCGA
>ERZ887942.1817-NODE-1817-length-14048-cov-12.807332_pt1 | contig 14048 bp, 12 predicted proteins | sample MGYA00521099_ERZ887942 | MGnify/ENA primary metagenome ERZ887942 (study PRJEB32303, sample SAMEA104408605) | aquatic metagenome | biome: Brackish water; feature: Pelagic; material: water | place: Baltic Sea | collected 2014-06-07T06:48:00 | depth 16,251 m ... | reverse complement strand
TAGGCAAAACCAGGTTATTAGCGCGTACCAAAGCGCTCGATATTCAGTCGGCCACGTGCTCCTAATCGTTGTGGATAACAAATACGGCAAGCATTCAAATCGGAATAACATCTCTAAATGAATTGCGACCTATGCGGCAAGAACGAACCCCTAAGGGCGTTCGAACTCGACTCCGGCTGGATTCTTATTTGCTGGGATTGTCACCCGCAGTCACTATGGATGTTTGCTTGAGCCTTCCTCTAGGAAAAAACCGTCAGCTGAATGCGGACACTTCGACACTCAGGGTGTGTGCCAGATATCAAAATCCTCTTGGAATTGGTATTGACAGTGCAATTATTTGCCGAGAATCGAAAGCCAAAAGCTTTCTTCTTCCCTAGCGGTGAGTTGCAAAAGTTACGCAGTTTTGACCAAAACATCGAAGTTTTGAGAGCCGTGAAAAAAAAAAGAGGACTACCGGTGAATATTATTCGTTACCAAACTGCAATGCGCCCAGCAGGTTTAGGTAAATCCAACCCCTAGAGTTAGAAAATTGAGACGGGTATGGGACCCGACGTCATGTTAAACATAGAAGGAGAAACAATGAAGAAATTCCGCGGATCAGCAGTTGTTGCTGGACTGAGCGTTTTAGCCCTAACCCTCGCGGGTTGTGCGGCTACTGAAGAACTAACTCCAACATCTAGCCCAGCGGCTGTGACGGAAGAGGCTACTCTTGAGCCTCTGATCACCGTCGGCTGGAACGATATTGTTGACACATTCAATTCGAGTTCAGCCGCTGGCAACAATGTGGCCAACTCACTGACTACTTACTTGACCAGCTCAAGCTTCAACTATTACGACAACTCGCCAGCTCTCGTGAAGAACACTGAGTTTGGTACCTACGAAGTCGTTAGTGAAGACCCACTTACTGTTACTTACACCGTCAACGATGGAGTTGTCTGGTCGGATGGAACAGCAATCGACGGAGCTGACCTTGCTTTGGCATGGGCGACCATCTTTGGAAAGTTCAAGGATGCTGACGGGGTTTACATGTTCTCCCACGCTGCACCTAAAGACAACGTAGCTTCGAAGCTTCCAACAATTAGTGGAAGCACAATTACTTTTGAGTATGACGTTCAATACGTTGACTGGGAGCTTGCTTTCGGCATCGGAGTTGCCGCTCACGGAGCTGTTCAGATGGCCTACCCTGACCTAAGCATCGCGGATGCCAAGAGCAAGCTGATTGACTCGATTATGAACGAAGACACCGAGTGGCTTGCTGCGGTTGCAACTGTCTGGAACGAGGGCTACTCGTCCGTCAACACGCCTGAGAACCCACTGGTTTACTTGTCCTCAGGCCCATACGTTCTCGAGGAGCTTGTTGAGGAGCAGTACTCAACTCACGTTTTGAACCCGCTCTACACATGGGGCCCAAAGCCTCAGTATGAGCGAGTCACTATTCGTCAGATTGAAGACTCAACTGCCGCCATCCAGGCAGTCGACAATGGAGAAATCCAGATTGCCTCGGGTCAGCCAACGGCAGACGTCTTGGCTCTAGTGCAGGCGCTTGCAAACGCAGAGTATGCGTCCAGCGAGGAAGCAGCCTACGAGCACATCGACCTCACCGTTAACAACGGAGGCCCATTCGACCCTGCTAGCTACGGCGGAGACGCTGCTAAAGCACTCAAGGTTCGACAGGCATTCCTACTATCAGTTCCTCGAAATGAAATCATCGAAAAGTTGATCAAGCCTCTGAACCCAGATGCAAAGGTCCGAACCTCGGTGCTATTCATCCCGGGTGCTGAAGGTTACGACGAGGCTGAGTCTTACTACTCCGATTACCTAGGCACCGACGATGAAAATCGCGTCAAGGCCAAGGCTCTGCTTGCAGAGGCCGGAGTCTCTACTCCAATCGATGTTGAGTTCTGGTACCCAGAGGGCAACGTTCGTCGCGGCCAGGAGTACGAGCTTCTCAAGCTATCCGCGGATTCGGTTGGCTTCAACCTAATCGACGAGTCTGAGCCAAACTGGGCATTCACCGAGACGGTGTTCCCAGACCTCAACCCGCACGACGCAACCATATTTGCTTGGGCTGCAACATCGCTGTCAGTTTCAGGTGACGACCAGTACCTAGTGCTGGGCGGACCTTCTAACTGGACTGGCTTTGATAACGCAGCCGCAAAGGGTCTGTTGGACGAGCTGAATGTGGCCGTAGATCCAGCTGAGCAGCTTCGTATCCGCCTTGCAATTGAGGCGGAGCTTGCAAAGGATGCATACAACATCACTCTGTTCCAGTTCCCAGGTCTAACCTGGTGGGACAAAGAGGTCACTGGCGTATCGCCAAACCTACTTGTTCCTTACTTCTACTGGAACTTCTGGAACTGGGCCCCAACCGCGGGCTAGTCTAGAAACATAATTGTGAGGGGCCATCATTGTTTATCAGTGGTGGCCCCAAACAATGTAAAAAAGGGCGATGATGCTTAGTTTTATTGCGCGAAGATTTGCGGCGACTTTGGTCGTGCTGCTAGTCGCATCTTTCATTGTCTACCAACTGACCGCCATATCTGGCGACCCATTAGCTGAAATCCGTGCCTCCCGAGACCCAAACACACAAGATCGTCTGCGCTACCTAACTGGGATGCTCGATCTGGACGTCCCTCCGTTTCTGAGATATTTCTATTGGCTAGGTGGTGCGGCCGGCTGCCTGGTCGGACGTTGCGATCTTGGGGTGTCCATAGCAAAGGGCGAAAGCCTTGTGACAGACGCTCTGGCCGGAGCAATTGCCTCAACCTTGCAGCTAATTATTTTGGCAACCGTGCTCTCAATTCTGGTGGGGGTTGCTGTCGGAATGACCACTGCGCTTCGTCAGTACTCGGGCTATGACTACTCCGTCACCTTCTTCGCGTTTGTTTTTTACTCCCTGCCCATTTTTTGGGTGGCAGTTTTGCTAAAGGAGTACGGCGCAATCAGATTCAATCGCTTTTTAGCGGATCCTACTTTTGGCCCCTGGGCACTAACTCTGATCCCGCTTTTGCTTGCGCTGATAATTACCGGCATAGCTGGCGGAAGGCTCAAGACTCGTATCCGTGTTTTTCTTATGTCCTTAGTCTTATCGGCCACCCTGCTGGTCAGTTTAAATGTCACCGGATGGCTTACGTCTCCATCAATTGGAATGGTTGGCGTGGCGCTTTTGACGGCTCTGATAGCCGGAGTAGTGCTCCTGCTGTCCACAGGGTTTGGTCAACGAAGGGCAGTTTATGTCGTTGGCTCGATGGCCATCGCAACTGGGGCCATGTGGCTGCCTGGACAATATCTTTTTTACTATCTTCAGGGCCCACTGGGAATAGTGGCGATGATTTCGATCATGGCAGCTATCGGCGTAGGGCTCGCTCTGACATTCGGTGGAGACGCTCGGGTGCAAATTGCAAAAATTGCTGGGTTGGTAGGTGGCCTCGGCGGCCTGGTTTTAGTCATCGATGAGGCAATGCAGTACTGGAGTACTTATTTGGACCTTATTCCTTTGAAGACGGGCTTCGTCTCCACGATTGGCGCTGTGACACCCACAATTGGGCGAGAGGAGAACATGTGGCTTAGTTTGCTGGACTCCTACGCTCACTTGATTCTGCCGACAGCAGCTCTCATGATTGTTTCTGTTGCCGGTTATACGCGTTACGCGCGCGCGTCTTTGCTTGAGGTTTTGAACCAGGACTACATAAGAACGGCCAGAGCCAAGGGGCTCAATGAGCGAACTGTGATTGTCAGACATGCTTTTAGAAACGCAATGATTCCAATCGCGACAATTATCGCTTTTGACATTTCCGGTCTTATTGGCGGTGCGATTATTACCGAGCGAGTATTTGCGTGGGATGGCATGGGCGCCCTTTTCTCTAAGGGGCTCAATGCCGTTGACGTGAACCTAGTGATGGGCTTCTTCCTGGTAACTGGTCTACTGGCGGTTATCGGCAACCTGGTTGCCGATCTGCTTTACACCGCTCTGGACCCAAGAATTAGGGTGAACTAATGGCGAAGAAAAAGCGTAACGAGGATGCTCAGTTCAATAGCGAAATTTCTATCGAACAGCGAGAGACTGAGGGGCTGTCTCTTGGAACAATAGTCCGCAGGCGTTTTTTAGCGCATAGGGCCGCCATAGCTTCGCTAATCGCGCTGGCGGTAATTACGTTGCTTGCATTCACTTCTGTCGGAATCGTAATTGGCGGAAACGGATCGCTAATTACCGACCCGAATACAGGCAGGTTGGCAGTCGACGGCTTTAGGGTTCCCGGCTGGTGGACTTACAACTGGTATGAGAACTACGACATCCTAAATCCCGGTGGAACTCCGACTATGACCCTCTGGCCATTCAGTCCAGGGGAGCATCCATTTGGTCAAGACACCTTGGGCAAGGACATTTTTGCCCGCGTCATGCGCGGCACCCAGCAGTCCCTAACTGTTATTTTCCTTGTTGGCCTAATTTCGACAGTGTTGGGTGTAGTCATAGGATCGGTGGCTGGATTTTTCCGTGGCTGGCTCGATAGCCTTTTGATGCGTTTTACTGACACCATAATTATTATCCCTACTTTGGTCCTTGGTGCCGTTCTTGGCCGCACTTTTGGTGGCAACGCCTGGTCACTGGGAATCCTCCTTGGTCTGATTGCCTGGACTGGACTCGCCAGGCTTGTAAGGGCCGAGTTCCTGGCGCTTCGAGAAAGAGAATTTGTCGATGCCGCTCGGGTTGCAGGGGCGTCAAACTTTAGAATCATATTCAGGCACATACTCCCGAACTCAATCGGAGTGATTGTCGTAAACGCAACCCTGCTGATGTCAGCCGCGATCTTGATCGAAACTTCGCTAAGTTTCCTCGGGTTTGGCATCACCTCACCCGATATTTCTCTGGGTCAGATTATTTCCGAGTACAACGAGGCATTCAAAACCAGACCTTGGCTTTTTTGGTATCCGGGGTTGTTCATTGTCGTGATAGCGCTCGCCATTAATTTTGTGGGCGACGGCTTGAGAGATGCGTTTGATCCAAGACAACGGCGTTTGCCAAGGACAGATGGCGCAATCCAAGACCTCAAGCGCTTGATTGGGAAGCGTAGGGCCGGGAAGTGATACTAGAACGCCAAGGCAGCAAGCAGGGTAAGTGTGATGAGCGCAGCAATGGTCCGAAAGTGCCAGGCCGTGTTAACACTAGAAATCAAATCCTGCCCTTGAGTTTTTTCCCAACGGTTTCTAATCACAGCGGCCGCGGCTCCGGACTCACTCGTGACAAGATCTCCCGGCCTTACGGTGCCAGCCAGGTAAGTGGAGTCGGGCAGATGCTGTCCTTGATCCTTGGTGGCGAAGAAAGCCGCGTGGCGTCCAGGAGCCGGCGCTCCCCATGCGGTGTATTTCTTTTGGCCAACAAAAACTGCGAGCGCATAGCGAGTGTCAACTCGATCAATTGCGCCCCAAGAGATGTAGTGACTTCGAATCAAGTTAACGATTCTCACTCCGCCATCGTCGACTTCCACTCGAGGCAGCCAAAACATTACTGCGCTGCCATAAACCAAGAGGACCGCAAGTGGAACAGACCCGAGAGCGCTGGCTATCCCAAAATCTCTCGCAAAAACAACCAGGGCCAAAACCATTACGAGTCCGACGAGGACGGTAATTACCCTGCCGAAAGTGGACCTAAAAACTTGCATGACTCCAATCTATCCTCAGAGGTATTGTCGTGAGTGAAGACAAGCGGACCATTATCGAGGCCACGGGGCTTTCGGTTGACTTCTGGGTTGATGGCGAATGGATTATGGCCGCCTCGGGAGTGAATTTCAGCGTTGGTCCGGGCGAAGTTCTGGCCATCGTTGGTGAGTCGGGATCCGGAAAGTCGACATCGGCGATGAGCCTCTTGGGCCTATTGCCAGTGAACGGCAGATCAGCGGGTTCGGTGAAGCTGCGAGGCGAAGAACTGGTGGGGGCGGACAAAGCGCGCCTGAGACAAATTCGGGGAAAGGAAATCGCGGCGATTTTTCAAGAACCCATGACGGCGCTAAACCCCGTCTACACGATTGGTTTTCAAATTGTCGAGGCAATTCAAGTTCATAATTCTGGAATGACAAATGCTCAGGCGAAGAGCAAGGCACTTGAATTACTGGCAATGGTTGAGCTACCGGACCCAGAGAAGGCCTTTAACTCCTATCCTCACCAGCTTTCTGGGGGTCAGAGACAGCGTGCAATGATTGCGCAGTCCATCTCATGTGATCCGCTATTGCTCATTGCAGATGAACCAACTACGGCGCTTGACGTGACAGTCCAAGCCGAAATTTTGAATCTCCTGCGAGAACTCAATAAGAGACTTAATTCGGCCATTATTCTGATCACCCACGACATGGGCGTTGTGGCAGATTTATCGGATCACATGATCGTCATGAAAGATGGCCTAGTCGTCGAGGCTGGATCAACAATCGATATTTTCAAGCGACCGGCCCACCAGTACACCAAGGAACTGCTTGCAGCGGTTCCTCATTTGGGCACAGTCAGTGTTGCAGAGCTAAGACCAAGAGACGGAAGTGCTACGCCATCTCTCAAGATGGAAGCCCTCAACATCGAATATCCAAAGCGCGGTAAAGTGCCAGCATTCCTGGCCGTGAAAGATGCGACTCTCGAGATTTACCCCGGGGAAGTACTTGGATTAGTCGGAGAGTCGGGCTCGGGAAAGACCACTATTGCTAGAGCAGTTGTCGGACTTATGCCAATCAAGAGCGGCCAACTTGAAGTTGCAGGCCAAAAGATGGTGGGCGTATCAAAAAACGACCTTCAGGCCGTTCGAAGAAATATTGGAATTGTTTTTCAAGATCCGGGTTCGTCCCTGAATCCTCGTTGGCCAATCGGCCAGTCCATTCAAGAACCTCTTTTGCTGGCGAGCCAAAGCCCTAAAGAGCGCAACGACAGGGTTGGCGAGCTCCTTGACATGGTTGAGCTTCCAAAGTCCTACCGAAATCGCTATCCGCATGAATTATCTGGGGGGCAGCGTCAGCGAGTTGGTATCGCAAGGGCATTGGCCCTTAACCCAAAACTGCTGGTTGCTGATGAGCCGACCAGCGCCCTGGACGTGTCGGTGCAAGCACGGGTACTTGAACTGCTGCAAGAAATTCAAAAGAAACAGCAGTTTGCAACGCTTTTTGTCTCGCACGATCTTGCCGTTGTTGACCTATTGAGCGACCACATTGCAGTGATGCAGCATGGCGTGATCGTTGAGCAGGGGTCAAAAGATCAGATTCTTCGAAACCCGCAGCAGGAATACACCAAGCGGCTAATAGCGGCAGTTCCGGTTCCGGATCCAGAGGAACAAGCCAAGCGCAGACAGGCCTCGCGCAACTCTAAGTAGAGCAAACTGCGATCGCGTTACTCTTCGGCCGGTTTCTTGTAGTCGGGGGCGTAGATCGGCAAATACTTCCAAAACAAAAACGCTCCAACGAAGTTCAACAGACCGGTTGCTGCAAGAGCGCTTGCCAATCCCACCGATGCCGTCAGTACTGTAATCATCGCCGGGGCCAGGGCCACGCCGCCGGAGGTAAGCATCCTAAATGCTGCCAAGAACTCACTTCTCGAGCCCTGAGGAGCCAAATCCGCACCCAGAATCATGTTTATGCCGGCGGACAGCGCATTGGCGAGTGCGGTGACGGCCGCCAAGATCCAGAAGGTGAATACGTCGGTAACCAAGAATGAGAACAGATAGGTCGTTCCAAGGGCTAACAAGGTGGGAACCGAGGACCAGAACTTTCCATATCGATCCATGATGATGCCGGACAAATAAAACAGAGCGAAGTCTATAAATCCAGTGAGACCAAAAATAAACGAAGTTTCACCCGGAGAAATCCCGAGCTGAATTGCCAACAGTGGTAACCCGATGAGCCGGATTGTTCTTCCGGCTGAAATGATTGCCGATGCGACACCGAGCGTTGCTAGTTTCGGAGCCTCTCGCCTGGCAACCTTCCAAACGTTTCCGTGTTGACCAGAGGGGGTTGTGTTCAATCGGCCCTTGGGCGCGATCATTACCGAAGCACCAGAGGCCAAACACAGAATCGCGGCGGCTAGGTAGCCAAATTCGACTCCGTATAAGACGATGAAAGCGGAACCTAGAACCGGCCCAATCGCCATGCCACCGCGAAACATTCCCCCAAGAAGTGACATCGATTTTGGTCGGTGTTGCTCGGGAACTATTTCGGCAAGCAGGCTATGTCGCGCTAATCCAAATAGCGAATGCGCTGCGCCAAACCCGAGAGCGCTTAGAACAAGTGCCGGGTAACCCAAATGGAAAAAGGCCAATAGCGTCATGGCAAAACCCAAAACAGCACTGGCAATCATGGCTTGACGCTCGCCAATTTTGGAGTTGAGCCAAGAGGCCGGAACCTCGAAGACCATGGTTGAGACCATCAAGACAGTAGTTACGATGCTGGCTTCAGCCAAGCTAAAACCAAAACCCACCGCCGAAACCGGCAAAATTGGAAGCAGTGCGCCCTCTGCGGCGGTGATCAATAGCGAGGGTAGATAAATGGCTGTGACTAACTGGCGCTTTCTAAACTCTCCAGATGTCATGGTTCTTATTATTCACCCTGGAACCAAATACGGCAGCCAGAAGTATGAGTGCAGCGGACAACCCGAGCGTCAGCGTCAGGCGCTGCCCGGTTACCGCAAGGAGCAGGATTGTCGAAATGAGTGGGGTGAAAAAAGCAATCGTGCCCACTCGCTGAGCTGGAGCATGCTTCAGTGCGTAGTCCCAAAGATAGAAAGAGCCACCTAGGGGCCCCAGTCCCATGAGGACCAGCCACAGCCACTGGACAGAGTCAATTGTTGCGGGTGGCTCAAAGACCAAATGGGCACCAATTGAAAGTACTCCCGCAACAAAGCTGTAACCACCAACCGCAGCTGTTGGTGAATCGGCGAGAGATTTGCTCATCAGCGAATAGCTTGAAAATATCAGGGCCGCGATTCCTGCGTAGACATATCCAACTGCAAACCCGCCGACCAATTCGGTTCCCGACAAAATGGCTAATGCGGCACCCGAAAATCCCAGAATCCCGGCAATCCAGTGCTTGTAGGTCAGGGTCGTGCCCTTAATAAACAGTGGGGCCAGTAGCACTACCAATATGGGCCATAGGTAATTCACGAGGTTAGCTTGGACGCTGGGAGCGTTTTGTAACCCAGCAAAAAGCGCAAAGTGGTAGCCCAGAAGCCCATAAACGCCAACTAACAGGACGCGTTTTCTAGGTAGTAGCCTTCGGATCCTGAAACCCGAAACGGGCAATGCAATTAGGGAGCCAACCACAAGACCTATTCCGGTCATCAAAAGCGGTGGCACCGTGTCCAATGAAATTGCCAAACTTGCTAGGGATCCCCAGAGTAAAACGGCCGCGAGGGCAGCCAAGTCGCTTCGCACTTCCTGATTCTAGGGCTTGTAATCGGCTGTGAGTTGTCGATTTCAATCACAAATTGTCGTTCATGTTTGATACCTTTAGGTGCTCGGAGTTTTCCGAGGAGCTACTAAGTAACTAAACATGGGGATGATCGGTTTCGACATTGCATTGCTGCGTGGATGAAGCGGGTCGAGGATGAGCACTTATCTCGTAAACGATGTGTTCAAAACTATAGGTGCCAAAACAAAGCGCGCCGACTTCGCCCTAGCTGCATAGCTAGCCTCGAGGTCCGTCTGACTAGGTTTGATTTCGATCTAGATCCAGACGTCATTTAGAAATCTAGCTAACCGCTTGCGTCAAAGGTGCGGTTGGGACTTTTTACTTTGACTGGGCTTGTCGGCGTAGTTGCTTCAAACAAATGCCGGAGCCGAGTAGAACGAATTCTGAAGCTACACCCGTAGAAGAGCCATAATCGATGTCATGGACGGGGGTTCAATTCCCCCCATCTCCACAACCCCCATATAACTAAAGGCCTCTCTAATCAGGGGCCTTTAGTTATTTTAAGAGATGTCTTACGCCCTAGGTGGGGGCTGATCTTGCCCTGCCCAATAGACTTGGCCAAATGGCTGAGTTAGATATCGGAAGACAGATTAGAGACCTAGAGTCTCTATTTCAAGGTATCTCCAAAGTCCTAAACCCCGAGGGCCTAAGGGCAAGAGTCGTTGACTTAGAGGCACAGGCAACCGATCCGAATATTTGGGACGACCAAGTAAATGCTCAGGCTGTCACTACCGAACTTTCCAGAACCAAAGCGCAACTTGCTCAACTCGAGTCGCTTGGTCAGGACATAAAAGATCTAGAAGATTTCAAGGAAATGGCCCTTGAGGATAAAAGCGCGGCAGACGAGTTCGCAATCGAGCTGGCAAGAGTAACAAGCGAACTCGACCAACTCGAGACCCAAACCTTGTTGAACGGCGAATATGACCCGAGAGGCGCAATTCTCTCGGTCCGCTCGGGCGCCGGCGGCGATGATGCCACTGACTTTGCCGAAATGCTAATGCGAATGTATTTGCGCTACGCAGAGAAAAATGGCCACAAGGCCAAGGTCTTGGAAATCTCTCACTCAGAGGGCGCCGGTATAAAAAGCGCGACCGTGGAAATGGATTTCCCCTATGCCTACGGGCAGTTGTCGATAGAGTCCGGAACTCATCGCCTGGTGCGCATGAGCCCGTTTAATGCCGCCGGAAAGAGACAGACATCTTTTGCTGCAATCGAAGTTGTGCCTGTTATGGCAGTTACTGAGTCGGTAGAAATTCCGGATTCTGATATTCGAATAGATGTTTTTAGGTCCTCCGGCCCAGGCGGTCAATCAGTTAACACCACCGACTCGGCTGTGAGAATTACCCACACACCGACCGGCATTGTCGTGTCCTGCCAAAATGAGAAGAGCCAGTTGCAAAACAAGGCTTCTGCCATGAGAGTCTTGCAATCCAAGCTTCTTGATGCGCAGCGTCGGGCGGATAATGAGAAGCGGAAAGAGCTTGCCGGAGACGTGAAGGCCAGCTGGGGAGAGCAGATGCGCTCCTACGTTCTAGCCCCTTACCAAATGGTCAAGGACCTGAGAACAAACTACGAGGAGAACAACCCCGACGACGTCTTTGATGGAAAACTCGAGGGCTTTATCGCCTCTGGAATCAGGTGGCGCAAAATGGGGCAAGCAAACTAGCCCTGCAGTTTTCTTTTACTCCGCATAGGCTTAGTAAAACCAACACCAATTAGGAGCGCAAGTGCCACGGGAACGCGGTCAAAAAGCGGTAGCGACAAACCGCAAGGCTCGCCACGATTACCTCATTGAGGACGAGATCGAGGCCGGCTTGGTGTTGACTGGAACCGAAGTTAAGTCACTGCGCGAAGGGCGCGCGTCGCTGGTGGACGGCTATGCGGTCATCGATCGCGGCGAAGCTTGGCTAGAAAATGTTCATATTCCGGAGTTTTTAGCAGGTTCTTGGACAAATCACGGAACTAGGCGTCGTCGAAAGTTGCTGATGCACAAGTCTGAGATAGAAAAGCTGGCTGGAAAAATTAGCGGCTCAGGAATGACACTGATTCCGCTGTCGTTGTATTTCTTGGATGGCAAGGCCAAGGTGAAAATTGCTCTTGCCAAAGGTAAAAAAGAATATGACAAGCGCCAGAGTCTAAAAGAGGCTCAGGACACCCGAGAGGTCGCGAGAGCCGTTGCAACTCTTGGTAAAGAGTGGTGAGTGCTCTTCTCGCAAGTTTTATCGGGTTAGAATTATTTTAGTTTTGAGGAGCTAACTGTGACTTATTTGATTGCTTTGCCATGTGTCGATGTGAAGGACAAGGCCTGCATTGATGAGTGCCCTGTTGATTGCATATATGAGGGTGATCGCATGCTCTACATTCACCCAGACGAGTGCGTTGACTGCGGTGCCTGTGAGCCAGTTTGTCCGGTGGAGGCCATTTACTACGAGGATGATATCCCTGCCGAGTGGAGCGATTACTACAAGGTAAATGTTGACTTCTTCGACGATGTCGGCTCTCCTGGAGGCGCTGCGAAGGTCGGCCCAATCGCTGGAGATCACCCGATAGTTGCAGCTCTGCCCCCGCAGTTGCAGGCGTAGTTTTCACAACTTTTTCTAGCAATAAACACAAGTGCCCTAGGCTGGGCCATAGGTATAACTAGGAGTAGCAATTGAGTGCGGATAAGGTTTCCATCGACATCGATGGCAAAGTTGAAGAGTATGCGGTAATTCCTGCGACCCAAGGCCCATCGGGTATAGACATTTCAAATCTAATCACCAACACCGGCCTGACCGTGTTCGACCAAGGTTTCGTGAACACCGCCTCCACAAAATCCGCAATTACTTTCATTGACGGGGACAAGGGGATCCTGCGCTATCGCGGATATCCGATCGAGCAACTTGCTGCTAACAAAAGCTTCCTTGAAACCTCTTATCTTCTAATCCATGGAGAGTTGCCAACGGCTGCAGAAGCAGAAGAGTTCGACCAGAGCCTCAGACGCCACACCCTGATTCACGAAGGCATGAAGGACTTTTTCAAGGCCTTCCCTCAGAACGCTCACCCGATGTCGGTTATATCCGCTGGGGTTAGTGCACTCTCGACTTTCTACCAAGACTCGCTGGACACTAAAGACCCTGAGCAGGTCGAAATTTCAACGCTTCGGCTCTTGGCCAAACTTCCGGTCATTGCCTCATACGCTTACAAGTCTTCGATTGGGCAAGCGCTTGTCTACCCGGATAACTCTTACTCATTGGTTGAGAATTTCCTAAAGATGACCTTTGGAAACTACGCCGAAGATTACTCTCAGAACTCGGTGGTCACTCAAGCGCTGGACACATTGCTGCTGCTTCACGCTGATCACGAACAGAACTGCAGTACCTCTACTGTTCGACTGGTCGGATCTTCAAATGCCAACTTGTTCGCATCTGTTGCCTCCGGCATAAACGCTCTTTCCGGTCCATCACACGGTGGCGCAAATGAAGCGGTTCTGGAGATGCTGAGCTCTATTCAAAATTCCGGCGAGAGCGTTAGCCAGTACGTAGATCGAATCAAAAACAAAGAAGACGGAATCCGGCTCATGGGCTTTGGTCACCGCATCTATAAGTCCTTTGACCCCAGGGCGACGATCGTGAAGCAGACTGCAGATCAGGTTCTAGATGAATTGGGCATAAACGACCCGATGCTGGAAATTGCTAAGGAGCTTGAAGCGGTCGCCCTTTCGGACGAGTATTTTGCGGAGCGCAAGCTTTACCCGAACGTCGATTTCTACACCGGCGTGATTTACAAGGCTCTGGGTTTTCCTCCTCGAATGTTCACGCCGTTGTTTGCAGTTGGACGCCTGCCAGGTTGGATAGCCCACTGGCGCGAGATGATGGAAGATCCAAGTACTCGCATCGGCAGGCCGCAGCAGCTCTACACAGGGCCTACCGAACGCTCACTTTAGATTTTTTGGTACATCCGCACCTGGGTACTCCCGAATTTCTTGTTGGAAATTATCTCTAGCCAATCTGGTTGATCCAAATCTTCTGTTCTGTCTGAGCGCTCGATCACAACTGTCGCGCCTGGACTCATGAGGTCTCTTAGCGATGTCAAGATATTTAAAAGGTCACTGTTGGCAAATTCATAGGGCGGATCTAAAAACACCAAGTCAAAAGCTTGGGTTGCGCTCTTGAGATACCTAAAAGCGTCTAGGTTTTTGTTTGACACTGCTGCTCCTGGGCGTATTTTCTGGACTGCTTTTAGGACCTGAACCGAGTTCTTTTGGCATATCTCGTGGGCTTCAGGGTCCTTTTCGACGAGGATTACGCTTGTCGCCCCGCGAGATAGAGACTCAAGTCCTAGGGCACCGGTGCCGGCAAATAGATCCAGGACTGCGCTATCTTCGATCAGCCCTCTTGCCTCCAGGGCAGAGAAGACAGATTCTTTGACTCGATCCCCTGTTGGTCGGGTGGCCTTAGCCACCGAGTGCAATCTAATTGACCCGGCGTCTCCCGAAATGATTCTGCTCACGAAAGTGAGCCTAGTGAAACTTTTTCACAACATCGGTCATGATTGGCTTGTGCTTACCGATTTGACGCCATTGGCCGGAGTTCTTGGAGATAAAACCGCCAGGGCTCTCGATAAACAGTTTGGGAT
>ERZ887942.1816-NODE-1816-length-14057-cov-18.475861_pt1 | contig 14057 bp, 7 predicted proteins | sample MGYA00521099_ERZ887942 | MGnify/ENA primary metagenome ERZ887942 (study PRJEB32303, sample SAMEA104408605) | aquatic metagenome | biome: Brackish water; feature: Pelagic; material: water | place: Baltic Sea | collected 2014-06-07T06:48:00 | depth 16,251 m ... | reverse complement strand
ACTCGCCTTGAATCCTCGCCGAAGCCGGCCTTCATCTGGCTTTCGTGAACCTTGTGGCTGTTCCAGGTTTGTAAGCTCCAGATCCGGCCCGTGGACTGATCGACGACAGGGCTGGGATTGCCGGCGACGTTGTCCTGTTCGTCAAAGACGATGCAAACTTATACAGGCCATTCAGAATGAATGCTTGGTCGTCTTTCCCATCGCCTGCTCGAGTTGACCGGCCGACGATAGCCCCGTGGCTGGTCAGCTTACCGTCAGCAATGATGTCGTATTCCGCCGCAATGATCGTATTGGGCCATGCGACGAGTAAAAGGACTGCAAAGGAAATCCTCCAAGAGCAAAGTTTGCTCCTATTCATCGAGTTCAAACGGTTACTCCCGTTCTTTTTTTACAGTTGAATTTTGTCGTCATGAATCGATTGGAATTTAGTGAAGGATTTTTGTCATCACGTTGCCATGCACATCGGTCAGTCGCATGTCGCGCCCCCCGTAGCGGTAGGTCAGCCTTTCATGATCCATGCCAAGTTGGTGCAACACCGTGGCCCACAGATCATACACCGTGGCCTTGTCTTCGACGGCATGGTAGCCCAGTTCATCGGTGGCCCCGTGCACGCTGCCCCCCTTGATTCCCCCGCCGGCCATCCACAGACTAAAGCCATAAGGGTTGTGATCGCGACCATTATTGCCCTGTGAAAAGGGCGTCCGGCCAAACTCGCCGGTAAAAATAATCAAGGTGCTCTCCAGCAGCCCACGCTGTTTAAGATCGTTGATGAGGGCCGCAATGGGCTGGTCGACCTGGCGGGCCATTTCCTGATGACCATGGGGCAGGTTGCCATGTTGATCCCAGGGGTTGGCTCGTTGCCCGTCTCCTTTGAAGTTGGAGCAAGACAACTCGACAAAGCGCACCCCCTGCTCCACCAGGCGACGGGCCACCATGCACTGACGTCCATAACCAGCCACCAGCGGATCTTCGTGCTCGAAGCCATAAGCCCGTTTGAGATAGGCCGGCTCTTTTTCGAGGTCCATCAATTCGGGGACCGCCGATTGCATGCGGAAGGCGGTTTCATAGTTTTTTACAGCCGACTGCACATCCCCTTCTGCGGCCGAGCGTTTGGCAAAGTCACCATCCAGCTGCTTCAAAAAATCCAAGCTCGCACGCTGCTCATTCAACGGGCGCCGTGGCTTCACACGACTCACCACTTCTTCCTGATCCAGATTAAAAATCGAGGCACCGGTGGTGGCAGGCAAAAAACCACTGCCAAAAATCGATTTGCCCCCGTGGGGAATGCCGGTTTTGTTGTTGAGCACCACATAACCGGGGAGATTTTGATTCACACTGCCCAAACCGTAATTCACCCAGGACCCCGCCGACGGCGACCCCAGGAAGGGGAAGCCGGTATGCATGTAAAAGTTCCCCTGGGCATGTTCTGAAAATTTTGCCGTCATGCTGCGGACCAGAGCAATGTCATCGGCGCAGCCTGCAATATGCGGGAAGAGGTTGGTCATCTCCAAACCCGACTGACCATATTTTTTTGCCTGCCAGGGCGATTGCATGATCTTGCCGTTGTTATCAAACTGGGTGCGCAGGATCTCTCCGGGCATGTCCTTGCCATGCAGCTTTTTCAGGAGAGGCTTGGGATCAAAACTGTCAACGTGGCTCACCCCGCCAGACATGTAACACAGGATCACTGAGCGAGCCTTCGGTGGATGATGGCGGGGCTTCCCCTCTGCCGCACTTAATTGGTTCAGGGCCAGCCCTCCGAGGCTGCCAAATCCCAGCTGCATGAAGCGTCGACGGTAAAAAGTATCAGTAAACATAGATGAGCTCCTTTGAATTGAACAAGGTGGTAACCAAGCGACGCCAATCTTCGGCATCGGGGTTGTCACCTAAAAACTTCCGGCACAGCGTGCGTTCGCTTGCCGTGATCTCACGGGCATAAAGCGTCACAAACAATTCACGCAACACAACATCCACATTCCGCGTCGTATTCACACGGTTCAACAGATGGCCAGCCAGATCCTCCGCCAAGCCATTCATCAAACTCAAGGCCTGGGCCGGCACGTTGTCGCTGGGGCGTCGACTCACCGTGGTCACTGGCACCGGGCGGTTGAAGGCGTTCAGGAAGGGGTGTAAGCGGTTACGGATCACGCTGTCATAAATCGCGCGCTTGTTCTGCCCCGCCACAAAATGCAAGCTGTCATAGATCGCCTCCGCATCCAGGCGACGCGGTGTGTAAAAAGACAAGTACTTGTTGACGGGATCAACCTCTTTGGCGGCTGCAGTGCTCTGACTACTCAATTTGAACGTCCGGCTGGTCACCATGAGCTTGAGGCTCTTCTTGAACGACCAACCATTCTTCTTGAAATCATTGGCCAGAAAATCCAGCAGTTCGGGGTGCGAGGGTTGCCCACCCATCCTTCCGAAGTTATCGGTGGTGGTCACCAGGCCAGCGCCAAAAACGTAATTCCACAAGCGGTTCACCAGCACACGTCGTGTTAGGGGATTGTCGTCACCCACAATATCCTGCGCCAGCTCCAGCCGCCCACTGTTTGTTTTGTTATAAGGTTTGCTCGCAAAAATTTCCAAAAATTGCCGGGGCACCGCCTCCCCTTCACTTTGGTGGTCACCACGATTCAGAAAGGGGGCATCCACCGGGTCAGCCTCATACACTCCGGGGGCGCGGGTGGGCACGGGGATTTCATTTTCAAGCCTGCGATACTGCTCTACCAGTGCCACCACGTTTTCGGGTAATTGTTTGATGTTGTGGTTCAACACGTTGCCTTGCAGCAACTGCCCCAAGAACTCCGCCTCGTCATCGCTGACGGCGCCGGCTGTCCATTTGTCCAAAATACTTTGGAGGGTTGTTTGATACGCTTTCAACAAAGAAGTTTTGTCCACCGGGGGCGGGGCCACCCACAAACTCAGAGGGGCTCCCATACTCTGCGGGGCTTCAGGGCCCATCAGAATCTCACTCACCCCCCACCAGCTACGCTCGTCCCCCTCTTGGTTGATCACGTCGCGAGCAGTGCGAAATTCATAATGGATTTTTTCACCCTGCCAGATATCCATCTTCCGCGAGCTCTGCCACACGGGTAAAGGTTGATTGAGGCGATGATTATCGTGCAGCAAGCCCCCAAATGGGTAGTGCCTGACCGCATAACGCCTATTGGCTTTATCACCAGCGGCGCGTACCCAGAGATTGTTGGCTGACGACGTCATACGGGGCGAACCCATCACCGCCGCATGTTTGTCGCTGATGAGATGGCTGTACACCCCGGCAGGGTAGACCCCTTGAAACACCTTCTCCCCTTCCCCCTTCAAAGCGAAAGAGCCCGCAGGCTGTGTGGATAGATGCGAGCCATTCCCTGTTTTGAAAAACGTGGCCGCCACCTCGGGGTCGCGCAAATCATAGTAGGCGGCGGCTTCTTCTTTCACCTTTTTGTTGTGCGCCTTCACCCGCCCCACATGCCCCTGCAATCCCTTCCAATACGATTCGAATTCTTCCGGCCCCTGCTCATTCATCCGAAGCCATGGGGTCAGTGCATCACTGTCATGCTGTTTCTTTGTGCTCTCCATCTTTTTCAACCTGTCTTCAAGTGACTCCAATTGAGAAAGCCAGTAGGTCGCAAAAGCTTTTCTGATTTGAGGTTTCAGTTGTTTGATGGCGTCTTGATGGCGGCGCTGTTTTTCCTGGCTGTCCACTACAATAGTGGTAGGGCGGTTGCTGATCATCACCCCATAAAAGCGGGTGTAGTCCTTTTGACTGACAGGGTCAAATTTGTGATCGTGGCAACGGGCGCAGGACACCGTAAGGGCCATGGTGGCCTTGCTCACCACATCGACCTGATTGTCGGTGAAATTCACCAATTCCTGATAGGCGTCCACCACCCCATATCCAAAAGGGTTCATCCGCAGATGTGCGGGGCCAATGGCCGATTCGTTGATGTGGGTTTCTTTATTGAGTCGGGGGTTGGTCAACAGATCGCCGGCCAGATGCTCGATCATCAGCTGGTCGTACGGCACATCCTGTTGCAGGGCCCGTATCAAATAATCACGGTACTGCTGGGCAAATGCGATACGGGGATCGCCCTCACTGCCATGACTTTCGCTGTAGCGGTACCAGTCCATCCAGTGTCGGGCCCAACGTTCCGCATAAGCCTTGCTGGCCAACAATGTGTCGACGTATTTTTCATAGCGCTTCGGATCTTTGCTCGACGTAAACCTTGTCACGTCGTCAGGGGATGGAGGCAAGCCCGTCAACACCAGCGACACCCTGCGCAACAAGGTGTGTGGATCGGCGACTTCACTGGGGATCAGTTGCTGCTGTTTCAGACCGTCATACACAAAAGCATCAATGGGGTTGTCGTGCCAATCAGCGTTGTCCACCTTCGGCGGTTCAGGGTTTGTGATCGGCTGGAACGACCACCACTTTTTACGGTCGTCCCGCACATCGTCCCAGCTACGCACCGATTTTTTCAAACTGGTGGCCGTGGGCTGGGTGTGACGTGGATCCGGAGCCCCCATGCTTACCCACTTTGTGAAATCAGCGATGACACTGTCGACCAACTTGGGCGCTTTGCCGGGCATCTTCTCTACCCCCGCCTGATGGCGGATGGCCTGGATCAATAGACTTTCATGGGGATCACCGGGTATGATCACCTCCCCCGAATCCCCTCCCTCTCTTAAAGGCTGACTCCAGTCGAGGGCCAGGCCACCCTTCTTTTTATTGATTGAGTTGTGGCAGTCGTAGCATTGCTCGGCCAGCACAGGGCGGATCTTCTTTTCAAAAAACTCCCGCTGGACCTCCGTGATCGTCGGATTCTCTGCTAACACCAAAGGGCTCGAAAGCGCCCACAGGCACAACAGCATCACGCAATAGATGGATCTTCTCAGCTTCATATTTCCCTGCGGCCAGATCGGACGATTGATTGTCTTGGACCAAGCGCCGAGTGAAAGGACTGCAATGATGATCGTCAATGAGTAATGTTTGCCCCTATTCACCCAGCACCTTCTTCAGATCGGGCGCGATGGCTTTTTCCCAAACCTCGTGGCCCATCTCGCTCGAATGCGTGGTATCGGGCATCATCTCTTCTGACAAGAAGCCCTTCCCATCAAGGAAGGCGGGGCCAATGTCCCGGAAACTTACTCCCTTCATGCCTTTGAGCAATTCCGGCAGGTAGGAATTGAGCTCAATGATCTGTTTGCGGTGGGGATGATCGAGATTGCGTCTTCGCGGCAATACGCCAAGCACCAAGACCTTCATCTCAGGATAGATTTCTTTCAGTTTCCTGGCAATCGCCTGGACGCCTTCGGCCGCTTGCTTCGGGGTGTCACTTCCCCAGCAGATGTTGTTGGTGCCAATTAGCAGAACAGCTCCCTTTGGCGCCTTCTTTAAGACGGGAAGATGATCCAATCGCCAAAGCACGTGCTCTGTGCGATCGCCGCCAAATCCCAAATTGATTGCCTTGAGCGGCACGAAGTATTTTTGCCATACCTTCAAGCCGACCTTTTCATTCTAGAAGTTGTGCGTGATCGAATCGCCAACCATCAGCAGATCGTATTCGCCCTTGCTCATTCGACCAATTTTTTCAGCCTGACGCGCGAACCACCAATCGGCGATCCGTGGTGCAGGTGTGACGGACTGGTGCTTCGGCGGTGAAATCGCCTCTTCCGCATTCGGCTCGGCGCAATGTGCCGTCGCGCTGCTGGATAGGACGGGTGTGGCGAAGCATAAGGTCAGGCTGGCGGAAACGGCTCCTAATTGTCTTTGAATATTCATAGTCTTTTTTTGCTTACCCATCCGCACCAAAACGATTGGGATCTGTGTTCATCTTGAATCTATTTTTGATGATCTAATGATGGAGAATTTCATGAAAAATGAGCTTATTTACCGGACAGATTTGACGTCATGATTCTGCAGCCAAAAATACCGCCTGCCATGGCGCCCGGGTGAGCCTGAAATTTGACCGTCACACTCTCTTTCCCTTTCGTCAGGTTCGGAGGAACTTCATAGGTAACATCGATAAACTGCCCCGGCTTGGGTGCATTGAGTTCCTGGGTGGCGATCTTGCGGTCATCAATCAGAATATCGAATTTGCGGTTGTTCGAGTCACCGCCCCAATACCTGACCCTGGCAAAAACCGGCTGATCCGTCAGGACTTTCATCTCGTAAGAGAACCATCCCCCTCCCCTCGCATCTCTCCATTGACTTCCGAAAGCGTTCCCGGAATAGGAGGACTCTCCCTTTTGGTTGTGGGACTTCTCAAGTTTTGTGCCGGGTGTCACCAAGTCGATCGTCGCCTCTTCGATTACTTTGAGTCGCCGCTGCTCAGCTTCCTCCGCGGCCTGCTTTTCTTTCCATGCGGCCCCGGTCAGGAATTGCCAATAGACCGCGTAGCGTTGGTGGTGCATGTCGGCGAGAGGGATCAAGGTGACATCGTTCGGCTTGCCAGCGCCGACCGTCTTAAATCTAAGGGCCTCACCGGGAACTCGCTTCAGCCATTCGGAGGGATCCTTGTCAGCGTCGACAAGAAGCACCGGAACCGGGGGATCCATGGCTCCACTGTGTGCTTTCTGGTTCGATGAGATATCGTTCGGCATTCCTTCGCTGCCGAGTTCACCCGCCAGCACGACCGGACCATACATGATGGTGACCAGATCCTTCTTGTCCCGCGCCGGGCGCAGATGGAGACTCATCGGCAAGCGGACGGCAATCTTGTCGCCATCTTTCCACTGCCGCGACAAAGTCAGGTAACTCTCGGGGCTCGATTCCACGTCCTGCTTCTTGCCATTGATCGTGACCTCGGCCCCCTTGGTCGCCCAGTAAGGAACGCGAACCTTCAGGTCCAGTTTCTGAGACTTCTTGGTATTCACCGTGAGCGTGATGACGTCCTCTGCGGGAAACTTCGTCTCCATGCGAACGCGGACCTCCTTCTCTTTCCAATCGAGCTCCGAAGGGATGAAGAGGTTGACCCAGAGGCTCTCCTCATTGTGGGAGTATATGGTATCGGCATACTTCGAGTGGTTCTCGATTCCTGAGCCCACACAGCACCACATGGCATCAAACGGAGTGCTGTAAATTTTGAAGTGTCCCGGCTGGAGGTTGTAGAAGTAGGTCATGCCACCGCTGTCGGGATCTTGTGAGCCTAAGATCTGATTGTAGAGCGCGCGCTCATAGTAGTCCATCGTGGCGGCTGAAGGATTCCAACTGAACACCGAGCGGGTCAGCTTCAACATGTTGTAGACCGAGCAGGTTTCGCTGCTGTTCCAGTGCAGGTGCTCCGACTCGCCACCCGCTTCGCAAAAGTGCTCTTGAAGATCGACGCCACCGGGAGCCATTGAGCGGGTGTTGATCACCCGGTCCCAAAGAAAATTAACCGCGGTCGAGTAACGCTGATCGCCGGTGAGTTCGTAGAGGCGGGCGGCGCTGAGAACCTTGGGGAGTTGCGTATTGACGTGATAACCCGCCAACTTGTCTTCTTTCTTCTCCAGAGGATCAAGAACCTCCTCGTGGTCAAAGCGCTGGGCAAGTGTCAGGTAATCTTTATTGCCGGTGATGGCGTAGAGATGTGCGAGCGACTCGGACATGCCGCCATGCTCTGCTTGAAGCATGTCCTGGAACTGCGCCTCGTCGAGATTGTCGGTCCCCTTCTTGGCCCAATCGGCGAGCTTGATCACCACTTCAAGAGCTTGCTTGTTGTCGGTATGAAAATACGCGTCAATCAGCCCGGCGAAGGTTTTGTGCATGACATACCACGGGACATAGCCTCCCCCGACCCCCCATTTGTGAGCCTTCAAGTCGCCACTATAGACCTTCTCCCAGACCTCGGGGCGGACAGGGCCAGTGTAGCCATCGCCATGCTTCTTCTGGGCTTTTGCGATTTCGCTGACCATGTAGTCGACGCGGTCCTTGAAACGCTTGTCGCCAGTACTGGCGGACATCAGGGAAAGGGCGCTCATGTAGTGACCACTGATCTGGCCAACGACGTCCTTACGTGCCCAGCCACCATAGCGCTCGCCTTTGATCGGCAGACCAGCGCGTTCGTGATAGGGCCAGAGCATGCGGTCGGCGTCGAGCTCAAGCAGGTACTTCTGGTTGATCTTCATCGCTCTCTCGAATGAGCTCGGGAGCAGTTTTACTTGGCCGAGATCGAAAGGATAGGCTTTCACCTCCGCCTTGGGAGCCACCATCGTCTTTCCATAATAGCCGTCGCTCTTGGGCAGGGCAGCCGCTACGAGGAGGCTTATCATTAGGGCCACCGCAGGAATTACTGTCATGTATTTCTTCTTCATCTTTAATCTTTTTGGGAATTCATTGGGTCACTGTGGGGTGCCTTGTATGCGTGAGATAAACATTTGGTGAAATGAGCGATGGTCGCGGGTCCGGATGCCCCCCTATTTCGCCCATTCGGGAACTTTGCCGTCGCCGGTGGCCTCTCCGCCCCGGACGATCCACGAGAGATTGAAACGTGCGACTTTGGCGCCGCCGGCCTCCGGCATGAAATAGATCCAGCCCTCGCTCGACGTACCGGGGCGGCCAACGTTCATCGATGAGTAACCGCTCGATCCAGGGTTGGCGAGACGCTTCACCGGCCAGGTCACACCGCCGTCAAAGCTCGCCCAAACCGTCCCCTGCTCACGACTCGGTTTGGGTGTGTCGAGATTGCTGAAGATGAGGATGTCTTTGCCGACGACGGGTAAGCGAGTCAGCCCCCCCATGCAGCCGTAGGAGCGATTCTGCTGGCCGTCGGGTAGGGCTTCGATGATGCGGAAGTCGGTCCAGGTCGCGCCGAAGTCCGCGCTGCGCGCCTCTCTGCGGCGGTTGAATTTGGGGCGCTTGTCCCAGTGCACGCGCGAGTTGTAGTAGAGGGTACCGTTGGAGAGCTCGACGATGCAAGCCTCGCCGGTGCCCATCTCGGGGAAGGGCTCGCTCGCCTGCCAGCTCTGGCCGCCGTCGTCGCTGAAGATCGAGTTGGTGTAGTGCGTCGGCCACTCGTTGCGGTCGTTGCGTTTCCCATACCAGCGCGAGGGCCGCACCAGCCGGCCTTTCTTGTCGCCGTGGCGAAGGGTGATGCCGTGGTCGTTCATGTGCATCGATGGCACGTGGCCCTGGCTATCGGGTTTGATCACGGTGTCACTCTGCGCGGCCCAGGTCTTTCCGTGATCCTTGCTGCGGTAGACCGTCAGCGTCGCCGGCGGATGGTGTTGCTCGATGAACGCCAGGATATCTCCCGTGCCCTCGTCGACGGTCACCCCGCCACCCATGAAGCCGGACTTGGCGATGACGATCGCCTCGCCCCAGGTCTTACCCCCGTCTTCGCTACGCTTCACGCTGACCCCGTCCTTGCCGAATACCGCAAGGACCGTGCCGTCGGTGGCGACCGCGAGGTTGGGGAAGCGACCACCTTTGAAGACTTGCTGAATCTCGAACTCCGGCTCGCCCAAGAAGGGCTTGAGCGCACCTTCGAATTTGTCCGCGGCGATGACTGGCGCACAGAGTGCGACGAAGAGTAATAGGCTTGTTTTTTTCATGATTTGGATGTGTTGCATCAGCCGCGCCCAATTGGTGAGATCGAGAGTTACGGTCGTGCTTTTCATTATCTTGAGTTCCTTTTTCATCGCGATCGTTGTGTTTGAATTAATGTAGCCTACGGGGTTTTCACCCCGCTCATTTCGAAACGGTAGCGTCCAGAACCGATATCGAACGTCACCCCGTCGACGTCCCGGCGGGCCTTGGTCACTCCCGCGACTCCATCGATATAGGAATTGTTCTTCCAAACGGCTTTGCCGCCCTCGGTAATTGCAACCGCCTTGAGGACGAGCGTGGGCACACTCACTTTGGCCGTCGAGTTGACGGGTATCTCGATCTCCAGCACGAACGAATTCTTCGCTCTCTTCCAGCTCGACGAGATGATACCCCTGACGGTCTTGATCGAGGCCTCAGCGTGCTTCAGATCTCCAAGCACATGGGGCTTGATTTGGAAATTGGCGTAGCCAGGACCAAACTTGCGGGTCCCGTAGTACGAGGGCTCTTGAATGCCCGCAATACTCTCGTAAAAGAGCCTACCGACACCGGCCAGCATGGTCATGCTCTCTTCGGCATGGTACCCGCCTTTGAGCATGCCCCAGGATTCCCACACGGTGGTCGCGCCCTGGTCAATCATGCAGCCCCAGCCGGAAAACTCGGTCGTGTTAGTCGCGTCGCAGACAATCTCGCCCAGACCGTTCTCGACCAGAGACTCCATAAAACCGGGCAGGCCCACATGCCCCACTCGCAATTTGCCGCCATCGGCCTCCCTGATGGTCTTGGCAATGTTGTCGATGAGCTGCTGCTTGTGCTCCGGGGGCACGATCTCAAGAGCAAGCGCGATGATCTCTGACGTTTGCGACTTGCTGGCATAATGGCCGGTCTTTCGATCCAGCCACTTCTTGTTGATCACCGCCCTGATCTCCTGGGCCAGCTTCGCGTAACTTTCCCCTTCCCCTTTCCTGCCCAACACCCGGCACATGTTCGCCAGCGTCCGTGTGTTGTGGTAATAGAAACAGGTCCAGATGAAATCCTTGGGTGTTTCCTTGCTGATAAATTCCCAGCGCCCGACTTTCCGACCGGGCAGCATGTGTTCACCGAGCCAGCCTTTGGTGACAATGTGATCGTCACCCGCCAGCTCCCGGCCGATGAAGTCCACCCAGGCCTTGACGCTGTCGTAATGTTCTTCCAGCAGCCGTTGGTCACCGTGACATTGATAGAGATACCATACGAGCATCGGATAGGCGGCGTTCTGGGAAACGTCACTTTGTCGATTCATCCCTGGCAACCGAGGCACGATATCGGAAAGGTCTCCGTTTTCGGAGCCGGCCAGCGGGATACTGCGGGCCACGTCAGTCCATAGACCGGGCATGTGCTTGCGGGACGACAGGCTTCCGAAATAGCTCGCCGGCTCGTTGTAGAAAATCGGCTCGCGGTGCAGGCAGTCCAAAACGAACCCCTTCAACACCACCCTCATCGTACGCTGGATGTTCCCGTGAATTTGATTGAACAGCTTGTTGGAGCAGACGAACCGCCCGTGCATGTCGATGTCGCTGTAGACTTCCCGCCCCATCACGGTCTCGCTCGTCGGTTTCCCTTTGAGCCCTTCGACGCGAACGTAGCGCACAGGGTGAATCGTAAAGCGGGCTTCATATGTTTCGCCGGCCGGGTCGCCCTTGAGGATGTAGGTGTCCTTCTCGCCGAGTTCATAGTGGATCGTGACCTTGTCGCCGGATTTTCCCTTGGCATTGACGAGCATCCAACCGCTGAAGTACCGGTCGAACTCGAACATCCATCCGCTCGTGGTCAGCCCGCCCACGTGTCGGGTCTGCTCCAGCAGGATGACCGACGCCCCTTCCCGGGCCGCGGAAATGGACGCCGTGATGCCGCCGGGAGTCCCGCCGTAAACGACGACATCGTATTCGGCGGACCAACAATTGGACCGAAGTGCGATTAGAAAAAGGAGAGAGAGAATTTTGCGCATAGTATTTTCTTAGGAGAGCGTTCGAAGGACTGCCACCCGCTACGGGAAGCGCACCTCCAATGCAGAGAAAATTTTCCAGTCTTCATTCAGCTTTCGATTCCGGAGCGGTCGCGGCATTACGGGCGTTTGTTAGGGCCTGCTTGATGACGAAATCGACCAGTTCCCGGTTATTAAAATAGCCAGGCCAATAACTATGCCCCTGATCTTTGATTCGTACCAGGGTGATGAGGTCTCCCGCCTGGTTTTTCCGATAGATTTGCTCGAGACGACCGGAATTTTCTGCGAGCGGAACCACCGTATCTTCTTCGCCGTGGATAATGAAAACCGGTATTTTATGCTTCGCCAGAATAGAAGCTTTTTCGATAGGGTTCACTTCGGGCAATCTCGTCTGCAATTCGTCAGCCGTCATTTGATAGGCCGACGCGGCTCGTTTCAAGCCGGGGTAGGTCGATACGTCGTACACTGGATAAATACCTGCGATCGCGGTGACGAGCTCTGGATTTTTTACCGCCCAACTACTTACCCAAAGCCCTCCACGGCTTCTCCCCAGTAAGATTGGCTTTTTGGAAAAACCGAGTTCCTGCATTTTCGTGTATAGAGCGTCGAATACAGGGAGTACCATAGGGCTTCCGTAAGCTTCACCAACATCGACTCCAGCGATTGCGATACCGGCTTTCAAAAATTGCTGATGCATCCAGCTCTCGGCACGGTCGGGATAGCCAGGGAGAGTTGGTCCATAGAAGATCCACGGCTTGCCTGGAGCGGGATTCTCCGGGTTCATCACAAATGCTGGATGCCCCTTAATTTCGAAGCTTTGTGAATTGAACAGCGACTGCTTCGCTGGAGGTAGAGCAGCTCTTTGAGCAGAACTATTTCTTCGACCTCGAGCCATTGCTTTTCTTTGGGATTCGCGCTCTTTTTCTGACATCGAAGTAAGGGCCAGGGCTTTAAACTCGGCGAGTTGATCATCCCAAATCTTGACTAGTTCAATGACCTTTTCGGGTTCTTCGCCCGAATGGTCAATGGCCTCAGCGCGATTGGCGCGAAGATCATAGAGATCCCATTTACCTCCGTTGGCAGCTACTGCTTTCCATCCGTCTTTCATGACCGCTTTGTGACCATCGTGAAACCACCAGAGATGGCTTCTCTCGACGATGGAATTCTCAGTAAAAGTGGCGACGAGACTTTTTCCCGGAGAATCAGGGCCATCAGTAGCAAGGTCGTTCGCTCCAGTGATATCGAGGATAGTAGGCACGACATCGATGACGTGCCCTTGAGTTGTTCGAACCTCACCGCGAGAGGAAATACCGTTAGGCCAGGAGATGATCATTGGAGTCGATATTCCACCTTCGTGGGTCCAGGTTTTGTGGCGGCGAAAGGGAGAGTTACACGCTGTCGACCAACCGGGGCCAAGACAGAGGTATGTCGCTGCGGAACCTGGCGCGGCGGCCGGATCGTGTCCGTCGCCGCGGACCATGATCTCGGCCGAAGCGCCATTATCAGACAGGAACATTACGAGGGTGTTTTCCCACTGCCCCATTTTTTTGATCTGCTCAAAAACGCGGCCTATCTCGATGTCCATCCGATGGATCATCGCGGCGTGAATCGCCATCTTGTTAGTCTGAAATTTCTTTTGTTGCTCGGTGAGTGAATTCCACGGGACTGGCTTGTTGACTTCCCCTGATCCTAGAATCTCGAAGGGTTCGTCACGGTGGTAGGGAGGGCCGATTTCGCGTTCCACCTCCGAGAGTTTATCCCCCACAGGTAGTCCCAGTTCGCGAATCTTTTCCCATCGTTTTTCTCGAATCACATCCCATCCGACTTGATAAATTTCTTGATACTTCGCGATATCCTCCGGCAGCGCATGGAGCGGGAAGTGGGGTGCGGCAAAGGCCAGGTAGTGAAAAAAGGGCTGTTCGCTATGTTTTGTATGATGCTCGTCGAGGACTTCGATCACATGATCGGCGAGTGCTATGGTGCTGTAGTAACCGTCTTCTTTTTTCACTACAGGTAAGGGAACATCATCCTTCCGGTGTTTACCGGGTGTAAAAAAACGGTCCTGATCTTGCAGGTAGTAAGAGCGATCAAATCCTTCCTCTACAGGCAGGCCGTCGATATGCCACTTCCCCGAATGATAAGAGCGATAGCCAGCTGGCTTTAAATATCGAGGCAGAAGCGGAGCCCAGTCGGGCCTTGTTCCCTGGTTGATTGATACCGCACCAGGGATGCTGTCGCGTCGAACTTGCTGCGCATAAAACCCGGTGAGCAATGAGGCACGCGTCGGCCAGCATCGAGCCGTATTATAAAACTGAGTATAGCGAAGTCCATTTTCGGCGACGGAGTCGAGATTGGGCGTTGCTATTTCACCACCGTAGCAACCCAAATCTGAAAAACCGAGGTCATCCGCCATGATGAGGAGGATGTTGGGTCTATCTCCTGCAATGGAAACTTGTGAGGTAAGACTTAGAAGGAGCCCTATCAGGCTAAGCTTTCGGTAGATCATGCAAATTTTTTTCATTATATGGGATTCCTCTGGTTGGGTGATTC
>ERZ887942.1815-NODE-1815-length-14058-cov-5.841677_pt1 | contig 14058 bp, 12 predicted proteins | sample MGYA00521099_ERZ887942 | MGnify/ENA primary metagenome ERZ887942 (study PRJEB32303, sample SAMEA104408605) | aquatic metagenome | biome: Brackish water; feature: Pelagic; material: water | place: Baltic Sea | collected 2014-06-07T06:48:00 | depth 16,251 m ... | reverse complement strand
ATAATTCTCACCAATTAAAGTGTATTGGTCTAACGCCACATCCAAAAGGTAATAACGAGGAAAGCGAGGCCACCGAGCAGTTGGTTCGTTGCTCCGAAGAGTGGCCAGAGTATGAGGCCTCCTTTTCCCGCAGAATCCCATCCCCAGGGTGAACCCGGCAGTGGAATTGCTGCGATGAAGGTGGCCAGAATGATGGCAAAGATGGTCGCGCCGTGTTTGTTGGTTAACCAGACGAATGGATTTAAGCTACTCGCCTGTTCGGCTTCCTCTGATTTGGGGACGAAGGTCGACGCGAGTTCCTGGACGACGTAACGTTGCAGGCGGCAAGCGGTATCGAGGGTGGTCGCAGCAAAGGAAGCAACAAAAACTCCCATGAGAGCGACTGAAAAGGTTGCGGTGAGTCCCAGAGCCTGAAGGAAATTCGCCGAACCTTCGATGAAGGCTCCAATTTTAGCACCAAGTCCCTGGGCAGTCATCCAAGAAGCGTAACGGGCTTCATAAGCTGCGCTGCCCGTTAGTATTTCGCCACCGCCGGAAGCAACGCCGAGTCCGATTCCTGCGACGCAGGCAAGAATGACTAGTGTGGCAAGGAAGCCCTCTGTAAGCATGGAACCGTAGCCGACAAATTGTGCATCTGTTTCGCATTTAACCTGTTTGGAAGAAGTCCCGGAGGAGACAAGACAGTGAAAGCCGCTGATTGCGCCACAGGCGATTGTGATAAAGAGAAACGGGAAAATCCAGGGAGCACCCTCAGGGGCCCACCTGAAAGCAGGAGCCACTATTTCCAAGGTGGTGCGTCCAGCTTCAGCCGAGACGGGAGCGCCTCCTATGATCGCAGCGACCGCAAGTCCTATTACGACTAGGGCGAGTGCCGAGAGCAATTGAAGCGAATTGATAAAGTCGCGAGGCTGAAGCAACGTCCAAACGGGTAGAACAGAAGCTACATACGAATAAACGAGAAGCACCAAGACCCAGGCGAATAGGCTTAGGCCGTCGTTCAAGATACCTGCTTCACCACCGAGTGTGTAGTTGACGGCGTGGAAGATTCCCCAGTTACCGAAGATGATGGATACATACATGACGGCCAGTGCTATGATTGACGGGATCAGGATATTTACGCCCTTTCGGTGCAGCGTAAGTCCAATTGCAATGGCGATCGGAATCTGGACCAAGCACGGGAAGATGGCTGACGGGTAGAGATCAAACACGTTGGCGATGACGAGACCGAAGATAGCCAGAACGATCGTAAGAGCCATGAAGAGGATAGAAAGAAATAGTAACCGCGTGCGTTTCGTGAGAATGCGCCCTGCGATGTCGCCTACGGTTTGGCCACGATTGCGCATGGAGACAACCAAGCTGCCAAAGTCGTGTACAGCTCCTATCAGTATAGAGCCGAACAATACCCAGAGAAGGGCGGGCACCCATCCCCAAATGACGGCCAGTGCGGGACCGACGATGGGACCCGTTCCTGCAATTGATGTAAAGTGGTGGCCGAAGATAATGCCTTTATCGGTTGGGACATAATCTTTGTCGTCGTTGAGTGCGACACTGGGAACCATCGCATTGGCGTCCAGTTTGAAGATCTTTCGGGCCAGCCATTTACCATAGGTATGGTAGGCTATGAGGTAGAGAACAAAGGCTCCTAGAGCGATGGCTAGTGTGGACATGATTGAGTGTTCGGCTGGGGATAGAAAATAATCCGAGAGTTTGGGGAACGGAACTTCAGCATAAGAGGTCCTTTTTATGGGAATGCGCATGCTTGCGTCAAGCGGTGGCATTCAAAAAGCTTCTTTGAATTTCCACTACCCATCGAATGACCCAAATCTCCGAACATTTCCGCCTCTATGTCTAACCCGTCTGACTACTCTGTATCCGATCATTGGGACGGTGCATTTGACGAAGCAAGGTTCGAAGCGTGGGCCAAGCAACTTCGAAGTGGTCTGTCGGCTGAAACCGTCGACATTGGATTCGTGTTTGCGACTCCTGGCTACGGAAGCGCTTTGGCTGAGATACTGGAAATACTTCAGATCCACTGCCAGATGAAACAGCTGGTGGGGTGCACCGGAAATTCCCTTGTAAGTCAGGGGTTCGAATATGAAGAAGGGGAGGGCGTGTCAGTTGCTTTGCATTCGTTGCCGGGCGCCGAGATCCAGAGTTTCGAATTGGAAGGATGCGAACCCGGTGAGGATGTACCTCCTCATATATGGGAGTCACTTGAGAAATTGGATTCTGCTAGTCCCAATGGGTTCGTCGTATTTGCTGATCCGTTTTCTGTAAAATCGGAAACGATGATGCAGGAGTTTAATAGTCGATTCCCTGGGAAACCGGTTTTAGGAGGGTTGGCATCAGGAACGCAGTCGGATCGCGCGACTCAGCTTTTTCATAACACGAAGGTTTTGGATTCCGGTGCGGTTGGCATTTCAATCGGTGGGAAGGTGGGAATTGAATCGGCGATTTCTCAGGGATGTTTGCCGTTTGGAGACTCATTCACGGTCACAGCTGCGGAAAACAATGTTCTCAATGGTATCGCTAACCGCAATGCGTATGACGTGTTGAGTGACGCATTCGATGGGCTTCCAGATGCCATGAAGATGAAGTCGCGCGGCAATATTCACATCGGATTTGTGATCGATGAATACCAGGAGGAATTCGTCAGGGGAGATTTTTTAGTGAGAAATCTGATTGGTGCAGATCCCAAAGTGGGCGCTCTATTGGTAGGAGCAAGGCCGAGGGTCGGCCAAACGCTGCAGTTTCAGATGAGAGATCGGCACTCTGCCATGGAGGACCTGCGTGAGCGATTGGACCTTCTAACTGTAAGGATCAAAGGTAGAAGTGTGTATGGAGGCCTGTTAACGACCTGTACGGGCAGGGGGAATGCGTTTTTCAAAGTTTCCGATTTTGATGCGAGTACGATCCAAGACTATATGGGGCCTCTGGGAATGAGTGGTTTTTTCGGAAATGGTGAGTTCGGTCCAGTGGGGGGTGTAAACTTCGTTCATGGCTACACCGCTGCTGCAGCTTTTTTTGTGGAGCAATCGCTGGTTTGTAAAACACCTAGAACCCTTAGTGGGGGTGAAGGAAACTCGAATTTGGTGTAAGTAGTTGATAAATAGTAATTGATGTATATTAATTTCTGTTTATTTTTTTATTTTAAGTGTAAAAAGTGTGTAAAATACTAGGGTCTAATAGTGGAATCCCCTATATCTTTTTTTGAAGAAGTTTGGTAAATTAATTGTGAATTTTAATTAACGAACTGTTTCAACCAAATACAAAAATGGCCTTACTAAAAACACTCCTAACCCTCCTGGTCCTGGCATTTTTCGCGATCTCTTTTATGACGTTCGATCTAGCGTCTTTAAACCTCGATCTTCCAGTTGGAAGAATGCTTCACGATAATCCAATCGCAATCGCGATTGTAGGGGGAATAATATTGATAGCATTCGTTGCAGACCGCATGGTTGGCGGCAAGCACGCTTCCTGATCCGGAGCTGCCTATTTGATTAACACTAGATAGGATTAAAAAGGTCGCCTTTCGGGGCGGCCTTTTTTGTTGGCTGTTTGATGGGAGCGGGCTGGCGTTCCTGCCAGTCGGACCGAAAACCGGATAGGACCTGAAATTGTTGGCCCATGGTTGCCGGATGGATCAGTTGCATGAGGCTCTGACGATTCTTATCAAACCTCCCGGGGTTTGAGGAGATGACTCTTTGGATATGATCTGCCGCGTGTTTTACGAAGAACGCTTCCTGGCTTTCCACTGTTGTCTCGGTGAACCGGGCTTCCACCAAGATGTCTTTCAACCAATCCCAGCAAATATGGCAGGTGAGGTCTTGGACACCCGGTTGGGCTATTAAGTCAGGCGATTGTTTGTGCCTGTAATATGCACGGGCCGTGCCTTTGGGGAAATCGTGAGCGAGATGCGACCACGGTTTTCCGTAGTCGAACGCAACAAATAAGCCAGTCCAATCCAGGCTAGTGATCGTTTCGGCAAGCGGGATTGTGGCCAAGGGGAGGTCTATCGTGTATCCATCCTCCGCCTCGAGTGGGAGCTGATTTCGAAAGGCGGCAACTTCCGGGGAGAGTTTCGGGAGTATCGTTTCGGTTAATTCGTTCGATATAAGGTTCACTCCGAGCTCCACCCATTGTCCTCCCAGGTGAACCACACGATGAAATGGCTGCGCGTCAAACAGCTCGTTAGAAAACACGATGCAGGGGCCTTTGAAATCTATGGCGTCGCCCGGTCCGATTCTGATGTGATTCTGGAACGGGCACTCGTCAGGTTTCCACCATTCAGAATCTTTTTCGTATCCGATTTCTACAAAGGCCCAATCGCGGAGGTTTGTTTGCTTATCGGTATAGGCTTGAATCAGGTTTTTAACAGCCGCCAATACCAGGGCGCCGAACATGGGACCTATGCTCTGGGACGTATAAAAGTCGGTTTCATCGCTTCGTCCAACTCGATCGATATTCCTGGTGTAATAACCAAATTCAGGATCGTAGAGCGCATGTTGGATGAAGTCCTTATAGTTAAGCTGGTTGGTGGACGGGCTTGCGTCCCGCATTTTTTGAATCAACTTCAAGGAGTTTGGATGTTCCGATGATGCAGCCATTGTGAAAGACTTGAAAAACCAGCAATATTTTAGGGTAGTAAGCATAGTTGTTAAACGGTGCTTTTCGTTATGAGACGAGGATTTATTATGTTAGTGTTTTTTGCCGCTTTGATTCCGGTAGCAGCCTTGAGTCCGTTGGGGGATTTATTCGGAGGTTGGTTGATGCCTGGGCACCGAAGCGAAGCCCGCCATTTTCAACAGACACTGAATATGGTCGCTGATCATTTTGTGGGTGCTGAAGGTATCGATACCAAAGAGCTTACTGGTGAAGCAATTGATGGGTTATTAAAGTCGCTTGATGAGAATTCCGAGTATTTGCCAAAAAAGGAGGCCGTAGAATTTGAGATAGAAACCGAACAGCGGTACGGGGGGATCGGTGTCGAGGTCGAGTGGTCAGACGATCGAGTTACGATAGTGTCTCCGTTTGAAGGCAGCCCGGGCGAGCTGGTTGGTTTGCTGCCGGGAGATCAGATCGTTCGGGTAGAAGGCGACTCGATGGATGGGAAAAAATACCGGGAAGTGATCGAGCTGCTTCGCGGACCGGCAGGAAGTAATATTCGATTTTCTATATTTCGCCCGTCCGATAAATCGGTTTTGGATAAAGAGGTGACACGTGCCGTTATCAAGGTGGATAGCGTTCGAGGTGTTGAGATGATCGAGCCCGGGATCGGTTATATTCGAATTACCCAATTCGGCACCCACACCTTTGAGGAATTTGACGCTGCTCTGGAAGAGCTGGAGGGCGAAGGGCTCGAAGGGCTGGTGCTTGATCTGAGAAATAATCCAGGTGGCGTTTTGTCCGCCGCTGTCTCCGTTGCGGGTGAGTTTTTCGAAAAAGGAGAAACCGTGGTTTACACCAAAGGCAAGGACCAGTCTCATGATAAGTTCTATCGGTCGGATTCACCGATGAGGGACGGCGACTATCCGATCGTGGTATTGGTAAACAATGGCAGTGCGAGTGCTTCAGAGATTGTCGCCGGGGCCTTGCAGGATATCAGGCGAGCGCACCTGGTAGGAACCAAAACGTTTGGCAAGGGATCGGTTCAGACGATTTTTCAGTATCAGAGCGGGGATGCCATGCGGTTGACGACTGCGATGTTTTTTACTCCGGGCGGACGAGTCATACATAAGCAGGGAATCGAACCGAATGTGGTTGTACCGGTTGAGCTGGAAGATTTTCGCAAATTAATGCTCCAGCGCAGGTATTTAAAGGGATTGGGGAGTCTTGCTTTTGTTCAGAAGTATGGCTTTGACCCGATCGAGGATAAGCAACTTGAGGTGGCACTGAAGGTAGTGCGGGGAAAGTTCTTTCCGTAGTCAAACGGGCTGTGTTTCTAAGACTTTCAAATTCGTATTTTCATCAGGAAATTGTGCGTGCACTCAGAAATTAAGTTCTCTAGGGTTCGCCGCTTTTATGGAAAAGGTCTTACAGTTACTAGTTGAGGGCGAGTCTCTTAATACTAAGCAGATGGCGCAGGTGTTGAATTATTCTGAGGAAGAAGTGGAAGGGCATCTCGATGAGCTTAAAAAGAAAAACATTCTCCTCGGATGGCGTCCGGTCTTCAATCCGTCCTCGGAAATCGACGAGATTGTCCGTGCGGTCATTGAGGTAAAATTGAAGCCAGAACGTGGTGGAGGATTTGATAAACTCGCTGAGCGTATAAGCCGCTTCGATGAAGTAGAGAGTTGCTACCTGATGTCTGGAGGATATGATTTACAGGTAGTTGTAAAAGGAAAACAACTACGGGCAGTTGCCGCCTTTGTATCTGAGCGCCTAGCTACGATTGATGGTGTGCTTTCCACTTCAACCCATTTTCTATTGAGAGCCTACAAGGAGCAGGGGTTCTTACTGCCGGGGCTTGTAGGAGATTCTGAAAAACCCAAAGTTAGCCCGTGAACACAGCTGAAACTAAGACGTCCTTTGTCGCCGATCATGTTCGCGATATGCCTCGGTCAGGCATTCGCGATTTTTTTGAATTGGTGCAGTCCGCGGACGATGTCATCTCGCTGGGAATCGGTGAGCCTGACTTCGTAACCCCTTGGCATATTCGTGAGGCTGCCATCTATGCGTTGGAAAAAGGTAAGACGAGCTACACGTCCAATTTGGGTCTGCTGAAGCTTAGGAAGTCTGTTTCGAAGTATATAGCGAAGCATTTCGAAGTGGAGTATAGCTCTGATGACGAAATCCTAATCGCGGTTGGAGTGTCAGAGGCGCTTGATATCGCGTTGCGCGCTACGGTGAACCCCGGGGACAAAGTGATGTATCATGAACCCTGCTACGTTTCCTATCATCCTTCGGTATTAATGACGCACGGTATAGGTGTGAGGGTTCCTACTTCTGAGGAAGACAACTTCGCGTTGAACCCGAAGCGCTTGTGGGAAAATTGGGAGCCAGGTGTTAAGGTATTAATGCTTAATTTTCCCACCAACCCGACTGGTGGGACGGTAACTCACGAGCAGTTGCTTGAAATCGCTCGGTTTGCTCAGGAAAAAGATATTTTGGTGATAAGCGATGAGATCTACTCAGAGCTTACCTTTGAGGGTGGGCATACGTCGATCGCGAGTCTTCCGGGAATGCGAGATCGCACGATATTGCTACACGGTTGTTCGAAAGCATTTGCAATGACGGGTTTCCGGATCGGATTTGCATGCGCTTCTCCTGAGCTTACTGAGGCCATGATGAAAGTGCATCAATACAGTATGTTGTGTGCGCCCATCCTGAGTCAGGAAGCTGCGATCGAAGCGTTGGAAAACGGTACGGAAGCCGTTGAGCGTATGAAGGAGCAATATCATCGCCGGCGAGACCTCGTTGTACGGAGGTTAAACGAGGCGGGTCTGAAGTGTCACCTGCCGAAAGGAACATTTTACGCATTTCCGTCGATTAAATCTACTGGCCTGGACTCGAAAGATTTTTCTTATAAGCTATTCGAGAGCAAGCGAGTAGCTGCAGTTCCCGGGAATGCATTTGGGCAAAGTGGAGAAGGATTTATCCGTTGTAGTTACTCGACCAGCTATGAAAATCTAATTCTAGCGACTGACCTGATTGAGTCGTTCGTGCAGGAGCTGTAGGGTCTCCTGATGTTTAAAATTCGAGTATTCGAGTTGCTGCTAACATAGCTGTTTTTTATTTTAAGTTGGTTTATTTCTGGTGAGTTGTTATCAGAAGCCGTTTTTCCAATGGAATTCACGCAAAAAAGTGTCGCCCTAGTAGGTAGACCAAATGTCGGCAAAAGCCGTTTATTTAATGCCCTGACGGGTCGCCGCCTATCGATCGTACACGACCGACCGGGGGTTACTCGAGACGTGGTTTCCTATGAGCTGGATTCTGGCCATACCCTTATGGATACCGGCGGAATCGGCATAAAACCGGAGATGACACCCGCCTTGATTCAAACTGCGGCGGAGCAGCAGGTAGATTTTGCGATCACTGCAGCCGATATGATTCTATTCGTGACCGATGGACTCGATGGGTTGACGCCTCTCGATGAAATGGTTGCGGCGCATCTCCGAGCGAGCGGAAAGCCAGCCTGGGTAGTTGTAAATAAAATCGATGGGCCTGAGCATGACTTTAAGATCCACGAGTTTAGGAAGCTGGGGCTGAAGGGAATCATGTTCACATCCGCTGAGCACCGGCGGGGTATAAACGAGCTTCGGGAGTTTATTGTGGAGACGTTGGGTGAAGCTCCGCGCCATGATTATAGTGATGATTCCCGGATAAAAATTTCCTTTGTCGGTAGGCCGAATGTGGGAAAGTCGTCTCTCTGCAATTCGCTGCTTCAGGAGGAGCGAATGATTGTCAGTGAAATCGCTGGAACCACGCGCGACGCGGTTAGCCAGGATTTGGATTTTGAGTCAAAATCGGGCGATCTGTTGGAATTTAGTTTAATCGATACGGCCGGACTTAGGCGAAAAACAAAGGTGATCGATCCCGTTGAGTATTTCTCGGCAGTACGTGTCGAAGAGACGATCGCGCGCAGCGACGTGGTCTTTTTGGTGTTGGACGCCATGGAAGGTGTCACGAAACAGGATAAATTGATTGCTGGCGAAATTCTCAATAAGGGTAAGGGGATCATCGTGCTGGTGAACAAATGGGACCTGGCTGTTGAAACCTTTGAGCAATATACGTTGCCGGGGTATAAAGATCTTTTTGATTTTAAGAAGAAATTTGCCAAGTCAGTGAGGGAAGAAATTTTCATTCTGCCCGAATCGCCCATTTTATTCGTATCAGCGCTTACCAGCCTGCGCGTTGACGATATTTTGGAGGGGGCTTCCTCCATTTATAAGAAATTGTTTACTCAGGTTCCAACGGGAAGACTGAACCAGGTGATGAAGCGTTACATGGATCAAAGCCCGCCACGGCTGATCAAGAAGATCCGGTTTAAGGTCTACTATGCGGTACAGATTTCTACCCGCCCAATTAAATTTAAGCTATTTTGTAACCAAGCCGGGCGATTGGACGATTCTTATAAACGGTTTTTGCAGGGCAAGCTGTTGGATGAATTCCAATTGCATGGATGTCCGTTGTTGTTCGATTTGGAAGGAAAGAAACCACCGAAAAAGTTTTCTTAGGCGGATTTCGGTGGTAACGTGTGTGTGTCACGAAGGTAGGAAATAATATGTCAGTAGTTTCACCAGTGAGAATGGTCTTTATGGGTTCGGATGAGATAGCGATTCCGACATTGGACTACTTGGCCGGAGCCTCGAATTTGATCACGCTTGAAGCGGTCTACACTCAGCCAGATCGGGCACGTGGCCGTGGAAAGAAAATTCAGCCTAACGCCATTAAGTCTTGGGCACTGGAACGGTCACTCTCTGTCATTCAGCCGGAATCGTTCGGCGCTGAAGAGGTGGAGGCCTTGGAGAAACTTCGGCCAGATATTGTATTGGTGATGGCTTATGGCCATTTGCTTCCGCAGGTGGTTCTGGATATCTCGAAGCTAGGTATCTACAATATACATACCTCCCTGTTACCGGAGCTTCGGGGAGCTTCGCCAATTGAGACCGCCGTTGCCTCTGGTTTTGCAGAGAGCGGTGTGAGCTTGATGCAGCTTGTGATGCGAATGGACGCCGGCCCGATTTGTGGGCAATCGGTTGTTCCGATCTCACCGCTGGAAACCGGTGGAACTTATCGGAAGAAGTTGGCAGATGCGAGTCCGCAACTGCTGAGTGAGTATCTAGTGTCGATGGTAGACGGTTCTATTGAAATTAAGGAGCAGGTCGAAGCTGCATCCACTTATTGCCGCCTGCTCGTTAAGCAGGATGGGCAGTTGGATTTTCGCCGCTCGGCCAAATTGTTGGCTTCGAGAATCAATGGTCTTAACCCCTGGCCTGGATGTTTTGTGAAATTGGATGGGGAAGTGTTAAAGGTCGGATCAGCAACATTTCAGCCGGATGAAAGTGCGGGCGATTCGGGAGCGGTCGTAAGCAGTGACTCGGATGGAGTAGCCGTTGCCACAGGCGATGGTATCTTAAGATTACTTACTTTGCAAAAGCCGGGTGGAAAGCTGTTGGAGGTCTCAGACTTTTTGCGTGGCTATCCGATCGAGGTAGGATCGCGTTTTGAGAATCAGGAAATGCATCCTTTGATTTCAAAGAAACCTGTTTCCCATAAAAGAGTCTTTCAACTTTATCAGAAACCATAGTATGTCTTTAGTGTTCTGACGTTTTTGGGTATTTCTATTTATGAAGCTACATCGTATCGGCCTTTTTATTATTTTTATTACTACTTCCAGTATGGGTGTTTGGGGGCAGACTTATTCTCAGCCTACTCGGATGCCAGGCGGAACTGGACCGCAAAGAGCGAGTCTGAGTCAGGATGTAGCCTTACTAAAGGAGCAGCTTGGAGAAATGCGTTTTGAGGTTGAGCGGTTGTTACGCGAGAACGAGGCGCTCACGCTGCGAATGAATAAAATTGAAGCCCAGAGCTCATCGGCGGTGAGTGATGTGGTATTTCGGCAGGAACTTTCATCGCTTCGAGCTGAGTTTAATAGGCTCAGTAAGTCTCAACGGGAAGAATTGGCGGCGCAGATCACTCAGCAAATTCGGGCGTTAGCCAAAGAGATAGAAAAGCAACCTGTCTCGACGAGTGCGAGTTCAGCGCCCAGTTCACGGATCGTTACAAGTTTTGACGATACCGTGTATCCTAAATCTGGAATTTTCTACGTGGTAAAGTCCGGTGATACGCTTTCCAAGATTGCGACGAGTGTTGGTTCGCGGATCTCCTACATTATCCATGCGAATAAGATCCCGGATCCCGATCGTCTCCAGGTCGGTCGCGAGCTTTTTATTCCAATCGACAATCCCAACTAATATTTAATGGCGAAGCGTAAAACAGGACTAGGTAGAGGGCTCGGTAGCCTTATCTCAGGCGGTGTATCTAAATCTGGACCAGCCAAAAAGGCTGCTAAGAAAGTTGCTGCAAAAAAGGCAAAAGCGAGTAAACCGGTAGCGGAAGCCTCTGCCGAACCTTCAGGTAACGGTTTTCTAGAGCTTCCGATTGCTTCGATTGAGCCAAATCCTTACCAGCCAAGGCGAGATTTCGTTGAAGAGCATTTAAGGGAATTGGCAGAGAGTATTCGTTCAGAAGGGCTGCTTCAGCCGATTGTTGTTCGAAAAGTCGGAGAGAATTATCAGCTAATCGCTGGTGAAAGGCGTTGGCGTGCGTGCCAGCAACTCAAGCTCAAGACGATTCCGGTTAGAGTAGTCGAAGCGAGTGATGCGTCCTCTGCGACATTGAGTCTGATCGAAAATTTACAACGCGAAGGATTGAACCCGATTGAAGAAGCTCTGGGTTTCGCTAGTTTGTTGCGTGATTTTGATCTTACCCAGGAGCAGGTCGGTGAGCGGGTTGGGAAGGGTAGAGCAACCATTGCCAATGCTCTGAGACTCCTCCATCTAGAAACAGATATTCAAGGCTTCCTGAGGAAAGGGCACTTGTCCACTGGCCATGCGAAAGTGTTACTGGGGGTCGAAGATCCTGCTCAGAGAAATATACTTGCCCGTCGTGTGGTTGAGGAAGGATCCAGTGTTCGCGAAACGGAGCGTTTGGCCCGACTCTTGAAGGATTCGAGAGGGCAAGCGGTTAATAAGACTACTGTATCAAGGCCGGCGGGCGAGCAGGCAGCGATTAAAGAGCTGGAAGATAAGATATCTAAACGTTTCAAAACACGTGCATCTATCAAACACGCCCCCAAGAAAGGTCGTATTGTGGTCGAGTATTTTGGGAATGATGATCTAGCTCGTATCCTCGAAGAGATGGGCGTAGAATCCTAGGGCAGGATTTGACTTGCACTGTGGATACTCGGTGAGCAATTTAGCACGTTTTTTCTTAAGAGCGCTTTCATGAATATTATAATAGCCATTTTCAGCTTCATATTGATCCTTCTTTGTCTTTTCACAGTTCTCGTTGTGATGGTTCAAAAACCCAAGGGAGATGGTGGAATGGGCGCCGCGCTTGGAGGTGGTTCGATGGAGGCCGCTCTGGGGGCTGAAACGAGTTCCCTCCTTACGCGGATAACAATCTACGTGGTAATTGGATTTTTCGTTCTCACGTTTGTGCTCTACCTCGGTAACATCTCGGTCAATAAGGGGGTAGTTGAGGAAAATAATGAGACTCTGTTGAGCGAAATCGTAGAAGAGACTGCTGCAGAAGCAGAAGCAAATGCCAGTGCAGCAGACAGTGCGCTTCAGCAGGTTCTTGAGCTGAATCAGGAAGCTGCGACTGACGTAGAAGCATCAACTGAAGAGGTCGTCGATCAGGCAGAAGCTACTGCTGAAAAAGTTGGAGCAGAGTCAGAGAAAGCTGTGAACCCCTAATTAGGGAATCCTGCAACATGGGCAAGATTGTGGGGTCCTATGGCTTCATGACTTCTGTTAGGCGTCTATCCCTCTGTATTATTCTGCTTAGTGTCGTTGCTTCGGGCATCGGTTTTGGGCAAGGGTCCTTACGACGTCCCAAGGTTGAGTTACTTCGAGAAATAGATCTGGAGGAAGGGAAGCTCAGGTTAAACGCTTTCCGGCAAATGTGGCTGGAGGGGGATTTCAGTCTGAAGTATTCGCTGCAGTACATTCCGCGCAGGGGCAAGCGACAAGAGATAGGTGGAACACTATGGAGTACAAATTCTCCGAATGGTCCCATTTCATTGATACAAATTCATACCGAACCAGAGACTCAGCTATTTCTGAAGAATGGACCATTCGCTTCGGTCTCAGAGAGAGAGGTCTCTCATGACAAATGGGAGGAAGTCAAAACCGAGCAATGGTTTGAGCCGGTTGATGAATCGGTAACGATCACGCCATTCGATTTGATGATGCCCTTTGTGTATTGGAACGAATGGAGTTATGAAGGCGTTACAAAGGTAAGAGGGCGAGTGGCACACGCGTTTTTGATGGTTGCCCCGGATGACCTCGCCTCAAATCCGCTGGGCCTTTACGGTGTCGTAGTTTTCCTGGATGAAAGCTTTAATGCCATGCTGAAGGCAGATTATGTGACTAAGGATGAAGTGATCCTTAAATCCTTTCGGTTATTGGACCTTAAGAAAGTGGATGGTGTCTGGTTGCCGAAGACCGTTGATTTTTTGAATGAAGAGACGAGGAATAAAACCCGACTGATCGTGAGAGAGGCTGCGATGAATAGAGACTTTAGTGACCTTCCTTTTAGTAAGGGAGTTATGTTAGGCGATGTACCCGAAATTCCACTATCAGAGTACCAGCCTGTTCGCTGACTCAATTTGTAGAAATAAGCGTTAATTGAAGTTGGCTAAGTAAAACTCGTGATGGATTTGATTAAGCCTAGTGTATTCTCTCATACCTGAGCGATGTATTTGAAATTTGGTTGCACCAGTCGTAGATTCGATAAATAAAAGCGAAATCCTATCTTGAAAAAGATAACATAGTCAGAATACTAATCGAGAATCGCGCTCCTTAATCTCAAAATAGATTTATCTGTTGCGCAAAACACCCACCATTAAAAAAGAAAAGGCACAAAGAACCATGGCAGTTAAAAAGACATCCGCAACGGCGCCATTGACCTTCGATATAGGAGGTAAGCTATTAGATAAAATAGAAACCCTGCAAAAACGGTCAGGCGCATCTTCCAAGAGCGAAGTTATTCGTTTCGCTCTTGCTGAGTTTGATTTTAGTACGGTTCAAATCGAAGCTAAGTCTAGCAAGCAAATTTCAGTTCGTTTATCTAACAAAGCAAAGAACGAACTCATTCGCGCTTCTAAGAAGTTAAAAGTAAGCGTTGGAGAATTGCTTCGTTTGAGCGTTGAGTCGCTTCCTAAGAAGATAGCTGCAGGTTCTCTTGCACCCGCGAAACCGGCTCCTAAAAAAGCCGTCAAGAAGGCCGCTCCTAAAAAGGCTGCGAAGAAAGCCGTCAAGAAAGCCGTCAAGAAAGCCGCTCCTAAAAAGGCTGCGAAGAAAGCCGTCAAGAAAGCCGTCAAGAAAGCCG
>ERZ887942.1814-NODE-1814-length-14062-cov-50.382166_pt1 | contig 14062 bp, 6 predicted proteins | sample MGYA00521099_ERZ887942 | MGnify/ENA primary metagenome ERZ887942 (study PRJEB32303, sample SAMEA104408605) | aquatic metagenome | biome: Brackish water; feature: Pelagic; material: water | place: Baltic Sea | collected 2014-06-07T06:48:00 | depth 16,251 m ... | reverse complement strand
CATTTCATCAATGATATCCAGGGGGAAACGGGTATCCGGACACGCTGCTAGGCAAACGAATGGGGCTTTGCCCCGCAAACAAAAACAGACAAGCTATTTGCTGGTGGCCATTACAGTTGTTGTGGGTAAAGACAAGTCCTTAGCCGGGGGATCAATCCAGTGGGCCGATCACTTCGCCGCCGTGCATGGTGGCCAGGGCTTCCAGCACTTTGGGGTCGATGTTTTCAGAAACAAAGCGCACTGAACCGTCGGCCAGCAGAACCTGAAAACCGCCAGTGTGAGGGCTGCCGATTCCGTCAGGGCCGTTCACATAGGGTTGCTGGCTGAAACTCTTGATGCTCAGCTTGCCACCTTGCAGATACGAAGTGTTGGGTGACGATGAATCGGTAATCGCCAGCGTGTTGGACGTTCCATCGGTGATGTCGCGGAAAGACGTTTCGCGGTCGTAGCCGAAAATTCCAGCACGATTATCAGACTTCGGCAGCGATGCCGCGTCAGGACCAATGCCTCCAATCGCTACATAGTCCATTGACCCCGGCATATCGCTGTCACGACGTTGGCTGGGATTCTGGAACGCAGGAATGGACAACTGGCTTAACGGTTTGTTGGTCGTTGAATTCCACGCACTTTTTTGGTCCAGATTATTGTAGATTGCCGCCTGTTCGATGTACGGCAGCAGCATCGTGACCCAGCTGAGTCGTTGTTCTGGTTCCAGCTCCGGGTTTTCAACCGTGCCTCTCGGAAAATGGCGATGGACTTCGTGGTAGTTATGCATCGCCAGTCCCAGTTGTTTCAGATTGTTTTGGGACTGAGTTCTGCGAGCCGCTTCGCGTGCCTGCTGCACGGCGGGCAATAGCAACGCCACCAGAATTGGTACGACAGCGACAGAACCAACGTTGCCCACAGGCAGGCCGGGCACCGATTGTCGAGCCATGCTTTTCACGCCTTCATCAGTCACCGTGCTGACAGTTACGTTTGGAAACAGCGGTTGAATCAGTTCTTCGGCGGAAGGCAGATCGGCAATTCCGAACGGCATTTGAATGTCTTCGTTGCCTCGTGAAATTTCCGGAAGGACGTTTGTTTCAAACAGACCCAAAGCCATGGGAGCCCACGTCATCATTGTTTGGTAACCGGGGCGAGGATCGGATACTGCAATGGATGTGAACTGTTGCGGCAGTTCAGCCAGAGCAGCTTTCACTTCCTCCGTGGCTTCCCACTGCTTCAGTTTGCCGTCCAGTCGCGATGCAAAGGCTTGAGCCTGTCCGGGCATAATGCAGCCCACAATCCACTTGTCGGTCACCATAATGGTGGGAACAACCGGAACGCCGCCCTTGATCTGGAACGAGAAATATGTGTGACCGTTCTTTTCCGTTTCTCGCACCGTGACGTCTTCAAAGTCACGTTCCTGCGAAGCCATTTCGATCAGCCGACGAATGGTGGATTCCACCATAACTCGATGATCAACGCTGGCGACAACAACTGGTCCAATGCCGATTGGCAGTGGCATTCCAGCCGGGTCGTTATAGACGCAAAACAAGTCGCCGAGTCCTGCGCTGAAAATGTCGCGAGGGTGGCCGCCGATGGCCTTCTTGAATTCCTCGAAGCCTTTATCAAACTGAGCTCGTTCACGTTCACCGGCAAGATCAACGCCGGCTTGCGCTGTTTCCAGAATATCATCAATCGCATTCTTTACGTTGAAAGATGCGGCGAAGAAGTTGTCGGTGGTGGGTGGCATGGGGGGAAGTTCGTCAAACGAGATATTCCGCTGATCCAGCAGTTTCAGCAGTCGTTTGCGGGGGCCCGGAGCGATGATTGACGCATTTGTCCACGTGGCCACTCCCTTGTAGCCGGAATTCATCGTGAAGGCTTCCAGTTGAGCGATTCCCAGCAGATCACAGAACTCTCGAATGGTCATTGTTCTATTTGGAGGTGGTTCCGGAAACGGCATTTCGCCAAACTGATCCAGCAACGACTTGGTATCGATCCACATCAGACTATCGACGTCAAATTCGTCAGACGTGCGAAGCTTCGTCCATAGCGGATGACTGGTAACGTTGCCTTCCGAACCCGTTGCTGACGCCATCACTCGATCGACTGCCTGAATTCCACCGGCGAAAACCAAGTGAGGGCCATCCGCCCACCACGCGAACTGTATTCCGGGAGGACCAGGTTCCACAATGCTGACGCTGCGACCTTCAATGGTGAGGTGCTCAATTTGTTCTGCAAGACGCGGTTCTGCCTGCATGGCGAATGACACCAACATATCCTGCATTTCTGCCGCGTTGTGCATAACCAATACTCCATAGGGAGCAAAGGTTTGGCCATCCGGAGAAATGGCGGCTCCAAAGGACATGCCATTGGCCATCACGTCTTCCAGAGACTTGCGGACCATGGGAGCCAGTTCGCTTGATCCCGAAGAAGCCGTGATAAACGTTTCGGCAAGGTCGAAAATGCGAGCTCGCATGCCGGTGTCTTCCAGCGACTTCCACATGGCCGTTTGAGTCAGGCCGGATTTGTGTCTGGCCGATCCGTCTGCCTGCACAAGGACAATCGAATGTTTTGGCAGAAACGTTTCAGGAGCGATTGATTCGGGCTGGGGAGTCGCCGCGGTGCTGAAATACGACACGCCAAACACGATCGTTGCTAATCCAAGTACCGATATAGCCCGTCTCATAGTCATCCCTTCAATCGATGGTTTGTTGATGCAGCAGCACAGCGAACCGATGAACAGTTTTCTGTTGACGCACAAACAACGTGAGAATTTCAAACAGAAGGCATCCGGTTTCTGGTTATGCAGGTGCCCGTTTCTAGCAGAATGGTCGCATCCCCAGCGGAATCGTGCAAGTGTTCGAATGTGCACGATCGTTGCCTGGTGTGGTCACGGATTGTGGCCGATCGAAGATTGATGAAAACGGCTGGCCGTGGTTGGGCTGAGCTTGCGAAGGAAACAACAGGTTTCGCTCGTACCCGTGCCCCAACCTGGCCACCCATCGCGAGATTCTTCCAGAAATTCGCAGTCTTGGGGGCACGGCATGTGCAAAGGCCACATGTCGCCGCTCTGCGGCTTACTTTCGTCTTGCGGCAGTCAACCTCGGGTTAAAACCCGAGGCTATCACATGCCGTCGCTCCGCGACTGTTCATAAATTTGTGGGTGGCCTTAGTTGGACTGAGCCTGCGAAGGGAACCACGGGGTTGCTTGTACCGGTGGTCCAAACGTGGCCGAATGTTGTCCAAATTTCCACAATGTTGGCGAATGTCGGCTTCCTGTGATACCTTTAACAGTCATAGATTTCTGTTCACCTGCCCCAACTATCCCACCTGGAATTTTTGCATCATGCGAATGCTGACAGCGGCATTGATTGTGACGATCGTTTCATTTGCTGGTTCGATTGATCGCACTGACGCTCAGGAAACCCCTGGCAAAGAAAACGCTGGTCAGGAAGTCGACTTCAACCGCGACGTCCGCCCGATCCTTTCTGACGCGTGTTTTACCTGCCACGGCCCGGATTCCGGACATCGCGAAGCTGATCTCAGGCTTGATCAGCAGGATGGCCTGTTTCGGTCACTGGATGGCACCACGGTGGTTGACCCCGCGTCGCCGCAGAACAGCGAACTGCTCAAACGCATTATGTCGCACGATGCAGATGTTATCATGCCTCCGCCAGGCAGCGTCCGCAAGCTTACGGATGTTGAGAAGGCGACCATCGAACGCTGGATTCAACAGGGAGCGAAATGGAAGGGGCATTGGGCCTACATTATTGCGGAAAAGCCAACGGTGCCGCAGTCGGAATCTGATGCCGCAGCAAACGTGATTGATCGCTTTGTCAGCAAGGGGCTTTCTACTCGGCAGCTGGCTCCACTTGGATCGGCTGATCCGGCGACTCTTGTACGCAGGCTGTGTTTCGATCTGACGGGGCTTCCGCCAACGCCGCAGCAGGTCGCCAGCTTCACTGCCGCTCCAACGCAGGAAAACTGGCAACTGCTCATCGAAGAACTTCTGGCATCGCAACGCTATGCCGAACGCATGACGGCCTTTTGGCTGGACCTTGTTCGCTATGCCGACACAAATGGGATTCATGGAGACAACCATCGCGAGGTCTGGATGTATCGCGACTGGGTGATCGACGCATTTCATCGGAATATGCCGTTTGACCAGTTCACGGTGGAGCAACTTGCCGGCGACCTGCTTCCGGATGCCACCGATTCGCAGAAGATCGCTTCCGGTTACAACCGTCTGTTGATGACAACTCGAGAAGGTGGAGCTCAGGCGAAAGAGTATCTGGCGAAGTATTCTGCCGATCGAGTTCGCAATGCGTCCACTGTGTGGCTGGGAGCATCTATGGGATGTTGCGAATGCCACGACCATAAGTTTGATCCGTATTCGATTCAGGACTTTTATCAGTTTGCCGCGTTTTTTGCAGACATTCAGGACGTTCCCGTGGGCGTTCAGCCATCCGTCAAAATGCCGAGCCCCGAACAAAAGCAGCAGCTGTCGGAACTTGACGGCAAGCTGGCTGAGCTGCAAAAACGTCTGGACACGCAGACGCCGGAACTTGACGCCGCATTGGAAACATGGGCCAGCGAACTTCACGAACGTTCGCAGAAGATGCAAGGTGCATGGCACGTTCCCAAGGTGGTTGATATGAAGTCCAGCGGCAGCCAGACAATGAAACTGCAGAAAAACGGGGCCGTTATCACCAGTGGAGACAATCCGAAGCATGACACCTATCGACTTTCTATTGCGCCACCGGCTGGCCCCGTAACGGCCATTCGTCTGGAAACGTTGGCCAACAACAAGTTTGCTCGCAAGTCGCTTTCACGGCCTCCAGGCAACGGCAACTTTGTGTTGTCGCAGGTGAATGTTTTTCATGTCGTTGATGCAGACAAGACTCAGCACGCCGTTGCCATTAAAGACGCTGTTGCTTCTTACGAACAGCCTTCCTGGCCGGTCGCCAATGCTCTGGACGGAAAGCCAGACACCGGTTGGGCGGTTGATGGGCACAACGATCCGCTGAAGCAGCCGGTGGCCGCGTTTCGCTTTGTGGAGGCGGTGAATCTGGCGGAAGGTGATCGGCTGATTGTTGAGCTGCAGCAAACGTCGGTTGATTTTCACAACATCGGCCAGTTTCGGCTGGCCACAACACAGTTGGATTCGCCCGAACTTAACGACACTAGTCTGGGCGTTCCCGCTGAACTTCTGGCGTCGATTTCCGCGTGGCCGAACCTGCCCGATGGTGATCGCGAAAAGCTGGCCGCTCATTTTCGAACTGTCACGCCTGCTTTGGAAGATGTTCGCCAGCAGCACGCCAGCACCACCAAGGCCAGAGCGAAACTGGATGGACAGATTCCTGAAACTCTAATCACGCGAACTCAGCCGCCGCGGGAAATTCGCGTATTGGCTCGAGGCGATTGGATGGACGATTCCGGTACGTTGGTGGAGCCCGCTGTGCCGCATTTTATGACGCAGCTGGCAACCAAGCAGCGAGCTTCTCGGCTGGAACTTGCCAACTGGCTGGTGGCCGATACAAACCCAGTGGTGGCTCGAGTTTTCGTGAACCGGTTGTGGCAGATGATGTTTGGCAGAGGAATTGTGAAGTCCGCAGACGATTTCGGATCGCAGGGCAGCTGGCCAACTCACCCGGAACTGCTGGATTGGCTGTCCGTCGAATTTCGCGAGAGCGGTTGGAACGTACAGCACATCATCAAGCTGATTGCGTCGTCAGACACCTATCGCCGATCATCCGTGGCAACGCCTGAACTTATGGAAGCCGATCCGTTTAATAACTGGCTGGCCCGTCAATCTCGCTTCCGCCTTGATGCGGAATTTATTCGAGACAACGCTTTGGCTGTGTCCGGGTTGTTGGTTGAAAAGGTGGGAGGAAAAAGCGTGAAGCCCTATCAACCGGCAGGCTATTGGGATCACCTGAATTTCCCTAAGCGAACGTGGCAGGCGGATAGCGGTGACGATCAATATCGTCGAGGACTTTACACGTACTGGTGCCGAACGTTTTTGCATCCAGCGATGCGAAGTTTTGATGCACCCAGTCGAGAAGAATGTGCGGTCGATCGGCCTCGCAGCAACAACAGCCTGCAGGCTCTGGTGTTGTTAAACGACCCCAGTTTTGTTGAAGCGGCTCGCAACCTGGCAACTCTGGCGCTGCAATCAGGCGGCGAAACAGCGGATCAGCGAATTGAGTTTCTGTATCAGCGATGCCTGTCCAGAGCTCCTCGCGAAAACGAAGTTGCCGTGCTTAAGCAATTGCTGGCGGACCAGGCAAAACAGTTTCAGGCTGCTCCTGAACAGATGGATCAGTTTCTTAGCGTAGGGCAGTCTGTTCCGACGTCGGAATTCGACAAGACAGATGTTGCAGCGTGGACGGCCGTATCGCGAGTCATCCTGAATCTGCATGAAGTGATTACTCGAAGTTAGCCTGCGGCTTTCCAGGCTATTGATTTTGCCTGGCAGTCCAATTCGCCCGCATTCAGGCTCCACCCCGCTTTTATTGTTCAAGACAGAGTTCACCATGAATCGAACGGACATGCAAAACCAGTTGAATCAACTGATTGCCGCATCCAGACGCCGCACGTTTTTGCGGCAGTCGTCAGCCGGTATTGGTGTGGGAGTGCTGGCCGCTTTGTTCGGTAACCAGTCCGACGCTGCAGCCAGTGGCGCGAACGCCGGTGGAACTGCAGACGCTGATCGCTGGCAGGGAATTGTGCAGCCGTTGCATTTTCCGGTGAAGGCCAAGCGAGTTATTCATTTGTGCATGGCGGGTGGCCCTTCACATCTGGAAACTCTGGACTACAAGCCCAAGCTGGCAGAAATGGACGGCAAGCCGATTCCGGAGTCCTTCACAAAAGGCAAGCCGATCGCTCAGCTGCAGAATGCGAAAGAGCTGAAGTGTCTGGGGCCGCAGCATCCGTTCGAAAAGTATGGGCAGTCCGGCCAGCAGATCTGTTCGCTGTTCCCCAATATCGGCAGCATCGCAGACGACATCTGCATCGTGAACTCTCTGCAGACGCAGGCGATCAATCACGATCCGGCTCACACATTCATGAACACCGGCAGCAGTATTCCCGGTCGTCCGTCGATGGGTTCGTGGATCAACTATGGGCTGGGTTGCGAAACCGACGATCTGCCTGGTTACGTGGTGCTGACGTCGCTGGGGCGGTTCGGGCAGGCTCAACCGATTGCGGCTCGCCAGTGGCACAGCGGCTTTCTGCCGAGCCGTTTTCAGGGCGTGGAATTTCGCTCGACGGGAGACGCAGTACTGTATGTGAAGAATCCGGCAGGTATTAATCGAAGTCAGCAGAAGCAGGTGGTCGATTCCATTAATCAGCTTAATCGCCTGGAGGCAGATTTAACGCTGGACCCGGAAATCGCAACTCGCATTGGAGCGTACGAAACTGCATTCCGGATGCAAAACAGCGTGCCGGAATTGATGGACATGAGCCAGGAACCTCAGCACGTGCTGGACATGTACGGCACCAAGGGAGCGGATGGTTCGTTTTCCGCCAACTGCCTGTTGGCTCGCCGATTGGTAGAACGAGGCGTGCGGTTTGTGCAGCTGTATCATCGAGCGTGGGACCATCATGGTGGAGTCAAAAAAGCAATGGAAGGCACCGCCGGCGAAGTCGACCAGGGAGCGGCCGCGTTGATTAAGGATTTGAAACAACGCGATATGTTAAAGGATACTCTGGTCATCTGGGGCGGCGAATTCGGACGAACTCCCATGGCTCAGGGCAGCGGCCGCGATCATCACATTCGCGGCTTCAGTTGCTGGATGGCGGGGGGTGGAATTAAGGGCGGAATTACTCACGGAGCCACCGACGAACTGGGTTACGAAGCCGTTGAAGACATTTTCCACGTTCACGACTTCCACGCGACACTGCTGCACCTGATGGGCGTCGATCACACAAAGCTGACGTTTAAATTTCAGGGGCGCAACTATCGACTGACAGACGTCGCCGGCCATGTAGTCGACAAGATCCTGGCTTAACAGCAACTGGACTGGAAACGTTTGGGGAACAGGAAGCGGCTGCTAACCAAAGAGCCCCGACCCTTTGGTTCCTCTGTCCCCTTTGTTTCTTCTGCGTCCCCTTTGTTTCTTCCATTTGTTTCTTTCTTCGTAGTTGCTTTTCGCTTTCTGGGATGTCTCGCATGTCTCCATGCAACTGAGCCGTATTGCCACTTCTTGGGGTAAGTGATTCACCAGAATCTCGGGAATCAAGGGAAAATCGAGCTGAATTGGCGCGGTCCTCATGCCAGTCGATAATCTATGGAAAAATGACCGCCCCGATATGCATGAAACCTCGCTCAGCCTCCTCGAACGACTCCGCCACTCACCAGAAGATGAGAGTTGGAATCGCTTAGCGGATCTTTACACGCCTTTGATTCGAGCCTGGTTGCGAAGATACGACGTTCAAGACAGCGACGCGAACGACCTGGTTCAAGAAGTTTTGCTGGCCGTATCCAAGGATCTTAGTCGGTTCGAGCATCGAGGTCAGCCAGGTGCCTTTCGCGGATGGCTAAAGGCGATTCTGATCAATCGGTTGCGGAAATTCTGGCGAGCACGGGACCGTCGTCCACAGGCGCGGGGCGACTCGGATATCGATGCCAGGTTGGCACAGTTGGACGACCCCGCCAGCGAGATGAGTCGAATTTGGGACCGGGAGCACGACCAATACGTGCTCCGACAGCTGATGGCCCTCGCCGAACCTCACTTCGAGCCGAAGACCTGGAAGGCGTTCTGTCGCGTGGCGTTGGAGGGGGCTAGACCAGACGCTGTCGCCGAGGAAATGGAAATTTCCCGAAATGCCGTGATTGTCGCTAAGTGTAGAGTTCTGAGCAGGTTACGCCAGGAATCCGAGGGGCTGATCGAGTCTTCATCGGGTTTTTTCGCCAAGAGCTGAAATCCTCGGCGGCGAACGGGTCTTGGTAGTTAGCAACGCGCCAGACGGTTTTTGACCTCCGATGATGAGACGGCCATGAGAATATCGGCGTGTTCATCACCACTTTTTGACCGAGTTTTTCTATGCCCGAAATTACAGCCCACCCGTGCCGGGACCAATTGAGCGCCTACAATCTTGGGCAACTTCCGCCGGACGAAGCGGTAGCAGTCGAGCGTCATATCAGCGAGTGTGAGCCTTGCTGCGACACCATTATCAGTCTGTCGTCAGACGACACGTTCGTCGGCCTTTTGAAAGAGGCCAGGCAATTGCCGACTGATCAGACGGTCGATCGTAGTGTGGCTACCGAGTCTGCGTCCTGTCAGGACGTTCCTGTCCAGTTGGCTGAGCATTCCCGCTACGAGATTCTTGGCCTGATCGGCAAAGGTGGTATGGGAGACGTGTATCAAGCCCGTCACCGAAAGATGGAACGCACGGTGGCACTGAAGGTCATCAATCGCGGACTGATACGCAAAGCTGAAGCTATCGATCGTTTCCACCGTGAAGTGAAGGCTGCAGCACAACTTTCTCATTCGAACATCGTGACCGCATACGATGCCGATCATGCCGGCGACTTTCACTTCATGGTGATGGAGTTTGTTGACGGAGTTGATTTGTCTCAAACGGTCAAAGTACGAGGTGCATTGCCGATCGCCGAAGCTTCCGATTATGTCCGGCAGGCAGCGATCGGACTTCAGCACGCACACGAGCGCGGAATGGTTCACCGCGACATAAAGCCGCACAACCTGATGGTTACCGCAGATGGCACCGTCAAGATCCTTGATTTCGGCCTGGCGTCACTCGCACCCGAAGCAAGCGAAGCCAACGACTCAGACCCAGCCCGATCTGACTTAACAGCAGCCGGCGCCATCATGGGGACACCTGACTTTATTTCGCCCGAGCAGGCAAAAGATGCCCGCCAGGTCGACATTCGTAGCGACATCTACAGCCTCGGGGCAACCTTCTACTACCTACTCTCGGGTCGAGTGCCATTCGATGATGGCAGTGTGATGCACAAGCTCAAGAGTCATGCCCAGATCGAGCCGGAGTCGCTGGCAACGCTGCGTGACGACATGCCAGAGGAACTGTTGGCCATCGTGACCCGAATGATGGCCAAGAATCCGGACGAGCGTTATCTCACACCGAGTGAAGTCGCGAATGCCCTCGAGGAGTTCTTGCGAACATGGCAACCGGTCGCGGACGTGCAGCAGGAACTGGTGCCGTCCGATAGTGGAAGCAGCGCCAATAATGGTGGACAACATGCCGCAGCAGGCGACATGAGTCCAAATTGGCTCGCCTTGATTGCAAAATTGCTCTTCTACTTATCGTTGGTTCCTGTCGCATTTTTCTGCCTCGACTTGTTTGTCTTCTCTGGCGACACCAGCGTCGCCGATTCAGATCTCACCTTGTATTACTTGGTTGCATCCGTCGTGCTTTCCTCGATTGCGGGTGTTCTGACTGGTGTGCAGCAATTCCAAACCAGTAATCGGGACGACCAGCGTAACTTCAAGATGACGATCGGTCAGACAGTGATCATCGCAACGATTCTCATCGGCAGCGCCGTATCCTACTTCGCGCAGACGAACACAGGGGTGGTGCACCTGGAGGTGTCGCCACCAGAAGATAAAATGACGCTGGGGACTCACCCCTTGACAATTGTGGATACGTCCGGCGAAAAGCCGCTAGGCGGGACAGCGAGTACCCATCAGGACGACGCCTCTGGAATCACAACCCATTCCTTCAAGAGTGCCAACGGTAGATACAACATCACGCTGGTCGACAAAGTTCTGACAGTCAACGGCGAAAGGTACACGCTTGAAAATCCGACCGACGCGATCCGCATCGTGGACGACCGAGTTGAAATCACGCAAGTTACGGCGCTACTCGACCGGAGCGTTGCCAAGGGTGCGGACTCTAACAAGGCCGGTCAGCAACGGTCAGACAATCAGCTCGAGATGCCGTTGTGCTGGTGCCCTGCTGGAGAATTCAAGATGGGCAGAGAGCAGCAACCAGTGACACTGACCCGGGGCTTCTGGATGGGAAAATACGAAGTGACGCAGGCACAGTATGAAGCGTTGATCGGCGACAATCCGAGCGAGAACAAAGGCGAATCCCTGCCGGTTGAGAAGGTGGCATGGAACGAGGCCAAGAAGTTCTGCCAAAAGTTCACGGAACTTGAACGCAAAGCGGGTCGCTTGCCCAAGGGTTGGGAATATCGACTACCGACCGAGGCTCAGTGGGAGTATGCGTGCCGGGCAGGCACGACCCTGGTCTGGGACGATGACAAAGACTTGGTGTACCCTTCCACGTTTGGAAACGATCTCATCGAGCTTGGAGACTACGCTTGGTACAGCGAAAACTCCGACGGCACGCCGCACGCAGTGGGCCAGAAGAAGCCGAACGCGTGGGGACTGTGCGATATGTACGGGAACGTGCGCGAGTGGGTCCGGGATGCCTGGCAAAGCAAACTCTCTGGAGGAAAGGATCCAGAGGTAGATGTGTGGTCTCCCGTTCACACGTGTCGCGGAGGTGATTGGCTCAGCCCCGCGGAACCTTGTGGCTCGCCGTTCAACCGGGGTATTGAAGTGGCCGGCCGCGAGGCACACATGATGGGCTTTCGCGTGGCACTCGTTCCGGTGGTTGAGTCCGACGACGGTGTAGCCGCGGAGGGTGACCTCAAGCTATTGCAGGGCAACTGGGTATCTGTCTCGGTCACAGAAGGCGGAAAACAGCTTGCCACCCAAAACGGCTTCAGCGGCCTCTTGCTCCAGATCAAGGGCGACACGTTTGTCATTGCGGAAAGGAAGCCTGACGGCGAGAAGACCGAGGTTGACACCGGTCGGATCGAGATTAACAGCACGGTGACTCCCAAGACGATTGACTTCATTGGCCGCGCCGAACGACGTCTTGGTATCTACGAGCTAAATCACGGTGTGCTGCGAGTCTGCCTGGTCGAGCACGGCGGGATTGAAAGTCCTCGTGGTGGACGGATCCCCGACGGGAATTCCATCAAACGTCCCGGGACGTTCGAATCCCCAACCGGCAGCAACATGATGTTGATGGAGTTCCAGAGCGCGAAATCAGACGAGAGTCTCACCCGTCAGTCCGTGGAGCCGTCATTTTCCTACGACCTTTCCCAGGTTCCCAACGACATATGGGAGATCTACGGCTATCGACCTCGCCAGTTCAGGAAGGATGGGCGGTTTAAACGGATTCTGGAATCACTTGATCAGAGTGCCCCGAATAAGTTCCTAATGGATCAGAATCTCGAACAGGTTCTGAATCTGCAATGGGAAAACGACGATCGTACCTACAGCCAGCCGCTCGTCGTGCTGACTGTCATCGATGGCACAGCCATGGAATTTGCATCCAGGCATCTTGGCGTCAGGATCGATGGTGCGAACTCAGAAATGACGCAGTCGAAATACTTTCCAATCGAACAGGGCAAGTTCTTTCCGATGCCGGCAGAGCAATTTGTCCGGTTCGTGGATGACAAGACACTGATTCTTTCCTCCAGAGAGTTTCTGGATGCCCATCAGATCGCACTGAAGAAGCAACCCAATACGAAACTCCTGAAGATCGCGGCCTCGATGCCGGATGCCCTGCTCTGGGTGATTAGCAACACATCCGATAAGGACTATGTCGAACAGGTCAAGTTTCGCTACAGCCAATCTCCGCTGGCAGCCGTTCTGATGACTCAGCTTCCGATCTGGGAAGACACGAACTACCTGACTCTTTCGCTGGCAGTGGGAGAAGATCCCAACCTTCAACTCGCTGCCCATGCTCCAGCTGCGGAGCTGCAATACGAGATCACACAGACCGTGCGAACTCTGCCTGTCACGCTGGCCAACTTGCTTCGTCCCTTCGGTGATGGCAGCGGACCTACGGATGCAAAAACGATCGACGCACTGATCAGTGCTCTGGGAGAGGCGCAGGTCACGGAGCCCTCGGGTACCGAAAGCCGGCTGACAATTCCTCTCAAAGCGGCCGAACCGCATCTGCTCAGATTGCTGAATTCCTGGTTTGTCGATTTGGAACAAGCTAAGTCGGCAGCGTACAAAGCGGCGTCGGTCAACAACCTCAGGCAGATCGGCCTGGCCTTTCAATTCTTCGAGCAGGAACATGGCTACCTGCCGTCGGTCACGACGAAGCTCCCAGGAGCGAAGCATCCCGTGTCCTGGCGAGTGGCGATTCTGAAATACCTCGATGAAAAACTCTACAACCAGTACAACTTGAGTGAGCCGTGGGACAGCGAAACCAACAAAAAGCTGTTGGAGGAACTGCCGATTTTTTATCGTCACCCCGGACAGGAAAAGGGAATTTCCAATACCTGCTACATCACATTGGTGGGAGATAACACTGCGACCGGCGACGGAAAAGCGCCGGTTAACCTGTTTGAAGACATTTCAGATGGACCCCAGCAGACGATCTTGGTCACAGAAGGCTTCACCCACATTCCCTGGACAAAACCTGAAGACCAGAAGTTCGAAGACGAACCAACTCTTCCACCGGTCCATCCCCACCCCGATGGCTGGAACGTGATCTTCGCCGACGGTGCGACTCATTTTGTCTCGTCAGAAACTCCTATCGATGCTCTGAGAGCTTTGATCACGCGAGATGGCGGCGAAATGGTCGAAACCGCAAACGGCGTCTGGAAAAAAGTTAGCGAACCGAAAGACGACAAAACACGGATGCCTCTATTGGCTCCGACCTATCTGAAACGCGGATGACAAGCGGCATCCCGAGAAAGACAATAATGGAAGATGACAAAATCCAACCTCTTCTTGACCGAAAACACCGCTCGTTCGTGATCAGCGACTTTTCGGTGCGGGACATTCCGGTCGCCTTGCTGGCATTCGCCATGATCAGTATCGCCAGCGTTGTTCTGGGTCTGGCAGTGGAATCCCTGCCATCCTTTTGTCGAGGGTTCCTGTTCGGCTTCGCGGTCACGTTGGCCGCAGTCGTCGGGCTGTCGCTGCTTTTACGAAAGAAAGATAGGTAGCAAGTCGACCATGTCAGGGCCCCATCACGTCAAGTCAACAAGTGAGCGGGAGAAGAAGGAAAGAACTAAGAAGAAAAAGAGAAGGTCTAACAAATGAGCTGCGTCCCAATA
>ERZ887942.1813-NODE-1813-length-14065-cov-6.614775_pt1 | contig 14065 bp, 16 predicted proteins | sample MGYA00521099_ERZ887942 | MGnify/ENA primary metagenome ERZ887942 (study PRJEB32303, sample SAMEA104408605) | aquatic metagenome | biome: Brackish water; feature: Pelagic; material: water | place: Baltic Sea | collected 2014-06-07T06:48:00 | depth 16,251 m ... | reverse complement strand
AGGCGCGAGAAAATATTGCTCGGGGAATTGAGATGTCCCTACTCATTGCGCTCCCCGCAACGGTGGCAACATTGGTCATTCCAAAGGAGATGATTTATGCGCTTTTTGAAGGAGGAAGATTCACCGCCGAAAACGCAAGTGATGCTGGAAGGGCACTCGCTGCTTTTGCAATTGGAACACCGGCTTACATCATTGTCCGAGTTTTGCAGACGGGATATTTCGGGCGGGAAGATACCAAAACGCCCATGCGATTCACGATAGCGTCGGCTGCGACGAACATTGTTTTGGCTTACCCGTTTTACCTCTGGATGGGGCCGGCTGGTTGCGCGTTGGCGACTTCAGTTGCAGGATGGGTAAACGTCGTGCTGCTCTGGGTTGGCCTCCGAAAAGATGGCTTGTTACGAATGGCAAAAGGATTCACGAGTCGTGGCATTCGCATGCTGATTTCCTCGGCTTTAATGGGCGCAACGGTCTGGGCTGCGGCTCATTTTTCGAATCCGTGGCTGATGGCGCCTGGCCAATTTATTCAGCGGGTTGCAATCCTCTGCGTGATTTGTGGACTGGGTATCGTGGTTTATTTCGGCTTTGTTTTTGTGACTCGTGTCTATTCAGTTGCTGATGTGAAGGCTATTATGAAACGAGGCGGAGGTGGTAAATCTGACCAGTCTAAAACCGAAAGCTGATTGTAGTGGCGAAAATTCGGCGGTTCGGTTTTAATGTGACCGAACCGTATGAATAGCTCGCTTATCATTTTTATTGTCCTTCTCGTCGTCGTGGCGCTGTATCTAATCATTGTCTACAACGGCCTCGTCAGTAAGCGAAACATGGCGCGGAACGCGTTTAGCAGCATCGATGTGAATTTGAAAAAACGTGCGGATCTGATTCCGGCGCTGGTCAATACGGTGAAAGGCTACGCCGCTCACGAACAGGAAACGCTGGCTCGGGTGATTGAGCTTCGAAACCAGATTCAAAATGCGGAAACTGATGGCGAACGCTTCCGGCTGGAAGGGCAGGTGGGGCCGGAAATGGGGCGGCTGTTTGCGCTGTCTGAGAGTTATCCCGAACTGAAGTCGAATGAGCAGTTTTTGAATCTGCAGCGAAACTTGACGGAGATCGAGGAGCAGATTTCCGCAGCGCGTCGCGCATACAATGCTGCCGTTTTTGAAATCAATAATTCGGTTGAATCTTTCCCCACAAATTTAATCGCAGCAAAATTCGGCTTTACGCGACATGACTTTTTCGAAGCCAATGCATCCGATCGCGCAATTTCATCAGTGAGTTTCTAATGCCATGCTCGATATCGAATCCATCATTGCCAACGTCCAGCCGACTCTTGCACACATTGAGCCAGACCGGCTCGCCTACAAGAAAAAGTCGGCCACGTTCATTTCGGCGATCGCAATCGCGGTCGTGGCGAGTCTTTTGACCGGTTTCATTTCTGATCAAATCATTCCGTTTGCGATTGCTGCTGGCGTCGTGGCGATCATTTCGGGTATTGTATACGCTTTTACCGTTGGAAAACTGGGCGCCGCGTATGTCGAAAAATTCAAGAGCATCGTGATCCCTCAGGTGCTGAAATTAATTGATCCCAATCTCGGTTATGATGCGAAGAGGGGAATCGACCGCGACACGTTCAATCATTCCGAATTATTCACGACCAACCCGGATCGCTACAAGACCGAAGATTTGGTCTCTGGAAAATTCGGCGATACCTTTCTCCAATTGGCAGAAATTGATGCCGAGGAACGTCGAACCCGAACCGATAGCGATGGCAAATCGGAAACGTATTATGTGACGATCTTCGGCGGGCTTTTATTGATCGCCGATTTCCACAAAGAATTTCACGGGCGCACCTTTGTTTTTCCTGACAATGCCGAAAGCTCCTTTGGCAAATTGGGACGAATGTTCCAAAAAATGGCGGGTCGATCCGGCACGAAATTGGTTCAGCTCGAAGATGTGGAATTCGAAAAGGCGTTCGCGATTTATTCAAACGACGAAATCGAGTGCCGCTACATTTTGAGCACCGCAATGATGCGCCGACTGCTCGATATGCGAAGCCGCTTTGGCCAAAAAGACATCCGATTCGCGTTCAAAGACTCCTGCGTTTGGATCGCCGTTCCGCACCCGAAAACTTATCTCGAGCCAAGCACAGGGAGACCTTCGACCGATCCGACTCAGATTCGACGCATGCTCGAAGAATTGAAAAGCTTCCTCGATATCATCGAGGAAATGAGCCTGAATACGCGAATTTGGTCGAAACAGTGAAGCTCCACGAAGCAAGGAAGGGCGTCTTTCCAAGCGCCCTTGCTCCTTGTTACGAGATGCGGTCGCAAAAATTAAATGTGGCGTTAGAGCGTTGGCAAAAAGCCGATCAGATAGCCTGTTTTCAATTGTCGGATTTAAACTTTCAAATTTAACTTTTAAAATTCACGACATCAGATTGCCGAATCCAGCAATCGTTTGGCCGTTCCTCGATCCCTCCCTTCTTCTCATGCTTTTTGGGTGGGAAAGGTGGGAAAAATCGAATGCCAAGAGTGCGGGCGTCTTATTTTAAAGGTTAAAATTTTAAGTTTAAATCCGAATAGTGGCTAGCGGATCGCGGAATTCGATTTTCCGCTCACGCTTTTTGCGCTCGTGTCATACGAAGCAACAGGGTTGGTTCGCCGAACGTACCCTATCACTTCGTAAAAGCCAAAGTCACGCGTTCAACCACCCGATCACCGCATCAATCATCGGCTGCAATCCGTCGTCGGAAAACACATGGCTTGCGTCCGCGACTTCCATCAATTTCTTGTCGCCCGTCGTCGCTTTTTCGAAAATATCGTGGCTTTCCTGAATCGGCACCACGTCATCCGCAGTGCCGTGAACGAGGAGCCATGGCACTGAAATTTTTTCTCCCTGAGCCAGCACGTTGTCGATGGAATTCATGTCATCGACGAATGTCTGCGCATACGGGCAGTCTTCCTCATCCCACATGAAACCAGAGTCCGGGGTTTGATCACTGAACTCAACTTTGTTGAATTTTGCGGTGTAAACCATCCCCGCGAGCGAGATCAGTTTTTTGATTCGAGCATCACTGGCCGCGCGAATCACTCCAACCGCGCCACCCATGCTGTGGCCAACAACCGTGATGTTTTCATAACCGGCCCGCTCGGCCGCATCGATCATCGCACCGAGATCGCCAACCTCTTTGCTGATTGTTGAATTTCGAAATTCGCCTTGGGAATCGCCGTTTCCTGAAAAAGAAAACCGAATGGCATTCTGGCCTGCCGCTGCCAATTGATCCGCAAACGTCCCAATCCAGGGACGATCTTTGTTTCCCGTCACACCGTGCCCGATCAACACGAGATTTGAGAAATCTTCCGAATTTCCGTGAAAGGCGTAGTCCAGCTTTTCGCCGGCAGAGTTGAAAATATCAGTCGTCATTTAGAGGTGTGGGTCAAAAGTTTTATTTCGAGAATCGGGATAGTTCAGTTGATTGTTGCGTCGAAAATTTTCACCGTGTCAAACCACTGGCGGAAACTGTCGACGAAAACGGTGTGATCGTCGTGAACTTGATATGCGTTGTGACCTTCGACATCATCAAACTCAAGAATGAGCGTGTAGTCGTAGCCATTGTCGGTCACTGGTCGCTCAGGAGTCGCTGCGGCGCTTCCCCAGTTGCCTTTTTTAACAACATCGATCTCGAAAAGCGCTTCCATGCCTTTTTCGAAATCTGATTTCTGCTCTGCGGTGAGCCCATCGATTAGCCAAAAATATACACTGTGTCGAACCATGATGGCGCGAGATTAAGGCAGTCGTTTTGAGACTGCAAACAGGAAAATGGATTGCCCTAATGCGTTACAAACAGATCACTGGACAGAATCACGCTCTTCACGGTAATATTTAGGCATGATGAAAAGTTTTGGAAGTGTGGTTGTCGGGCTGTCCGCTTTAGTTTGTCTTTCGGGGCAAACAGCGAAGGCAGAATTAAGAGTTCCAAGTTCCGTTTTCACAATGGAAGAGCTTGATGAAGCCAAAGCGAAGGCAGCCAAGGATGAAGAGCCGCTTATTATTGTTTACACTGATCCGGGCACGACATGAGGCCCTTGTTTGGCCACCAGTTCGGAGGCCTTTAAGTCGTTTCGCTCAGCCGGTGTGGTTGTTTTTGCGAATTCAAAAACAGAATCCAGTTCATTGCCTGCGGGCGTGAGAGATGTTCGCGCAAAAGGCGGAAGCACAATTCCAATGGTGTTTGTCACCACGGCGGATGGTTCGAAAGGAATCGATGCAGTGACTTACGCTGCGATGAAGGAAGACATGCGTGATGCGGTGAAAGCGCTCAGGAAAACACTGGAAAAAGCGGATGTTCTTGGGGGTGGTGCTGAAGCTGAGGATACTGAAACTGAAGAAACCGCAGCTGCAGAATCAACCGAAAACAAGCTTTTCGCCGAGTCTCAGCAGTGGACCAATTCAGATGGAAAGCCAATTACCGCAGCGATCAAAGCAGTCGAGGGTGGTCAGGTGAAATTCATCATGGCTGATGGGCGTGCTTTGGATTACGCGCTCGAAAAGCTGTCTGCCGAAAGCCAGAAGAAGATTTCCGAGATTCAGGCGAACTAAATTTCGTCGGATTCGCTAGCCGATTTTCAAAAAGCCACTTCGCTTCAGTGCGGAGTGGCTTTTTTGTTTTCACGAATCAGCCCTGTTCGATCGAAATTTTGGAAACTCACAGCTCCCCAACTTCCATCCATTTGCGCTCTTCCCAGCTTTTAATGCCGAGTTCCGCGAGTTGAACGCCTTTTGCGCCTTCCATTAAATCCCATGGAAATTCCTCATCGAGAGCGACGTGGCGGAGAAATTTTTCCCACTGAATTTTGAAGGCGTTTTCGTAATTCGTTGCGTCGGGGACTTCCTGCCAGCCTTCGCGAAAATTGATCGGCTGATCGATATCCGGATTCCAAACCGGCTTTGGCGTCGCGCCGAGTGATTGAATCCAGCATTTCCGAAGCCCGACAATCGCAGAGCCCTGCGTGCCATCGACTTCCATGACGAACAAATCATCGCGTCGCACGCGGATGTCCCAGGAGCTGTTGAATTGGCAAATGATGCCGTTCTCCAGCTCGAACGTCGCGTAGCAAGCATCGTCCGCCGTGGCTTTGTATTTGTTGCCGTTTTCGTCGACACGCTCAGAAATATGCGTCGCACCAAGACAGCTCACGCCTTTGATTTTCCCAAAAACATTGTCCACCAAATAACGCCAGTGACAGAGCATATCGATGATGATTCCGCCGCCGTCTTCTTTTCGGTAATTCCAACTCGGGCGCTGCGCGGGCTGATCGGCATCGTGCCCCGTGAAAACCCAGTAGCCAAATTCGCCACGCACGGAAAGGATTCGCCCGAAGAATCCCTGATCGATCAGCATCTGCAATTTCCGAATGCCAGTGAGCCACAATTTGTCCTGCACCACGCCGTTTTTCACGCCCGCGTCGCGACAAACCTGCGCGAGTCGAATCGCCTCATCGGTCTCAACCGCGGTCGGTTTTTCACAATAAATTGCCTTTCCCGCTTTTACCGCCATTTCAACAAAACGAGCTCGATGAAGCGTAGTTGAAGCGTCGAAAAAGATCTGATACGCGTCGTCAGCGAGCACCGAATCGAGGTCCGTGGTCCACTTTTCGACGCCATAAGCTTCCGCGATTTCCTTCAGTTTGTTTTCGTTTCGTCCTGTCAAAATAGGATCAACTTCGATCTTTTCGTCCGGAGAAACCTGAATGCCTCCCTGGTCTCGAATCGCCAGGATGGAGCGAATGAGGTGCTGGTTTTTGCCCATGCGCCCCGTGACGCCGTTCATGATGATACCGATCTTGTGTGTTTTCATTTTTAATTAATTGCAAAGAATGGCCGTAAAAAAGCGCAAAATTCGCACAGGTTTTTTAAGTGGGAAATTTCTGGTTTTTTGTGCTTTTTTGAGATTTTTGGCGGCTATGAATTATTAAGGTAAGCAGTCTTAATCGCCGCCAGAAACTCATCCTGATCGCGCTCCCACCACCGATTTGAGAAAATTTCGACTTCGTTAAAGCCTTTGAATCCACTCGCTTCGACCATTTTACGAATGCTGGGAATATCAATGCAGCCTTCACCCATGAGACCACGGTCGTTGAGCAAATCGGTCGTCGGCGTCATCCAATCGCAGATGTGAAACGCGAACAGCCGATCCTTTTCTCCGGTCAGTTTGATCTGTGTTTCGAGATCGGGATCCCACCAAATGTGATAGACGTCCGCAGCGATTCCGACGAGCGGATGATCAAGGTGATCGCAGACATCATTTGCCTGAGCCATCGTGTTGATCGCACTGCGGTCGTCGGCATACATCGGGTGAAGCGGTTCGATCGCGAGCTTGACGTTCAATTCCTCCGCGAGTGGCAAACAGGCAGCGATTCCGTCGGCGATTTGTTTCCGAGAATCCGGAAGCGGTTGGCCAGGAACTGCTCCGCACACAAGCACGACCATTGGCGCACCGAGTTCCGCAGCTTCACGAACCGCTAGCTTGTTGTCTTCGATCGCGGTATCAATTTCAGGCTGCGTTTTGGCGGGAAAGAATCCACCACGGCAGGTCGAAACGATTTCCAGATTTCGTTCGCGAAGCTGATCGCCGACTTTGGAAATATCATGCCCCTCCAGCCATTGCCGCCACACTGTAATCCCGCTGATGCCAGCTTCGACGTATTTGTCCATTGCGACTTCGATCGACCACGGCTTGGTGGTGATGGTGTGGACGCAGAGTTTTTTGAAGTTGTTCATTTTTCAATCTTCTTCAAGTTCGTCAAATTCGGATGGGAAATAATCAAGGCCAGCGGACGCGTGCAGGAATCCCAGTAAGTTCTCGACTGCTTGTTTTCGCTTCAGAGTAAGATCTTCAAACCAGTATCGAGCTTTACTTTCGAGTTATGCAAAACTCTCTCGGGTCGGTTCAGCTAGGAATTCTGCCACCAAAAAAGGAAGCCCCCATTCATATGCTTCAGCTCCCATTTGTTTTTCCAAGTAAACGTAATTATTGACCGCAAGGCCATTCATCTGAATTGCTGCGAGTTTTTCGCATTTTCCTCGGCACTCGTCACAACAATCTAAGTTACCCATTTTTGTCGGATCGGGTCTCTCCGAGAATCCAAATTCTTCGATAAATTTTTCGAGGACGAATTGGTTTTCAATTGTCATGGACTTTCTTTTCTAATTACCTCAACGAAATTCATCCGGACTCAGAATGAATTTTACACGATCTCAAAATTTGGAATCCCCAACCGCTCTGCAATCCGCATCGGGCGTATTAACGCTTCGCGCATCCGATCAACCTCGCCTTCACCTCGTGAATCGGTGCAATCGGGGTGAATCTCATCCGTCTCGATCAAACCAAGCAATTTCAAAACTGCTGCTGTGCTGTGTTTGTAAGCCGCCGCGCTGCCGTTTGCATCGAGTCGGAAAACACTGTCTTCGAGCGATTGAAACGCTTCGAACAGTTTGTAAACGCGGGTATCAAACGTGCCGTCTTGGCTGGCGATCCACATTTGCTTCGCGGCACAAATCAGCGGACAAGCCGAAACGCCAGCGCCGATGAGAAGCGGATTTCCAAGCCGAATCGCCTGTGCAATTCCGAAATCGTCTCCGCTATGTGGCGCAAAATCGAGGCCGAGATCGCGACACATTGCTGACCAATACAGGAAATGGGGTTCGTCGAGCGTTGAAACTTTTCCGCCAACGAACTTTTCATGCTGTGCCAATTCATGAAGCAACCACGGTTCATACGGCGTTGCCCAGGGCACAAAAGACGGCTCAAGCGCGTGAACAATGGCGGGAACCGCGATGTGCTCGGCGATTGCAAAATACCCATCGCGACGGCGCTCGGGATCGAGCGAATTGAGCTGCTGCGAGGTCATGATCATCACCTCGACGTTGTCGAACGATTGCGCGATATCGAGATGCGTCCGATACCAATCCGCGTTGAATTCATCTCCACTCGCGCCGACCGCCGTTGTTCCGCAAATAATCTTAGGTTCAGGAAACGCGGCGCGAAAACGCGTGATCACTTCGCGGTACAGCTCAGGACTGAGATTGAAAATATAACCGGTGTCGGCATTCAAAACGAAAGCGATCTCGACATTGAAATGCGCCGCGCAGTCGATCATCCATTGAATGCTGGGCTCAAATCCCGTCCAATCGGGCTGACCATCCTTAAACGGCAACAGAGTCGCGACGCAGAGCCGTCCTGACGTTTTGTGATCAACGAGCGATTCCTCACTCGTCCAGGCCCATTTCGTATCGGTCCACTTGGTATCGGGTTTTAAGTCTGCGGGTGAAGTGATCATGGGTCAAAGAAACGTCGATAAATAGGAAATGAATTAGCAATTTTTGTGATCATTTTTTGTGCTAAAATGAATTCCGGTTTTCGCGAATCAACAGGGTGCGTTCATCGAACAGACCCTGTTGGTTCGAAAACCCGCAATTTATGCCCCGAGAATTCCAACCGCTTTTGCTTCGTGATCTCGATATCTCAATCGAGGGGTATCGCATTTCCCGGCTTGTTTTGAATCGTCATACACCGGAGGTGGATCGTGTTTCACGACACGACCATGAAAACTTTCACCAATGTCTGGTTTATTTAAAAGGCCGTGGGCATCAGATAATGCCGGAGCAGGAAATCGCGGTTCGTCGCGGGAGTCTTGTATTTATTCCGAAAAAAATGCGGCACGGGTTTCGAAAAGAACGGGCGTTGCGGCCACTTTGTTTGGCGATCGATTTTGAATCTGAAACCGCTGAAGCGGATTGGAAAGTAAGTTCCCATTTGAATCCTGCAGCGCTGAGGCGGCTCGAACAGGGATTGGTGAGGCTCGGCCAGCTTTCGGATTCCGGAGCCGATTCACTTTCTGTTGCCGGAACCATATTGGATTTGGTGGGAATTTTGCGGGAATCAGCGACGTCATCGAAGGTTTCGGTTTCGGTCACCAGCGGACCGTTGGCAGCTCGTGTCAGGAGCGGAATTCATCAATTAGGGCTCGATTCAGTGAGCGCTGCCGACATTTCGAAGCAGCTTGGATTTCGTGAAATATCCAAATTGAACGGCAAGCTTCGGTCAGAAAACAGTCCGACCGTTTCCCGGATATTGTCTAGCGAAAAGTTGATCGCGGCGAAATCGGCTCTTCAACAGACTTCCCGGCCAGTAGGCGAAATTGCCGAGAAAGTTGGATTTCTGGATCAAAATTATTTCGCTCGTTGGTTCAAAACTCAGACGGGTGATGCACCGTCTGAATTTCGGAGAAACTAAATGAATTGGGCCATTTTTTGAAGTTTGATTTTTCGGCAAGTCACTTCCAAATTGCAGATGATGAATTTTCGGTTTTCAAAATTTTCTTTCGCTATCCTCGCGTTTGTCGTGGCCGGCGTTGATGGATTCTCTGAAGAAAAAGCTGAGAAAAAAGAACCGGTTTTGACGGTCAAAGTCCGGACAACCGCCTATACGCACACGGAGTCAGATCATGTGAAATACGGCAACAAGACGGCGCTGGGGACTGTGCTTCGTTACACGCCGGAATACCATTCAGCGGCAGCGGATTGGTCGTTTTTTCCGCTGGGAACTAAATTTAAGGTGAAGGGCTATGATCGGGTTTTTGTGGTCGATGACTACGGAAGTGCGCTGGTCGGAAAGCCGACGATTGATATCTATTTCACGACCAAAAAGTGGATGAATAACTGGGGTGTGAGGCACGTGGAGGTCGAAGTGATCGAGTTCGGCAGTTTTCATGAAAGCCGTAAAATTCTCGCGGGGCGCGGAACCTATCCGCACTGCCTCGCTATGTTAGCTCGAATGACTCAGGATAATTGGTATGAAAAATTTCAGAAATAATCTGTTGCGAGGTGTCTCGATTCTGGCCTTGTTAGGCGGAAGTTACGGATTGGCTCAGGAGAAAAAAGAGCGTCACGTTTTTCTCTTGATCGGTCAGTCGAATATGGCTGGGCGTGCGAAAATCGAAGTAGAGGACAAAAAAACAATCGATGGCGCTTTTCTTTGGAACATTGGAAAGAAAAAATGGGAGGCCGCCGTGCCGCCTTACAATCTGCAATCGCCGTCGCGGAAAAACGTGAAAATGCAGCAGCTCAACTGTGGCCCGAGCTTTGTAAACGCGTATTCAGAAAAACACACCGGCGTTGAAGTCGGAATCGTTTGCGCCGCACGCGGTGGAACTTCTATTGGGCAGTGGGACAAGAAAAAGCCGGACAATTTTGATTTATACCATCATGCTATCGAAGCTACCAAAGCGGCATTGGCTGAAGGTGGAGAATTGAAAGGGATTTTGTGGCATCAGGGCGAAGGTGATTCCGGCGAGAAAAATCTGCCGTTTTACCCAGAAAAACTGGCGCAGCTTATCGCAAACTTGCGAGAGGATTTGAAATCACCGAAGCTGCCATTCGTTTATTCGCAGGTCGGTCAGTGGAAACCGGAGTACGAGGGCTTTAACGAAATGATCGTGAAACAACCGGCGAAAATTGAGGGAACGGCGTGCATTACGACTGAAGGCCTGAAGAATTTTGATGACGCGCATTTTAACAGCGCAGGACAGCGGGAGCTCGGTGAACGCTTTGCGGTTGCGATGGAAAAATTACTTTCGGATAAATGAGAATCGCAATTTTAACCGTAATTTTTCTGACGGGTATTGCCTTCGGTGGCGACTACAACGCGCTGATTCTCGAAACGATTGCGAAGGAAATGCCGAAGGGAGGAATCTATGCCAAATACCGAAAGGATTTACCGGAAGGAAAGCGGTTTGATGATTTGCAGCAGACGGTCGCAGATTTGGATAAGGCAATCGAGCCGAAGAAAAACGGCGAGCTTTCGGTGACTCCGAAAAAGGCGAAGAGTTACAGTTTTTGTTCGAGTGCCACGTTCCTGGCATTTGCCGAAGTGACGGAACAATTGATCGAAGATGGCAAGGTCCCGAAATCTGAAACACTCAGTCGTGATCTGGCGTGGACGGGTTCGAAAGAAGATGTGATCGGAGGAAAGCTCGACGGCGTGGGGATTTTCGGACACTGGAATGCCGATGGACCGGGGACGGCGATGCTTTTCAAAACGCTTGATCTTGGTCCAAATTTTTCCGATTACGCAAAAGCAAGGCCAGGAGATTTCATGAAAATTTTCTGGAATGAAAATATCGGAAAAGGTGAGCGTGGCCATCTCGTTGTTTATCTTGGCGATACAGATGGCGGCAAGGCAGTAAAAGTTTGGTCGAGCCAAACCGAAAACGATGACGGCTCGAACGGTTACGGTGTGATGACTGTCGAAAAATCCCGGATCAAACGGGTGGTTTTTTCCCGTCTGACGAAGCCGGAAAATTTGGCAAATTGGGTAACGTTGTCTGAATCACAAAAATCGAGTGCGTATTTGATTCGCATTCGCAAAACGGGTTCGAGTGGCGAGGAAATGGCGAAAGTAGTTGGGCTCGAAAATTGATGAATCTCACGCCTTCGCCAACTCTCGAAAACACAACCGCTTGGCGAATCTACAACGACGCCAAAGCTGGAATTTGGATCGATAATTTTGACGGGCGTTGGCTGGTGCAAACTCGGGATGAAGTTTTTCCGAGCTTTTTAAGAAGCGCTGCGCCGGAGCACGCGCGGTCAATTTATTGGAAGCCTCGGGATCGTGCGGCGAAAACGGAGCCGGAATTTGTCGCAGGAGAGCGGGTAACGGAACGGTTTTCTGTGAAGGAGAATGACGTCGCCTGTTGGATCGATTTTTCGGCGGGCTATTCGTCAGGGATTTTTCTCGACCAACGATTGAATCGAGCGCGCGTCGGCGAGCGCTGCACCGTGGGTGACCGAGTGATGAATACATTTTCATACACCAGCGTTTTTTCCGTCGCTGCTGCGAAGAACGGCGGGGCGATTACGAGCAGTCTCGACCTTTCCCAAAAGTATCTCGACTGGTCGCGGGAGAATTTTGAGCTAAACAAGATCGATCCCAAAACGCAGTTTTTCTGCAAGGGCGATACGTTTGAGTGGCTGCGAACCTTTGCTCGGCAGGGCCGCACGTTTCATGGCGTGATTTTAGATCCGCCGACATTTTCGCGAAATAAAAAGAACAATTTTCGGACGGATCGTGATTACGCGGATTTGGCAAAGCTCGCTGCGAAAGTGGTCGAGCCCGGCGGTTGGTTGCTTGCGTGTGCAAATACGTTTCGAATGAGTTATCGGGACTTTCGCGAGCAGGTTGAGGCGGGTGTGAAAAATGCCCGGCGCGAAATCCGCGAGATTGGACGGCTGCCGATGCCTCCAGAATTTACCGGCGAAGATTATCTAAAATCGATCTGGGTCGATTTTCAGTGATTTTTCGAACCAACAGGGTCTGTTCGGCGAATGAACCCGACCAAATCGCGTCAGGGTTTAATTCGTTGTATTTCAATAAAAGCATCGTCGCGAATTGGTGGGGTCCTGACAGGTGGTATCGCCGGTCATATATTGCTATTGCTTCAAAATGTATTTTCTGTCGTATTCACGGTTGGCAGATTTAGAATTTGCCGCACATTTCCGATCCATGCGCATCATTCGATATCAGGATAAAAATTACGCTTCTGCGATCAAGAAATTGAACCGTCGGGCCACACCTCCGGCTGGTGTTGAGGAAATCGTTTCGGGGATTCTTGCTGACGTGAAAAAGCGTGGTGACAAAGCGTTGCTGGAACTTTCGGCAAAGTTTGATGGCGCGGTTTTTAAATCGGGCAAAGAGCTTCGGGTGACGGATGCGGAGCTTGCGGCGGCGGATGGTGCGGTGGATGCGACGACGAAAAAAGCGATCGCGGCTTCACGAAAAAATGTGGCGGCTTTTGCTAAAAGAAGTCTTCGCAAAGACTGGTCGGGAAAAAATGCGCAGGGCGCGGAAGTCGGTGAAATGTATCAGCCGTTTCAGCGGGTGGGAATTTATGTTCCGGGTGGATCGGCTCCGCTGGTTTCGACTTCGAATATGACTGTGACATTGGCAGCTGTGGCAGGGTGTCCGGAGATTGTGGTGATGACGCCTCCAGGGCCGGATGGCACCGTGAATCCGGCGCTTTTGTATGCGTTGAAAGAAGCGGGTGCGACTGAGATTTATAAAATTGGCGGCGCTCAGGCAATCGCGGCGATGGGATTTGGGACGAAGACGATTGCGCCGGTTTTGAAAACTTACGGACCGGGAAATTCGTTTGTGGTTGAAGCGAAACGTCAAATGTTTGGCGTGATGGCAGTGGATCTTTTGCCCGGGCCGAGTGAGGTCGTGACGTTGGCGGATTCGAGCGGAAAACCGGCATTTATCGCGGCGGATATGCTCGCTCAGGCGGAGCACGGCGGCGATAGCGTAATGGGATTTATCACGGATTCGGAGAAATTGCTCGATGCGGTACAGGCGCAAGTGAATTCGCAAATCAAAACGCTCAGTCGGCAGAAACAATTGAGTGGATCGTTGAAAAAAGGCTGCTGGCTGATTTTGGTCGAGAAGCTGGATGACGGTGTGCAGATCGTGAATGATTTTGCGCCGGAGCACCTTTCGTTGATTACGCGTCGTGAAAAAACGATCATTCCAAAGATCACGACTTCGGGAGCCATTTTTGTGGGCAATTATTCGCCGATTGCGGTGGGCGATTTTTGCGCAGGGCCGAGTCATGAGCTTCCGACGGGCGGGGCAGGGAAGTCATTCCCCGGTTTGACGGTCGATATGTTTCAGCGCCGGACAAGTATCGTGCGCTTGGATCGTGAATCGATTGCGAAATCGGCTCCGATTGTTGAGGCATTCGCCGCGGTGGAAGGTCTTGACGCCCACGGTCGTTCTGCCACAATTCGGGTGAAGTGAGCGAAGACGAAGAAAAGAAAATTGGCGGTGATGAACTGGTTGCCGCGATTGATGAGCGGTGGTCGCGGTGGAAACGCCCGTTGATTCTGACGCTAGGTTTCGTTGGGCTGTTGGCGCTTTATGTTTTTGTGTATCCGGTTCTCATTTTGATTTTCATGCCATCGGATTTGCCCGACTGGTTCAATGATGGTATGGAAAAAACGGTGTATC